>Ga0185299_10000538_pt1 | contig 98190 bp, 69 predicted proteins | sample PaiPotPPA55metaG_FD_128002 | JGI IMG/M metagenome (GOLD analysis project Ga0185299, IMG submission 128002) | Iron sulfur acid spring bacterial and archeal communities from Banff, Canada, to study Microbial Dark Matter (Phase II) - Paint Pots PPA... ... | reverse complement strand
AAGGCCGGGTGATAATCGCATCCTATAATCAGCATATCGGCTCCTTTCTCCCAAGCCTTTTTGGTTGGTTTGCACACCACCAAAGTTTACTCGGGTCCACGGAGCCGACATTGTCATGGAATCAATTTCACGCAGAAGCGGTTTTTCAGGATTTCCCTAAGCTTGGCACGCTCTTATTGCATCGGCTGTCCCGATGCCAGCACCCCTTTGCCTGTGCCCCATAGATGGATTTCAGCTTTGATCAGACCAGCTTTGCCGATTGGATCGTCTTGCGTCAACTTGGCAGTCTGCTCTGCCCCCACCCGGAAAATGGCGACTCCCAGCAGCTCGCCTTGATCGCTGAACGGGAAGGGCCCGGCAATGGCAATGTTTCCCTGATCCGTCATCTGTTTGACGAAAGCATGATGCCGCTTCATCACATCCCTAAACTCCGGCGCGGTTGGGTCCCAATGGTCGCCGCGCTTCATCAGAACAAGTGTGTACTGCTCGAATCCGGTAGCCCCGGCGGGATCGTGAATGGCGCTCGGGTCGATGAGCCATGGCCCGTGAACCTCCGCGGACAGGTGGCCTGCTTTGATCGCGGGATCGCTGTTGGCCCACTCCCGCACCTGCGGCGCCGAGTCCGCCAGGAACACAAAGATGCCCCGCAGGACGGTGTCATCCATGAATGGCCCGGCTATCACAAGCTTGTGGTCGGCAACCAGCTTGCGGATATTGGCCATGTGCTCTTCCTGGAGCTTTTCACCCGCCTCTTTGCTCAGTTGAGGAGCATCGGCGGGACGATTCAACAGTACGAAAAAGTACTGGGCGGTCTTGCCATTCTGTTGGTTCTGGGTTTGTGCGAAAGCCGAACATACAACCGCGAGCAAGCCGAGCAGAAGCACATTACTGGAGATAGTTCTTCTCATGGCGAAGGACAGGATACACCGGATCGCAGGCAAACCCGAAAGTAACTGTCGTAAACAGGCAGAAATGCGGCACCTAAGAAACGGGGTGGTCCGCTCACTTCAAGATTGTTTTTGGGCAATAATCTTGTCTGCGTCGTCAAGCAGCAGGCGGAATTGCTTTAGGAGATGTCGTTTATCCGCTTCGTTGCTCGTGTGCTTCAATTTGTCGGCCACTACTCTGATTTGATCGACAATATCGTTAAGCGCAGGGGTTGTCTGGTTCATTGGGGACGAACCTCAAAATGCATCGTGCCACGCCCTCCTCGAATGTGCGATACCCTACATTCCCGACCACGGTGGTGCTATCTGGGACGCCCGAAGGAGCTATTAACGGGGGCGTCAATGCATTATGAGAGAGCGCGCCCTCCTTCAAAAGATTGAATGTGGATGTAGCGCCGCCTGTGCTCCGCTACGCTATGCCGGGGCTTCGCTGCGCTGCGGCGGCTAAGGAGTAACTGCAGTAGTGTGTCCGGTGCGAGAGGACTACAGGAGACCATAGGCAAATCAGCTGAACAATGGCACTTTACCTTGAGGGAAAGACCAAGGTCGCCAGTTCTCGACTCTACTCCTGATAGCACGCAATATAAAAAGGCGCCCACCTTTGCGGTAGGTTGAGATGGTTCGCTTCGCCAACCTAGCGAAAGCAGTCGGAACGCGGCTCCCCTAACTTCCGAGCGGTTGTGCGACCGCAATCGCATGCAGGATCGGATAGACTTGGCTATTCTCCATCCTCAAGTAGATTTTGCCGTGCGGCAAGGGAAGCAAGACTGTGACCGCGAATTCTGCATGGATCAACCCGGCATCAACTCACAAGTTAGGCTTGGACCGCTCCCGAGATCAGGTCGGCAAGTTGCGCGGCGGTGCCGTCTAACCGGCGGCCCTTGACTGCGACCACACTTAAAATAGCGCAACCTGCGAGTCGTCTCTTTGCAGGCCGGAGCCAGAATCGCTGCTTACTTTCGTGCCGCCTCGATCTCATCGACGATTCGATCGAAGTGGTAGACCTTCCGGATCCCCTCAAGCAGAGCGCGGCTGTCCACCGCGATGGAACGGTTCTTCACCGGATCGTAGCCGTAGTCGCCGCCGAGGGAGAAAATGTTCCCGTCAAAAAGCAGCCCGACGACGTTCGCGTCCTTGTCGATCATCGGGCTTCCAGAATTGCCCCCGGTTGTGTCGTTCGTGGTCGACAGATTCATGGGAACCGACAGATTCAGCGATGCTTTGGCCTTGAGCCAGCTTTCCGGCAACGCGTACGGCGATGCTCCGGTCGCGCGCTCGAACAGGCCTTCGATGTTGGTGTAAGGTTCAACAAACTTGCCCTCGGCGTTTTCGAAGCCTTTCACAGTCCCATAGGTCAGGCGCAGAGTAAAAGTCGCGTCCGGATCGACACTGGTCCCGTAAACTGCAAAACGCGCTTTCGCAATCTTCTCAGCAGAGGATCGTGTTGGAGCGTCCACGCGCGCCTCGTAGTCTTTGCGCACTGCCAGCAGGTCGTCGTTAATCGAAGCTGCGAAGCGGATCATCGGATCGTTCGAGGCACTCACCGCGCTATGGCCGCCCTTGTACAGCTCTTCCCGAACCTTCGGATCCTCCAAATGCGTACCGGTCAGCAACCTGTGGGCCAGTTGCTCGGGAGATTCCTTGCCCAGCATCTTTCGCACGAACGGGTCGTCGGCTCCCAGGTCGCGTCGAATCGTGGTCAACAGTAGTACGAGATCAAGCTCCTCCAGATCCTTGTAAACCGGAACGGCAGCCGTCAGTTGCTGCTGCACATTGATTAGCGCTTTGTCCGTGTACTCCGGCAGGCGTTCGCCGTTGGGCTTGGTGCGCTCGGCCGCGGCACGCACCAGCGTGACCGCATCACCTACCAAACCCGCCCGGAAGGAGCGGCCGCCTAATGACGCGTTTCGCACATAGAGCTGCGCGCGGACCTGCTGAACCTTCGCGATGTCGTCCCAGACCGAAACATAAGCGGCGAGCTTCGGATCCGCTGCCGCTGCTGCGCGCAGCCGGCGCTCTTCCTGCATTTTGGCGCCAACGAACTGCGGATCGAGCAGCGCCAGTTGCCGTCCGAAGAAAACCTTATAACCGTTCTCCAGGAAAAACAACGTATCGTTGGCCTCGCGCGCCTGCTCCGGTCCGCGAGCCACAAACCCCTCCAGCAGCCCGCGGCGTTCCGCGATTTCCGGGATCCGGTTGGGGTAAAGCACGTCGCGCTCGAAGGCCAGTTGCGCGACGGTTAATTCCCGGAAGGTGCCGCCTGGGTTCCCGGAGACGAAAACCAGGCCGCCGTCTTTGGTCCCGTTCGCGCTCCAGTGCAGATAGTCCCGGCTGGCTACAGGTTTGTCGCCCTCATAAGCGCGTACCAGTCCGATGTCGAAATCGAAGCGCGGAAAATTAAAATTGTCGGGATCGCCGCCGAATTGCGCCACCGAGAATTCCGGCGCAAACACCAGCCGCACATCGTTGTAGCGTTTGTAGCGGTATAGATCGTAGATTCCGCCGTGGTAGAGCGAAACCACATCGCAGCGCACGCTGGCATCCGACCCGCAGCTTTGTTCGAGCTCCGCTCGTTTCGCATTCAGCGCCTTGTTGGCGTCGTCGCCCGTCTTGCTGGTCAGCGCTTCCGCGACGTCTTTGGTTACATCGCGAATCTCAACCAGCTGATCCAGTTCGAAATCAGGGCACTTCTTCTCCTCCTCCGGCGTCTTTGCGGAAAAACCGTTTTCCTCAAAGTTCTGCTGCGCCGTCGACAACTGTTCCACACATTCGACGACACAATGGTGATTCGTCATCACCAGTCCCTGCGGAGAAATAAACGACGCCGAGCAGCCGCCGGCGATACGCAGCGACGACAAGCGTACGTGATCAAGCCAAGCCTGCGAGGGCGTGAAGCCATACCTCGTCCCCACCGTTTTTGATGGAAAATTGTCGAAAGTCCACATGCCCTCGTCGGCTTGCGCCGCCTGAGCGAACACCAAACACACCAGCAGTACTCCCGCGACCAGCGTCGCGAGCTTCGACCCCACCTTGGTCATGATTGCATCCTCTTGAACCGCGATATTGTGATTCCTGTCTGACAGCGAGATTCCTAAGCCACGACCGCCCCCCTTGCGCTCACCAGCGACATCATCGTCCACGCACTGAAATTTCGTCAAGGCTGCAACACGAGCCCCGAGCCAGACCATTTGGACAAAAACGCGGAAAGGATTGCTCGCTTTCACAACAAGCTAAACGGTACCGCTTAAAATCGCGGACGCGGCATGCCTTGGGCCGTGGCCGTTCCCCAGAAGCAAGTGATCTCGACCTTGGCTCGGGGCAAGTATCAGGGCTTCAATTCTCTATATCGACGCTGGCTGAAACGCCGGTGCAAGACGAGGCCGGGCGGTTGGTACCACGGGAACGAGGCACGCCGCAAGGCGGAGTCGGCACGCCCCTTACACAAAAGGTAATTTCCAGTTCGAGAGAACAGTTGAGGGATAGCGCGATCTCGCGGGGGGCAGTCAGCGATGTCTGTCCCTACCGCGATCTCGACAGGTCAACGAGCGCAATCGCCCCGTCGCAGCGAGACCTGCCCGAGTGGTTGTCCTTTTTCGCTTTTCCCCGGCATTTATGGCGCAAACTGCGCACCACCAAGGTGATCGACGCTGCTTCGTCGAAGTAGGACGGAGGACCCGGCCGATGGTCCGCTTTGTCAATGTCGAGAGCGTGGATCGCATCATCTACTCCATCTTCCAGAGATTCAACCTGGAATGGAAAACCCACACCCTCCACCTGTTTACACAAGCAGCTTGACGTCACCGCTACCGGAATGCTTATCTTCGGAGAGGATCGGCGTACTACCAAATAATCTTTGCTCCCAATTGAATATGCCGCGACCCCCCCGAGCCGATCACCGGATTTGACTCTCCCACGTCGGGGGTAAAACTGACTGTCCCCACTGTGCTGGGTGCGGAGAGGTCGGTATTCATGGTGAAGACGTCAAAGTTGGAGTGGTTCAGGATATTGAAGAACTCGCCGCGCAACTGCAGCCTCAAATTCTCGCGCAGCCTCCATGCCTTCGAGATAGAAAAGTCCCAATTTCTGAAGGAAGGTCCGCGGAAGATGTTGCGGCCCATGTTGCCTTGTGAGCCTGGCGCGGGAGGAGTAATAACAGTGTTACCGGCAACATAACAACCGAGGTCTCCGCCGTTGGCGCCGAGCTGATCTGCTGCTGCTACACCTCCCGTAGCGTAAGCCTGCTTGACACACAACTGGGCCGCGGGAGTGGCGCCACTTACTACATCGCCATTCGAGTTGTAGTTAAACGGGGAAGTGGCCGCGTTGGGATCGACATATGGAATGGAGCTCACCGCCGACCAGTGAATGTTGCTGGCTGGTCCAGTCATATTCCAGCGGTCGTTGAACTCCCCGGTCAGGCTGATGTCATCGTTGAAGTCGCCGAGAGTAAAAGGCTCGCCGCCCTCCAGCATGACCACGCTCGACATCTCCCAGCCCTCCAGCATCTGCCCCTTGGTCTTCTTTGACGGCAGTTCGTAAGTGGCCGAGAGCGTGAAACGATTGCGGATGTCGAAGTCTCCGTTACCGCGCTCCGCGTTGTAGTTCAAACTATTTGGCGGCACGCCCGCAAGATTGCTGGTGGCGGTGTCGATGGCGTGGGCCCAGGTGTAACCCGCAAGAAAATATAGTCCATGCGAAAAGCGTTTGGTGAGCGTCACCTGTAGCGAGTTGAAACTCGAACTGGAGCGGTTGCCTAACTGGTCCAGAAACCCGATGTAGGGAAAGCAGGGCCCGCCATTGCCGAGTCCTCCCAGGGCCGAGACCGGGCAATTGGTCACGAGCGGCCGGCCAACCGTTTCTGTGCTGTTGTCCAGCGCAGGATTTACCTGGTTGATGTCGGTTACGCTGTATAGCTTCACTCCGTGCTGCGCCACGTAGGCGATCTGCAAGAGGGTTTGCGGCGCCAGTTCCTGCTGGAGGTTCAGGTTCCAATTCAAAACGTATGGCGTCTTCAGGTGCGGATCCACCGCGAATACGTTACATTGGCTGGACACACTGCAAGAAGCCCCGGCTGATGAGGGAAAAATTGGCCCAGCTTCTGTCCAATTGATCTGCGAGGTATCGGTGGATTGCACCAGAAACGAATTGATGGTGCCCTTGGGCGCGATCACATTTCCGTTCAGGTCAACGTCAGGGATGCCAGTCGGGTTCAGGTTCAGCCCACCGCCGTTGAACATGAATGTGCGAATCGACGGCTGCTCGAAAATCAGGCCCCCCGCCGCTCGAACAACCGTCTTTCCATTGCCCCTCGCGTCCCAGGCCACGCCCACTCGCGGCGAGATGTTGTTGTAGTTCGTGGGATAGGGCTGGCTGATTCCCTTTCCCACCTGCACAATTCCCTGCGTCGGTATGTAGTTGGCGAGAAGGTCGCGCGAGTCCTTGATGGGAGCGGCAATGTCATAGCGCAAACCTAAATTCACGGTCACGCGCGAAGTGGCCCGAAACGAATCCTGAGCAAAAAAGCCCACCGCTTTCTGGCTGACATTGCGGGCGGGGTCTCCGTACAGAAAACGCCAACTGGCGGGCTGGCCAGCGATGAAGTCTGTAAGATCGGAGAAGTAGACCCGGCCGCGACCGTCGCCCGCGCGGTAGTAATTCACGCTGCCATCACGGTATTCGCCGCCAAACTGGATCGAGTGCTTCCCCTTCGTGTAGGAAACGGTGTCGGAAACGTGGTAGGTCGCGCTCGGTGTGGTGTAAAGCGGCCAACTGGAGTTTCCGCCCATGTAGTTGAATTCATCAGACCCCGGATTGATTCGCGGGAAACCGAACAGACGCGGATCGGTCACTCCGGTGTTCAGTCCGTACTGCAGCGGGTTGACATTGTGATCGACTGGGAAAATGGCTTCGCTAAATCTGTTGTAGCTGAAGCGAGCATCGTTGACCCAGCGCGAATTGGGCGCGTGTGTCCAGTTCACGCCGAAAACCTGCGTGGTTGGGCTGGTCGTCGAAAGCCACTCCGGGCGCAGCGGGACGGTGTCTTCTTCGACCTGGTTCGCATTCGAGTAAATAAAGCGGGCGCTCAAGCGGTCGTGATCGTTCAACGTGTAGTCGGTCTTGGCCACCAGGTTGTCGCCCCGGTTGGTGTTATTGAAATCGAAGTCGATGGCGCCAGGGTCGCTCAGTCCCTTCAGTGTCAGGCCGGGATTCGGCAGAAACAGCTGGGTCAGCTTCAGGCTCAGAGGGTTTACCGTGCACGTGGGAACGCCGTTGTTGGCCGCACAGAAAGCCACGTTCGTGGGATTGTTGAAGTAGGCGATGGCATCCGGGACGCTGTATGTCGCTGAATTCGGGCTGCCATCCGAGTTGGCGATTCCACCCAACTGGCTCGCCAGCGACGCTGTCACTGGACTGTCGGTCACTCCCGGATTCCCCACTTTGTCGCGAATGCCCTCGTAATTGACAAAATAAAACCACTTATTTTTCTTGATGGGACCGCCCAGCGACACTCCGAACTGGTGCAAAGTCAGCGCTGAAACTGGATTCGGCGCGGGATCGAAGAAGTTGCGAGCGTCGACCGCGCTGTTTCGCGTGAAATAATAGGCCGTGCCATGAACCTGGTTGGTTCCAGACTTGATGCCCATGTTTACGACCACACCCGGCTTTACGCCGTAATCGGCGCCTGGGCCTTCCTGGGTATTGAACTCCTGGATGGAATCAAGTGGGAGAAAACTGGCCGGCGTGCCGGAGATGCCGGCGTCGTTGACCACCGTCTCGCCGTAGTAAGCGTCGTTATCGTCAGCGCCGTCGATGTAGAAATTGTTATCGTCCGGGCGGTTGCCGTTCGACGTGACCGAGTGAAATCCCCCGCCCGGCGTCCGCTGCACACCGGGGTGCAGCGGCAGCAGGTTCTGAAAGTCACGCCCTTGCAAGGGCATTTCATTGATCGCCCGGTTCGAAAGCACGCCGTTGAGCGTCGTGTCCGAGGTATCCGCCAGCGCGCCTTCCGCCGTCACCTCCATGGTTTCGGTGATCGCCCCCGGCTTCAGCTTCAAGTCCACCCGCACCTCGCGCGACACCTCCAGGAGCACGGAAGTGCTGACGGCTTTCATGAAACCTGCAGCCTCCGCTGCAACCATGTACGTTCCTGGATCGAGCGCCGGCGCAACATATTCTCCGGAGTGGTTGGTCTCGAGAAAGCGGCCTACATTCGTGGCCGTATTCGTGACGGTGATCCTAGCCGATGCTACGACCGCACCTGACGTATCGGTCACGGTCCCCAGGATGCGGCCCTCTGAGGTCTGAGCACTGAGAAAGAGCACACCCGTTAGCGATGCTGCCAGCGTAAGCGCGAGAGAACGAATCAGTTGCATGACGAAGCTCCTTCCAATGATCCGAGAGCGTGAGATTGGAGATGCTGGACTCAGTAGTCGGGAGCGATATTCCCGGAAAGGAGGCTAGAGGCCGGATTCTAACTTGCCGCACTCGACCAGAAAGAAGATCTGCGCGAAGCTGCTGCGAAGCTTAACAGGGAAGCCACTGCTCATGATCTGCACCGGGGCCAACATCGAGCAGGAGGAGTCTGTCAGACACGCCGATCAAAGTCAACTGCTTTAGCAGCGCCGCGCGAGTCGAGACTGTGATCTTCGGCGCCGCAGAAGAGCAATCTTAGTAGATCGAACCCGAGCGCTGCGTACTCTCAATTCTGCCCGTGTCCACAGAAAGGGAATAAGCCGTCCCGCCCTCGCCTTTCCAGGAGACCAGGTCAAAATGCCCACCGCTCGGGACGCGGTAAATACTCACAGTCCTGAAAGTCAAAGGCACATCCTTCTTGCAAATCTCCGGAGCCTCCGTGGGCCGCAAGAAATATGCTCCTTTTCCGCTGCCGATTACCGTCGCCTTGCCGTCAGCTTGCACGAGTACTGCCGATTTCTCATCAATCGCTACTTCGCGAGGGGAGACCGACCATCCATCCTGCATAATCCGAGCCAGAAACCCGAGCGTTCGCCCCATCCGGTCGCGCTTGGCAAAATGCGAGTCCGTCAGCAGGTTATCGAGATGCGGAACTTTGAGAAACTTGCGCACCATTGTCACTCGCTCAAAATAAGGATTCGCCAATACATCGGTCGAAGCCAGATCTTTATCATCAGGCTTGTCTTTCAAACAGCCGTAGACGAATTCTCCGAGCACCGCCAGGCCCGCGCTCGTGCCTCCAATCGGCTTGCCCTTGGCGATGTTCGCGTTGATGGCGTCCTCGACCGGGGTGCCCTGCCATCCGCGGACATAGTTCGCCTGGTCTCCCCCCGCAATAAAGACCACCTCTGCCTTACTTATGATTTCCGCCACGGCAGGATCCTCGGCCGCTTGCCGGTCCGAAATGATGAGGGTCGCAACCGAGTTCGTCTTGCATAGTCCATTCACATAAGCGTTATAGTCGTCATCCCCGGTCGCGCGCAGAACCAGGAAGTCGCCGCCATTCCCCTTGTCGCAGAGCCATCGAAACGCATCGTCCAGGTCGGTGCCCCCACCCATCATGGCAGTACCGGCCGAAGCCTTGGTTTGGATATCTTCCTTGTTGCCGACGCGGAAATATTGGTAGGAAGAAGCTTGGGCAAGACCCTCCGCGAATCCCAACGAAATAGAAATAAGGAGAACGAGCGATCGAGTCATGTGTGGCTGCCTCATCGTTGACCGGAAACACTATACCGCAAAGATGGCGGCCACTTGCTAGTGCCTAACGACCAGTTAGACAATGGGTGCTTGACGATTCGGCAGAAGTCACAATTGCCGGAGGGACGAATGGCTCAAACAGTTGGTTCTTACCTCGTGGACATGATGATCAAAGTTGGGGTGCGGAACATTTATGGCATTGTTGGAGACTCCGCCAATCCGGTGATCGACGCGATTCGCAAAAGCGATGGCAAGCTGAAGTTTATCAATGTGCGAAACGAAGAGGCTGGCGCGTTCGCAGCCGGCGCCGACTCCCAAGTTTCAGGTCGACCTACAGCGGTCATCGGTTCCTCCGGGCCCGGTTCCCTGCACTTAGTCAACGGCCTCTATGATTGCGCGCGAAACGGCGCCTCTGTTTTTGCCATCGCCACACATATTCCCAGTACGGAAATTGGCACACAATATTTCCAAGAGACACGCCCCGATCAGATCTTCCTCGATTGCACAAAGTACATTGGCTATGTGACTTCTGCCAAGCAGATGCCCCGGCTTGCTGAACTCGCGATGCAGGCCGCAATTTTGGAGCGGGGGGTGGGAATGATTATCCTGCCGGGTGACGTTTCTGCCGCACCAATCGAGCATCCGATGCTCGAGCATCCGGTTGCCACAGAGAGATCGTGCGTGCGGCCACCGGACCGCGACCTGGAGAGCGTCACGAATCTGATTGCAAAGAGCAAGCGCATCGTCATTTACGGCGGGGCAGGTTGCTTCAATGCCAGAGACGAAGTCCTGCAGTTGTCAAAGTTGTTAAATGCTCCGATTGGATACACCTTCCGCGGCAAGGACATCCTTGAAGCCAACAATCCGAACGCCGTGGGCATGACGGGACTCCTGGGATGGGGGGCCGCACACTCCGCGCTTGCGCAATGCGATCTCCTGCTGATGCTTGGCACCGACTTTCCGTATCACCCCTTTATGCCCGAGAATTCGACGATCATCCAGATCGACGAACAAGCCAACCATCTTGGTCGCCGGGCAAAAGTAAATCTCGGGCTCGTCGGCGACGTGCGCGAAACGCTAAGAGCTTTGCTGCCACGATTGGCGCAAGGGTCAGATCGCGGATTCCTGGACAAGATGCTCGCAGTTCACAAGAAGGCCGCCCAGGATCTTCAAACTTATGTGACTCACCCCAGCGGTGGAAAAGGACTTCGCCCCGAACTGGTGGCGAGCACAATCAGCAAGTTCTCGGCCGAGGATGCAATTTTCTCCGTCGATACGGGCATGTGCAACGTGTGGGGCGCTCGTTATATCGGTATGCGGACAGGCCAGCGAATGCTCGGATCCTTCGGTCACGGGTCTATGGCCAACGCCATGCCTCAGGCCATCGGAGCCGCGCTAGGGACTGGACGGCAAAGTATCGCGCTCTGCGGCGATGGCGGCTTCACCATGTTGATGGGTGAATTACTCACAGCCGCAGAGCTTGATCTCCCAGTAAAGCTGATGATTTTCAACAATTCCACGCGTGGAATGGTGAGGGCGGAAATGGAGGTTGCGGGCTATGTTCCGTGGGGTACTGATGTCAAGAATCCGGACTTCGGTGCAGTTGCTCGGGCCGTAGGCATCCATGGCGAACGTGTCGAAAAAACTGACGACATTGAAGCGGCTGTTCAACGGGCGTTTGAACATCAGGGACCAGCGCTAGTGGACTTTGTCACCGATCCGCGCGCGCTTTCGATGCCCCCTAAAGTCACTTTCGAACAAGTGCGCGGGTATGCCCTCGCAATGGGAAAACTGGTGTTTGAAGGCAATACTGCAGAGCTGCTCGAGACTGTGGCATCGAACATTCGGGACATCAAAGAGGTGCTATGAGATCATCCGGGACCGACTCATCTTTGTAACGCCATTTTGCGAAACCGGAATCCGGAATAAGGAGTTCAGCATGAAAACCACCGTTTCCGAACGCCTGGGCCCTTCCGAGGCGGCGGCCTTCATTCCCCATGTTTTGCTTCCTCAAAGCTGAACTGCTTGTCGATCTTTTCGTAGGGCTGGCCGTCGAGCTCCACATAGGGATAAACGAAGTAATTTAGCGCCGGTCCATCCTGCTTAGGAGAGAGTGTGATGTCGCGGCCGGTTGAGAATTGCACGCGATTGGTGTCAACGCTGCCGAAGAAATAATCTTCCTTCTCCTTCGCTTTCCATGCTTCCGAGATGTCAACCGGGATCCAACCGGTTTTGGTCACATAGAATTCGGCCCAGCAGTGATAGCCGGGGATATCGCCTTTATCTTTGTTCTCGGGGAGAGGGAAGCCGATGTCGAAGCGCGCCGGAATTCCGTCGGCCCGCAGCACGCCGATGAACGGAGAATGGAAGTCCGTGCAGTTGCCGTGCTTGGCGTCGCAGGCCCAAAGCGCATCGCCGCGTCCCCAACCGGAGCCCGTCTTGTCGTAGCGCATAGTCGTGAAGAAGTAGTCATAAGCAGCCTTGGCTTTCGCGATCGTACCGGTCTGCGATCCGGTTACGTCAACCGCCAACGCCTTGATCTTGCCATCCGTAGGAATCAGACTGTCAGGCGCGATTAACCGCTTCATCGACACGGGAACGACGCTAGGCTTCTGGTCTTTGTCTTTGTCCTTGCGCTCGAGTTGCGCGTAATCGCCACGCGAGTATTCCCGCCGCGTGACTTCGTACTCGAGAGTGAACTCTACTTTGCTCGCAGCCGGATTCTGCATCTCGGCGTATATCATTCGATTGCCGTACTCGGGCTCGTGGGTCATCTGAGTTTTGCCTGGAGCCTTGACGGCCAGAACGCGCACAGTCTGATGCTGGTCAGTCTGGGGCACCGGAACCCACACCCGCACTCGCTGCGCTCCGGAGGGAATATCCTTCACGGTGAAATTGTAAGTGAACCGAAAGGTGCGGATTGGCGCGCTGAACTTCTGGGCATTCGAAGTGGCTTGGGCGGTCAACAGGCACACTGGGAAAAAGAGCAGCAGCGACAACCAGACAACTCGCAGCCTCATGGAGATACTCCTTTGTAATTGGCGGCCGATTTTGAAAGGCGAATTGGCGCGATCAGAGAGAGGCGTGGCATGGGAAACCTATCAGGGAACTGCACCGGCGACACCAATCGAGATTCTACCAGCAGCCGCCGCGAGTGTCAGGACAGCGGAGGAAAGTCGCTTTGCCGATAGCCAGTGTGCAGCCTTCCCTGAAAGAAGAGTTGACCCGTGTCGAAACTTCTTGTCTGATGTAGCATCCATTGGGTGCGAGGTTCACATGATGACGAACGCTGACCCACCGCGTAATGGAGTAACCCATCAATCGCAGGCAGCAAATGGTCTGGCAATCGTGCGAATGACGATTGGCGCCATGTTCGTGTGGGTCTTCTTTGAGAATTTAGGAAAGGGCCTGTACAGTCCCGGGGGCTACGCCAACCTCATCAATTATTACATCAGTCATGGTCATTGCCCGGCCGCGTGGAAGGCGGTGATGGGCCTGGCCGCAAGCCATGCCGCGATGGCGGCTCCCGTGCAAGCGCTGACCGAAATCTCGCTCGGCGTATTGTTGGTGATCGGTCTGCTCGCGCGCCCGGCCGCTTTTGTGGCGTTCCTGTACCTTGGAAGCCTTTGGGTGTCGGAGTGGGGCACAGCGTGGATCTGGGAACTGCTGGTTCCGGTGCTGGCATCGCTTGCGCTCGCGGTGGGGCGCGCGGGCAGAACGTGGGGTGTCGACGCATGGCTGGCGCGGCGATGGCCGTCCTCCCCGTGGTGGTGATTTGAGCCGGGCTCACTTGAATAAGGTCCAGTTGAATCACGACCACGTGCGAGTGTCCGTGATCATCCCCACCCATAATGAAGCGGGCGCGATTGAGCGTGTGTTAGCGGATCTCCCGGCTGATCTCACGACCGAGGTCATCGTTGTCGACAGCAACTCGAATGACGGGACGCCTGAGATCGCCGCAAGAATGGGAGCCCGCGTGGTTCAGGAACCACGCCGCGGCTATGGGCAAGCGTGCCTCACGGGTCTGGCCACGGCAAATTCCCCCGACGTGGTGGTGTTCCTTGATGGCGACTACAGCGATCGACCCTCTGAACTGCCGATCCTTTTAGCGCCAATCACTGAGGGGCGTGCGGACATCACGCTCGGTTCCCGCCTGAAGAAACTGCGTTCTGCCTGGGCTATGCCCTGGCATCAGGCGCTTGGGAATCGTCTCGCCGCCAGGCTGATCAGACTTCTTTATGGAGTGGAAATCAGTGATCTCGGTCCCTTTCGCGCTGGCCGCGCAGACGTACTACGCGCCCTCGCCCTCGAAGAGACCACCTATGGCTGGGCGGTTGAGATGATCTTGAAAGGCGCGCTACAGGGATTCCGGATTGTCGAGGTGCCGGTCAGCTACTATCCGCGCATCGGAAAATCGAAGATCAGCGGTACGGTGAGGGGCACTGTTGGGGCGGCGTGGTTCATTCTCAGCCGAATCGTGAGTTATTATTTTCGTCGTCAACGGGCTGACACGCCGCGCCCAGCGTGAGGCCCAGCCGAGAACCATATCCGAGAACGATCGTACGGCGATCTCCTATGGAATCCTCTAGTCAGACCCATGTGCTTCCCCGCAAACGGGACTGCATGTTGGTGATCATGGCGAAGGCACCGAGGCCGGGCGCGGTCAAGACCAGGTTGGCTCCGAGCCTTCCGGTTGAAGCGATCACCGCGCTTTATCGCTGTCTTCTCGACGACACCATGGCTTTGGCGCGGTCGATGGGCCGGGTCGAAGTTGCCATGATGTGCCCTGCTTCAGATATCGACGATCTGGCGCGCCTGGCGGGCGATGCAGTACGCGTTGTAGCGCAGACGGGGGAGGGCCTCGCCGCGGGCCTCACTTCGGTATTCGCGCAGTTCGCGGTAGCGGGCCAGAAACGCATCATCGCGTTCAACAGTGACAGTCCACATCTTCCGGCGTCTGTGTTGTACGGCGCGTTCGAGGCTCTCGCTACGTGCGATGTGGTTGTCGGACCGACACACGACGGAGGTTATTACCTGGTCGGAGCCAAGGCCGACCATCCCGGGCTTTTTAACACTGATGGAATGGGAACGTCGAATGCGCTGGAGACGCTGCTGGAACGCGTTCGGGCCCAGGGGCTTTCAGTGCGCCTTGCAGATCCTTTTTACGACATCGATGTGGTATCCGACCTGATCCGGCTTGACGCGGAACTGCGTCTGTCTCCCCCGAGGGCGCCACGAACGGCAGCCTGGTTGGCGCAGTGGAGGCCAGTGGTGGCGCAGTTGAGCCCCGGCATCGGAGACCTGTGACGCTCACGCCATCCCGCAGGCTGTACATTCTCGGGGCCGTCTTGCTGGTCACGCTGACGATCTGCTCGCGCCAGTTCAGCAGCCCGGGTGCGCCGTCCTTCATGGTTCCGTTGGCGGTTGCCGGCATCGCGTACCTCCTCGCCATCCGTGAGCTCTTCTCCACGCAAGGATTTCCGAAGCACGTCATCGTCATCGGGCTCGGTTTGGCTGCGGTGTGGCATCTTTTGTTTTTACGAATGCCGCCGGGTCCGGATGATGATGTTCACCGATATGTTTGGGATGGCCGCGTGCAACGGCTCGGCTATAACCCTTATCTCGTTGTTCCCAGCGACCCTGCGTTCGCCGGGTTGCACACACCTGAAACCCGCACACTGAACAACGCGTATCTGCCGAGCCCTTATCCCGCGGGCGCTCTGCTTTTCTTTCGTGCCGTGACCGCGATTCACGAATCTGTCTTTGCCTTCAAAGTGGCATTTGTACTTTGCGATTGGGCAATTGTTCTCGTATTGCTCGATGTCTTGCGTTGTAGTGGGCAGGGAGAACACTGGGTTCTGGCTTATGCCTGGCATCCACTCCTCGCGACGGAGGTTGCGGGCAGCGGTCACATCGATATTGTGGGCGCGCTGCTGCTGCTGTTGTCCTTCGCCGCGCTGGGGCGTCGCTGGCGTGCGCTTGCAGCCCTGGCGTTTGGCCTGGCTGTCGCCGTGAAATTGCTTCCGATTGTGCTGCTGCCACTCTACTGGAGGCGCGCTCGTGTGCGGGACGGCGCGCTGGCTGCGGTCGTATTTGGACTCATGTACGCACCGTTTCTCGATCTCACGCAAGGACGGATTCCCATCGGCTCGCTCGGAACTTACTTCCACAGTTTCCGTTTTAACGATCCGGTATTTGCAATGCTGGAGCGAGTGGCGACTCCCGAGCTAGCGGTAGGCTTGGCGATGCTCGCCGGTTTTCTTACTGCGGTGTGGAGGAGAAGTGTCGGAAGAAAGTCCGCGGCATTATCTGCAGACGCATTTGCGTGGCCGATGGCGGCATCGCTTTTATGTGCCCCGGTCGTATATCCCTGGTACCTGCTCTGGCTGCTGCCATTCCTGCGGTCTCGCTCGACACTTCCGATCACGGTCTGGACGGTGAGCATCCTCTCTACTTACTACGTTTGGTACCTGCGCACGCTTGGACATCCTTGGATAGTTCCTGGCCGGATTATGCTGCTGGAATATGGATCGGTCATAGTGGCCGCCGCAATTATCGGGTTGCGCCCGGTGAGACAGTCCGGAGTACGCCGAGGCTCCAGGGAGTAGCGGAAAGCGTCTGCTCCGACAAGCAACTCTTGTATCCGGAAGCCTTTGGCCGACATCCAAGACAACGTCGATCAATCCACTAAAGGGGACGTCCATGACAAAATCGAGCCGCGCTTCGATGTTTCGTCTTTTGCCTTTAGCTGTAGTAGTGCTGGCCGCAACTTGCTGGGCGCAGACGCGCTCACCGATTATCGATCAGGTCGCCAAAACCTTCGGTGTCGATTCGTGGGATCAAGTTGAGGCTGTCCGCTATACCTGGAATGGAGAAATTACCGGACTCTTCAAAATTGCTCACAAGTGGGAGTGGGAACCCAAGAGCGGCAAGGTCACCTTTGAAGGCGTGGATAAAGAGGGCAAGCCGGTCAAGGTTTCCTACGTGCGTACCGACATGAGCGGCCAACCCGACAACGTGAAGAACGAAGTCGACCCGAGTTTTGTCAACGACAATTATTGGACTCTGTTCCCGTTCCATGCTTACTGGGACAAGAGTGCCAGCGCGATCGATCAGGGCAAGTTTAATCTGCCAGTGGGCCCCGGCACGGCTGAACTGATCCCGGTGAAGTATCCCGCCGATGGCGGTTATACGCCCGGCGACGTTTGGGATCTCTACGTTGGGAAAGACAGCCGCGTCGTGTACTTTGGCTACCACCGCGGCGGAGCCAAGCCGCCAAGCCGCGTCTTCGCAACCTGGGCAGGCTACAAAAAAGCAGGTCCCATTCTGTTCTCAACCGAGCATGTGGGCACGGCCGACGGCAAGCCCCTACACGTCTTTATTTCGGACGTAGCGGTCAAAGTGACGGGCTCGGAGAAGTGGATGAATGCGCAGTAAGTCGCGTACCGTGAACTCATTGAGCGACGGGCGTGAGACGGCAAAAATCCATGACCGCCGCTGCAAGCTCGCCTACGTAAACTATTGAATAGTATAGCCATTAATGGCAAGTGGTCCCGTATGTCTCACCGATCGTTATTATGCGCACGATCGCGGTGTAGGGACTCATCAAGACCTGCGAATAGTCAGAAGGCGGGATCATCGCGACGTGGCATTTCATGCTGCGGGTGCGGGGGGTCCCGAACGATTTCTTCCTCGCGCTGGCACCGCGGACAGCAGAAAAGCAGGTTGCTGCCTAAGATACGTTCTTCCTGGCTATTCTCTGGCAATCACTACCGTCGTGCAGGAGCTGCCCACCTTGGGCAGATCGCGATTTGCGGCCATGCGGATCTCGAGTAGCGGACGCTCACCACGAATGATTGGACAATAACAGTCAGGCTCCAGTAGCGCGCCCTGCAGGCGCCGCCGTCCGGCACATCCGCCGTGGCACGATTCGCGGAACCCGCAGGGCAGACAAGCTTCGGGAAGCGTGCGGGCTTGCTCGAAGGGTGCCGAGTCTAGAACATCGAGCCCCATCGACATCAATTCTGAAAGCGGCTCGCCTGTTCCCGGCCAGTAGACGCAGGGCTGTGTCGTGCCTCTGGGGGTCACTCGTACGGTGCCCACACCACAACCGCCTCGAAGCGGTGGGAGTCCCGCCATTGCCCTAACCAGCGGCTCGCCGATGGCGATTACATCAGTCTCCCCAAAGAGGCGCCGAAAGCCATCCCAGTACTCTTCATAGCTCAGCGCGTAGAGATCGGATCGGACGGCCTGGTAGACGTTTACTCGTAAAGGCGCGTCAAATTGCTTGGCTGCTCGCGCCACCTCCGCCAGACGCAAGTAGTTCGACTTCATCATCACGGCAATCACGGTTACGGGAATGCCCAGCGTCACACATCGTTCTGCCTGCTGATGGATGAGTTCCCAATTGCCGGCTCCGCGCTGCGCATCCTGCTCGGCTTGGGTGGGGTAATCGAGAGAGAACTCGATGTCGTGGAAGGCGCGCAGCTCACCGTCTTCGAGAACAGCAACGCTGTGACCGTTGGAAGTGATGGCGAGCTTGACCGGTTTCGTTTGCAGGTAGGCCAATATCGCCTTGAAGTCCGGATGCATGCCGTTCTCGCCCGTGCCGAGATTTACCGACCGGACGGGCAGCCGTTCCATGACTGCTTTCACCTGATCCAGAGACAGACGGTCCGAGCGAGTTGGATCGCGGTAGCAGAAGGCGCAGGCGAGATTGCACTCGTTGGTGAGCCCGAGCCCGAGCGCGATACCAGTATCGCGCGGCACGGAGCGAGATGTGGTCGATGAGAGACTGAACTCTGTCATTGTTCATGCACCATCTTCGATGACTGTGCCTGCGCAATGTGTCAGATATTGGGTGTAGCGCGCCACGGCCGCAAACTCCGGTCGTACGCCCAATTTGCGCTCCAGTTCAAGAATCCGGTCGTACTCAGCACTGCGGGAAACCACAGGCGGCAAATAATCCGACACAACCCGTACACCACGCTCGGCAGTCACCTCGAGCAACGCAGCTTTCAGCATGCCTTCCAGAACCTCTGCCGTAAATAGTCGCACCCTGCCTCCGTACAGAGATTCTTGTCCCCACTCAGCGGTTAAGTTGTGCTCGGCCGCCGCCAAATCGCCCACTTGGATAGCGGCTTTCAGCACCTCGCCTGCCCGGTTGCGCACCATAACAGAGAGTATCGCCGACGAGCCTCGCAACAGCCGAGCCGCACCGCGCAACACAGCGTCCGGGTCGTCGATATATTCCAGGATGTTGTGGCAAAGAATTACGTCGAATGATCGAGGGTGAAACAACTTCGCAGCTTGGGCGGCGTCGCCGTGTTTCAGTTCGATCTTCTCACTCACACCGGCCTCGCGCGCGGCGCGTTTGGCGAAATCCAACATCGGGAGAGAGGAATCCAGCAAATCGACGTGAAGGCCAAGTTGCGCCAGGCGTACTGAGATCGCTCCGGTGCCGCACCCAAGATCCAGAGCGCGCAAAGACGGTCGGGCGTTCGGCAGAAACTCTTCCAAGTTGGCCAGGGCCAAGTCGAGGCGTAACCGGCCTTCCGGGCTCTCGAGGTAGGCGGCATACTTGTCCGCGCCGCTCTGGAAGCGTTCGTTGCCGGCCTTGGCGCTCATCTTCTTCATGCGACATGCAAGCGAAATGCCTCCCGATCAAAGGCGCAGGTGAGTACCAAATCGTATCTCGAAGGGATTAGGAGCGACAAGTCGGCCGGCCGGCATGAAATTCTTCATGGTTACCCCGCAAAAATCTTGGGCAATTAAGAGGGCAATCATACCAGGCAAAATAGGCACCACTATGGCCCGAACTTAGTTCCCGCCACTTTCCCTCTCAAAACTGTAATGGACGCCTTCGGCAGGGTAAACACAGTCTGCGAAGTTGCCGACAGAGTAGCTGCAACCGGGGGATGATCCGAGTCGGCACGGCTGTTTGGACCATCGTTGATCCACACATACTGTTCGCTGCCGAAGGTCGCGACAGTGACCGGCCCGAAAAACGACGAGTTCTGCTTGCTCCTGGAATCCTCAAACTGCACGCGCACGGTGTGCGAGTTGCTCTCGTCCCGATTGACCAGCATCAGAGACCAGTTTCCATCCGGGCGATACAGCGCGTACGACGTAACCAGAGCATTCCCGTCGGCATCTTTGATATTGACCGAAGACGGGAACATGCGATGCATACCAGAGCGATGCTGCACCCACTCCAGGTTGATCATGTGAGCCGCGAAATAGGGCGACGTATATCCCTTGATGTTGTAATTTTCATCCGAGACAAAATTCGACCATGACGACCAGCCCAGGCATGTGTTCTGGATGCCCTGAGGCTGAATCGGCGAATGATAGAAGGCTGCGCCTCCGCCTTCGAAGAAAGACCCCACATTATCGGCAAGCCACAGAGCGGCAAAAATCGTAGTCATCGGCCCGGTGAGCTCGTTGGCTAGATGGTTCTCGGTCACCATCAGCGGCACATCTTTGGGCACGCCGTCATCTCTCCACACCTGCAAGATGTGCTTGATCAAGTGGGGTTCGGTGTACAGAGTCTTCCATGTGATGGTGCACGGATCGAAGGGGTAATGCTCGAAGGAAACGAAACCAAGGTCGGAGATGCGGCCGTGTGCCTTCAGGTAGTCGATGAAGCGCCCCATCCAAGAGGTTCGGCCCTGGGCGTCAGGCCAGACCCGAATGTCTTCGTTCACTCCTTCAAAGATCGGCCCGCCCAGCTTGAGTTTGGAATCAACCTTGTGAATGGCTCGGGCCCACTGAATGTACAGCGCTGCGTAGTCCTCCGGCATGGCATGCTTGCCATCGGGCTCCTCGCCCATTTCAATGAATCCGATTTGGTATCCGCGTTTCTCCACATAGGCAATTTCGGCGGCTGCATCTTCGGGCGTGCCGTAGAGCATAGTGACCGGAATCATCGCCGGAAGATTGTTGGTGAGTCCGCTGGTGAAGAAAAGATCGAATCCGGTGTGCTGATAACCACCGGCGGCATTGACGTCAGAGGTCGAGTGCCAGGGATCAATCGAAGACGTGCAGTACGTGGTTGGTTTGTCGGCGAGATTGTTTTCCACCTCGGCGAATGCGCCGTTGGAATCGACGGTGCCCAGACGAATCTCCTGAACCGAATACCCCACGCAGTTGCGGGCGTCTTCCGCTCCGTGCAGATCGCAAGTGTTCGACGATGCCGTCATCAGGATGCGCACGTACCGGGTATTGATCGGCGCGGCAGCGAGGGTCAGATTGACCGTCCCGCCTTGAGCATTTTCGATCGCGCCTGAGGAGAAAGTCTTCCATTCGCCTTGCGGGCCCTCATCGAAGTCAAGTGCGCCTTTTCCGATCCAATATTCAACTTGATAGGCTGTGGCATACGGGCTTGCCCAGGCGACGCGGATGGCATTGACAGGTTTCTCGGCTTGCAGATCGACGACCACCCATTGGGGATGAACAGCGTCGCTCTCCCCCGTGAATTTGCTGGTGAGATAGGGATTGCTTTTCCAGTAAGTAAGATTTGGGCCTGGCAGCGGGCGGTCGCCGCTGGTCGAAAAGCCGCGGTGCGGTAGCGCGTAGGAAAGAATGTAGCGCAGCGGTTCTTTGAGTTCGGTGCTACCGGTGAAGTATCCGCTCTTGCGCAACGGATCGCTCCAGGTTCCGTTCTCGTTCCAATGCCATGCAGCCATCCGCAACTCGGAGTTGTTGCGATAGGTAATCGGTCCCCAGCCTGCCGAGAGCGACTCCTGAATAATGTGCGGTGTGTAAACTTTGTCGATTCCATCATGGGACAGCACGTCAATCGAGCTGCCAAGAGCCCGGTCGGGATCGAAGGCGTTGATAGCATGGCCCGGCGTCGCATCGACGTGGATTGTGGCAGTGGGGGACTGGGTCGGGGCTGTGGATTGGGATCTTGCGGCAACGCCGTGCGTGATCACAAGAAGAATAGCAATCGCGGTCAGGGATCTGCTCAAGATCTCTTGCGCAGGATTCTGACTGGAGCGGCACTCCGCGTAGAAACCAGGATGCATAAGGTTTGCCTTTAACCCAGAATAAAATGAAGATCCGGGCTCGCGAACTCTGGTGTTCTGCCTTAGCGCAGAACATTTAGTGGAGCTCGCGGAAGAGAATACCTTGCGAGCCTCGTTAACTACCAAACTCCGCTCTAATGCAGCGCGTTCGCTTTTTCTGAGGCGGTCCCGCGAGCCGCATGAACTGCCTGCACAAGCTCGCGAGCCGCCTGCGTGATCCTCGCCAGATTTCCGTCGCGCAGAGCGGCTGCACTCACTAAATCCCCACCTACACCGAGAGCAAACGCCCCTGCCGAAATATAGCCGGCAGCGTTGGAAGCATTCACTCCGCCTGTTGGAATCAGGGTGGCGTTGGGAAAAGGAGCTCTTAAGGACTCCAGATACTTGGGCCCCCCGACATTGCCGCAAGGAAAAATCTTGATCAACTTCGCGCCATTGTCCTGAGCCTGCATCAGTTCCGTCGGCGTCAGCGCTCCTGGGATTGCCAGCTTCGCGCACTCCTGCGCCATCATAAGCACTGGGATCGAGAGACCGGGGCTCACGATGAACTCTGCGCCCGCGCGAATGCATTGCTCGGCCTGCTCGCGAGTCGTAACCGTCCCCGCGCCAATGAGTGCTGTATTCCCATATTCGCGGATAACGTGGCGGATCACCGACGTTGCGTTGGGAACCGTCATAGTGATTTCAAGAATCGGAATGCCCCCGGCGCAGATCGCTTCCACAGCTCGGGTTGCGTTTTCAACGGTCGCAGCCCGCACCACGGGCACGATGCCAATCGCGCCGATCCTACGCATCACTTCCTCGATGGTCATATGGCGGTCTAGTGCCGGAACTTTCCTGCTCTCGGCCCATTTTTGATCTAGCGTTCAATACGCGACGTCTGTGCCTTCATCGCCTGCAGCACTTCATTCAATGTTGCCATTGTGGTATCGCCGGGGGTCGTCATTGCGAGTGCTCCGTGTGCTGCGCCACACTCGACTGCCCACTGCGGTTCCTTTCCCGACAGAAATCCATAGATCAATCCGGAGGCAAAAGAGTCCCCTCCTCCCACGCGGTCGTAAATCTCCAGACCTTCACGCATACGTGCCTCGTAAAACGCGCCATCGTGGCAGCATATCGCTCCCCAGTCGTTCAGGGTTGCCGTTCTCGCATGCCGTAAAGTGGTGGCAATCACGGCGAGGTTGGGAAACTCGCGCGCCACTTTCTCCATCATCTTTTTGAACTGGTCCGGATCCAGCCTGGAGTGTTGCTTGTCCAGACCACTCACCTCAAAGCCAAGGGCGGCGCTGAAATCTTCCTCATTGCCGAGCATCACATCCACAAGAGCGGCGAGACGCCGGTTGGTCTCTTGTGCCGTGGACTTTCCTCCAATCGACTTCCACAGAGACGGCCGATAATTCAAGTCATAAGAAACGATCGTGCCGGCATGCTGCGCCGCCTCGATCGCTTCCTGGGCGATGAGGGGCGCCGTCTCCGACAGCGCGCAAAAGATTCCGCCAGTGTGAAACCAGCGTGTTCCATCCCGCTGGAAAATCTGCTTCCAATCGATTTCGCCGGGCTTCATTCGCGAGATAGCGGTGTGACCACGATCCGAACAACCGAGCGGGGGGCGTAGCCCGAAGCCTCTCTCCGTAAAATTCAGCCCATTGCGCACGGTTCGGCCTACTCCGTCAAAAGCAACCCAGCGTACATATTTCTGGCTAACACCTCCCTGCAGCATCAAGTCTTCGAGTAGGCGTCCAATCGGATTGTCCGCAAAAGCCGTCACGACCGCCGTGTCGAGTCCAAAGCACCTCTTCAAGCCACGAGCGACGTTGTATTCGCCTCCACCCTCCCACACCCGAAAATGACGTGCAGTGGAGATGCGTTCATCACCGGGATCGAGTCGCAACATGACTTCGCCCAGGCTCACCAGGTCCCACATGCAGCCGCTCTTCGATTTGACGCTCAGTTTCGCCATGGTTATTTCGACAGGATCCGCCGGAGGATCTCTGACCTCGGTGCTCTGTTGCCGGACTGGTCCGACATATTTTTGGAGCTCTGACGCCCACCCACGGCGGCATCAGCTGTCCCAACCGTGAGTTGTCGTGAGGGATCCACAACCAGCCAGCTTAGCGCGCCTACCAGGCATAAGGCTGACGCCACCAGAAATGAAGTCGTCCAACCGAATCGAGCTGCAATCCAGGGAGTGAGAGAGGCGGTTAGCGCCGCTCCAATCTGGTTTCCCGTGTTCATGAAGCCGGACACAGAACCTGAAGACACGCCTGCAATATCTACCGTCAGCGACCAAAAAGAACTTTGAGATAAATACAGCGAACCGGCTCCGCCGGCTAGCACCACGCTGGCCAGCCGAGCGCTTTGAACTTGCGAACCGATAGCGATGAATATTCCCGCAACCGCGATCGCAAATGATGCGAGTCCACAGCGTCCAGTGCGGGCACCGTGCCACTTCGTAAGCCGGTCGTTGAGAACTCCTCCCGCCAGGCAGCACACCAGCATGGCCAGAAAGGGCAACATGGTGTAGAACGCGCTGGTCTTCAAATCCAGGCCACGCACTTTGGCAAGATAGCGATAGAACCAACTGAAAAAGATCCAAGCCACGTATCCGTAGCAGAAGTAGCTCAGCGTCACCGCCCACACTTCTTTACTCTGCATGACGCGCCTCCAAGGCAGGAGCGCTTTCCCATCATTCTTTGGCGCCGATTGCACCAGGCCGGAGCGAATCAACTCCAGCTCGGAAGCAGACACGCCCGTATGCTCGGCGGGCGTGTCGCGAGCATTTAGGAACCACACCGCTCCGGCGGCGAATCCGATCAGAGAGCACACCCAAAACGATGTCCGCCAGCCGTAGCGAACCATAATGTGGGTAATAAGCAGCGGGGTGAGGCCAGCACCCGCACCCACGCCCGCGAAAATCCAGCCATTCGCACTGCCACGTTCCGTGGTAGGGATCCAGCGCGCAATGAATTGGTTGGCGGAGGGATAGATCACCGCTTCGCCAGCGCCCAGAAGAAAGCGGACCGCGACGAAAACCAACAGAGCGCCGGCAATATTTTCGGGCACCATTGCGGTTAAAGCCGTAAAGATTCCCCACCATGCCACTCCGGAAGCCAGCACGCGGCGCGCTCCGAAGCGATCAGCGAGCCTTCCGCCGGCCGTTTGGAAAAGCGCATAACCCACCAGCATCGCACTGAAAACTTTTCCCAATTGCACATCGCTGAGACGGTAGGCTTCGGCGATGGAACCGGCGGCGATAGAAATGTTTACCCGGTCGAGATAGGAAACGGCGCTGAGGATGAACAACCAGAACACCAGGAACCAGCGCACATGGCTCGTTTTGGCGCCCGTCATTGCGGGCTCCCCCGGACCGCACCCGGATCGAAGCCAGACTCGGCAGGGCCCTGCCATGAACCGCTCAACCCGGTATGATGAGCACCGCGTTTCGTGCGCTGCAAGATTCTCCTAAACCGATCGGCTCATGCGGGTCATGTCTGACTAGGCTGCGTGTTCTCGCAGAAGCCGCGAAAGTTGTGCGGAAACGATTTTGTCTTCCCCCGGTTGCAGCATGAACGAGTTCATGGCCAACCCCGGTTTTCCTTCACCGCCTCCGATCACAATGGATGGCTTCGAGCTGCGCAGGAGCTTTGACGCCTCCTCGGGCGTCAAAGCGATGCGGGTTTTGTCCCAGGTGATGCGCATGTGGGGGACATGATTGGCGATGTCCGGCATGAAGAAAGAGGTGCTTACTCCCGGAACTTTCGTGATTTCGCGGGAGATATCTTCCAGCCGATCTTGCCATTCTTTTGCCAAACCTTCATGGTCCTCGGCGAGAAAAAGCTCGAGCGCCTTGACCATTCCTACGATCTCCTCTTTGCCCACTTTCTGGCTTCGACCCAATGTGTCCTCATGCGGGCTGTTGTTGAGCAGGGCATTTGCCACCATGTCTTTGCGCCCGATCAACAGGCCGGAGCATTGCGGTCCGCGAATCGCTTTCCCGCCGCTGAAGGTCACCAGGTCGTAACCCATCGCGGTGTAGTCCCACAGATGAGACACCGGCGGGGCGTCGGCGGCAGCATCGTTCATGCAGGGGACGTTATACTGCTTGGCTAGTTTCACCCACTCATCCACCTTGATCTGGCCGTCGGCGTTGGCGAAATTGGAGAAGTGCATCATTGCCGTGCGGTCATTTACCGCGGCGCGCAATTGGTCGACAGTTTCGATCTCGATCAGCCTGATTCCCGTCGATCTCAACTGGTGATCGAACGGGTTGCGATGCGATTTCTGAATGATCACTTCCGATTTCATTCCCGTCAGATCGGGCAATTGCCGGATCCACGCCTCGTTGCCGCCGGTGAGAATGCCCGCCAGTCCCGATTGAATCGCCGCTGCGGCGCCCGAAGTCACCAAAGCCGTGTAACCCTCTGGCAACTTGAGCATCTCCGCGATACGATTGCCGGCAGCTACCTCTAACTCCGGAATGCTCACGAAGTGGCGTCCGGCCATCGTCATCACGGCTTCGAGTTCCGGGTGGGGAAGCGAACCACCGAGCATGGTCATGGTTCCTTCACAATTGATGACTGTTGTGACTCCAAGCTCTTCGTACGGATTCCCCGTCTGGCCGAAACCGCTTAGGTGCGCGGCCCCGCCAGCGGAGCTGCGATTCGAAGAGAACAATTTTCGCGGGGCCAGGATTGAGCCTGCGATCACTCCCACGCTTCCGAGGAAAGTTCGGCGGTTCCATTTGGACTTGAATCGCATGAGATCTCCTCCTTGGCCTTTCACTTACGGACTACTGCGGCGATGCAATTAATTTCTACCAGCGAATCTCCAGGCAGGGCAGCCACCGCAACCGTGGTGCGCGCTGGACCGCCATGAGGAAAGTATGTCGAGAAAACTTTGTGCATTCCATCCCAGTGTTCAATTTTCACTAGAAAGACATTCAACTGGAGAATGCTGTCCATGGAACCACCGCCAACTTCCACCAGCTTTTTCACTTTATCCATCACCATGGTGGTGTGAGATTCAATCGTCCACTCTTTGGAATCTCGCGTATCGTGGGCACCCTGTCCTGAGACATACATCAGCCCGTTGTAGACAATCACCGGCATGATGATCTCTTTTGCGCCGGCGGGTTTGCCTTCGCCATCCAGCTTGCGGATTCCGCCAGCGTCCGGAGAGCTGGAATTCTGCGCCGCTGCACGGTTGGGTAACATTGCGGCAGTCAGGCCTAGGGCGGAAAGCCCAGAGGCAAACCTTGTAGCAAACTTCCTGCGAGTCAAAGCCAAGTTCATATTCCTCCTTCTAGTGCCTCGTTCTAGTGCCTCGTTCGAAATTGGTCCGGCTAAGGCAACCCGAAACTGAAAACGTCACTGCCGGCGGCAATGGCCACATACTGTTTCCCGGCGACCGCGTAGCTCATGGGCGACGCACTCATGTCCTGGCCAGCATTAAAGTGCCACAGCGGATTTCCGTTGCGTGCGTCTACGGCTTCAAATGAGCCGGCATCATCGCCGAAAAACACCAGGCCACCGGCGGTTGCCATGGTCCCTCCGGAGGAACGGCCCGTTCCCGTCTGGGGATACTTCCAAGCAATTGAGCCCGTGTCCAAGTTGAATGCGACGAGGACTCTCTGCGAACTTTCACTCGGAATCCGCTTTACTCCCGTCGAGTAATATCCCTGCCCTTCCTGAAACGTCTGCGATTTGAAAAAATATGTCTCGCATTCCTCCAGCGCCATGAAATAAACGGAGTGCGTAGACATGCTGTAGGAAGGAGCGAACCAGTTGGTGGCGCCCGAATACCCAGGACACACCCGCGCTCCAGTTGCCGTAGGCTGGACGCTGGTGAGCAAAGGCCGTCCCTGTGCATCAATTCCCTTTGCCCAATTCAGCTTTTCGACGAAGCGCGTCGCGGAAAGAAACTTTCCGCTCGTGCGGTCGAGCACGTAGAGGTACCCATTCCGGTTGGCCTGCACCAGTAATTTTCGGGCAGTACCCTGATACACCGCATCGATCAGAATCGGAGTTTCAACGGCGTCAAAGTCGAACAGATCATGCGGCGTGAACTGGAAATACCACTTCAATTTTCCGTTGTCCGGGTCAAGGGCCAGCACGCAGTCGGTGTAGAGGTCGTCTCCGGGACGCACGCCCCCCTCGAAGTCCGGTGAGGGATTGCTGGTGCCCCAATAAATCGTATTCAGTTCTGGGTCGTAGGTTCCGGGCATCCAGGTGGTACCACCGCCATGGAGATACAGCCTCCCGGGCCAGCTTTCAGAGCCAAATTCGCCGGGACCCGGTATCGTCCAGAATCGCCATGCCAGCTTGCCGCTCAATGCATCATAAGCGGCCACAAATCCGCGCACGCCATCGTCACCTCCGGAAGTTCCCACCAGAACTTTATCTTTGACCACGAGTGGTGCACTGGTTGCGCCGTAGTTCTTGTTCCAATTCGCATACGCGACATCCCAGATGAGATTGCCCGAGCGCACATCCAGGCAAAGGAGATGGGCATTGTCCGTTTCCATGTAGACCCGGTTTCGCCACACCCCTACGCCGCGGTTGATGTGCCCGGATGCGTCGTCGATCAGTCCTTCGGAAAGCGGCCACGAATGGCGCCAAACGACTCGTCCGGTGCGGGCGTCGAGGGCCGCGGCGTCGTTCGCCGCGGTAACGAACATCATTCCATTCACCACCACGGGAGTGACTTCAAGGCGTCCGGTATTGCGCGCGTGAAAAACCCATTCCGCTCGCAGGCCGCCGACGGTGCTTACGTTGATTTCCGATAACCCGCTAAACCTTCTTCCGGAATAGTCTCCGTTGTACGAAGTCCAATTTGAACCGGGCGGCTGAGCCAGAAGGTCTTCCGAGCGAACGTCGATTCCCGGCGACCGAGATGCCGTTGGATCCTCGCCCCCCAAAGCTGCCAGGCAAGCAAACACAACGCCGATCAGCACGGCCACGCGCATACTACGAGTCCTTCCGCAATGTCGTAATCTCGGCTTCGCCCAAGCTGCCGCGGTCGATCCCTTGCTCATCACTCAAGTGGATGGCCACGCGCGTCGCCCCGGGAGATACGCTGACGGTTTGATTCAGCTCCACGGCATCGAGCGGAGTCACCGATTCCAGTTCAATAACATTGCTTTCAACTCCATGAACGTCAAAAACGTGTGCGCTCAGCTTGCCCGCAAAAAAAACTCCGAAAGATCCCGAGAGCTGCAGCAGGCCTGCTTGAATCGAAGCAGCGAGGGGATGCTCAACGATTCCGACTGCGGTAACAACGTTGAGTTCTTTGCTTGCGCGCACCGGAAACCACTGGGTATCAAACGCATACGCAGCCCCTGGCTCCAGGCGCTTCATCGGACTGTTGATCTCCGCCTCCACGTAATAGGGAGCTTCGTCGGGATGGTTCGAACGCAGCGCGGGCACGCCCTTGTCGTCCAATTCCAATGCGGCGCCGTTCTTATAGAAAATCACAGAAGCTTTTCCGGGATACTCCTGATCGGAGAAATATTGAAAGCGCTCAATCATGCCGTACTTTGTCGAGTCGTCGATCACGGCAAGCCACCCCGCATCTGAATCGAGCCACACCTCATTCTCCAGATACAGCCAGTGCAACCCGAATAGGCCATTGTGAACTTCGTAGGATGGATCGTCGGCCAGCCCGTTACGAACACGGTAGCTCTCCGGGTAACTGCTTTGCGAGTTTACCGGAGTAAATGCCCAGAAATTGTGGTTGTAATTGCGAGGCTCTCGTGAATCGGCGGTGTCATACTGCGTCACGGACTGCACGGACCAGCGAATCGCGTGGTCCGTGGCATTGTTCATGACGGCGTGGAACGAAATCTGCGGAGAATCGTTGCCAATGCTTATCTCCCGCGAATACTGCAGCCCCGTGGCCCGGTCGACTGGTCCATCAAGACGAAGCGTGCAGGGATTCGTTTGAGAGACGATGCTGAGCTTGTATTCACCATCATCGAGAGCATCGGAGAGCGGCCCCGGCCAATCGCCTTCTCCATGGCCTTCCGGCAGCGGCCAAAGTTTGTCGCCTCCATAATTCACCCATTCATGTTTCGACTCCACGGGCGGCAGATACTTTCCCTTGTACCGCGGATTGACGAACAGATACCGATGTTCGCCGAACTCTACTTGCATGACTCTGCCGCCGAGCTGCGGAACTGCTGTGAGGCGAACCCAGTCGTTAAACAATTCCTCAGCCTTCCAGCCTTCGTATATCACGGCCCGCATCTGGCAAGCACGCCGAGTCGGCGATGCCGATGCCAGGCTGGACGAGACAAGGTATGCTGCGCCCACGAGAAACATCCCGATCCGCAACCATCGTGTTCGAGCCGGGCATGCTTGCTTGCCCGCGCTTGTCGAGCTGCAGAGCTTAGGCAAGCGCAGCCTCCCCGGCAGGATTTCTTCGCAGTCGCAATTGCGGACTGCTCGTCTGGTGCCCCAGTTCCCGAGAAATTTGCAATCCGGCGGTTTGAATCAGCGGCGCGAGTTGCCTTAATCGCGTGACGGTCATGCGCACCATCGGAGCGGTAATGCTGAGGCTCGCATTCACAGCGCCAGCATGGTCCCAGATGGGGGCCGCGACGCAGCGTATGTGAAGCTCGTGCTCTTCCAGATCGCACGCATAACCGTTCTTCCGGACCCGGCTGAGCTCAGCTTCCAATTCCTGAGGGTTTCCGACAGTATTGGGCGTCAACCGGTTGAGTGCCAGCTGGGGCAGAACTCTTTCGCGCTCATCGCCCGGCATGTAGGCCAACATAACCTTGCCGACTGCCGTGCAGTACAGCGGGACCGAAGCGCCGATGCGCGAATGAATTCGCAACGGTTCAGGTGAATCCAACTTCTCGACATAGACTGCCGAAAGCCCGTGCCGCACCGTAAGATGGATGGTTTCACGGGTTTGCTGATTTAGTTCCTGAAGGTACGGCAGGCTCACTCGGCGGATATCCAGTTGACCCAAGGCCGCCTGACCAATCGCGAAACAGGCGATACCCAGGTGATACACACTATCGCTGCCACAGTTCAAGAAGCCTGCGCCTTCCAGATTCGCCAGAAAACGGTGGACCGTGCTCACCGGCAACCGGGAGCGCGCCGCGACTTGCTTTGCAGTGAGGCCATGCGGCGACTCGCTGAAAAGCTGCAGCAGACGCAACCCCCGTTGCAAAGCGGTGATGCGATAGCTCCGTTTTGAGGTCTCAGCCATGAGCGCTCGCAGACTTGGCAGTGAGTCAAAATGAAAGTGCGAATTATCTGATGAAAGTGATTTTTTCGCAAGAGGTCTTTTTTACAGTCTGCCAAACTTCTTGACCGCCTCTACGATGGACTTCATTTGCTCGATCACGGCATACATCGAGTGTTCTTTGAAATCCATCTGCTGAGCGATAGTTAGCACTTCCTGAGCTCTGGCTCGAGGGACAACGACAACTCCATCGCTGTCCGCCGTCACGATATCGCCGGCGTTGACGATTACGCCGTCGCAATTGACCGCGATCTGAGATCCTGCGAATCGGTAGTGATGAACCGAGGTTGAAGGCACGATGCCGGTGGCGTACACGGGAAAACCGATCTTCCGCAGGTAGGCAACGTCGCGCACGCCTCCATCGATGACTGCTCCGGCATATCCCCTCGCTGCCATGGCCGTACCCATCAGACCGCCCATTCCGGCAATGTCTTCGCCGTCTTCCACCACCATGACGTAAACCGAATCAGCGGAACCGTCATCGATGGCCGCGAGCATTCCGTTCAGCGCGGCCGGATCGGTGTTGCCTTCGTCTTTTTTGAGCAGAACCGTTCGAGCGAAGCCGGCAAATTTTGTGGTGAAAAGGGGATGCATGCGATGGCTCATGTACATGCGCCTGCCCATCAACTGCTCGAGCGCGTCCGAAACAGAGGCAACTTCCACGCGACGAAAGTCCGAGATTAAACTTTCTTCGGATTGCCCGGGCGTTCCCGCCGCGGGCTGGGCTCGCAGCAGCCCGATGCCGCACACAATCCCCGCTAAAACCCCTATCGACACGAACGATGCCGCGATTGTGTGAGCTTTCACAAGCCCACGAAGCTTGTCCATTTCCTCCTCCGGGATGTATATATGTGCGCGGACTCTAACACTGTTTTTCGTTGTGTGGAAGTGCAAATCCATTTACTCCAAGGGGCGCAAAATGAAAATACAGAGCAAAACGTATCGGCGTTTCATGTGCGTTGTTGTGATGTCGCTAGCCTTCTACGGCGCGGGGCAGTTTGCTGAAGGGCAGGAGCATAAAGCGGTGAATCTCTCTGCTGCCCGGGGGCTTCCTTTCAGCGATGGCATGGTTGCCGGCAGTACATTGTACGTGGCAGGCCAGGAAGGTACCGATGATTCCGGCAAATTAGCTTCCGGCGGAATCGGTCCCGAGACCACCGCGGCGCTCGATAACATCCAGAAAACCCTGAAAGCCGCCGGCTTCGAACTGAAGGATGTGGTCAACGTAACGGTTTATCTCGCTGACATTCACGAGTTTCCGGAGATGAACAAGGTCTACAAGAGGGTTATGCCCGACCCTAAACCGGCACGCGCTACGATTCAAGCCGCGGCGTTAGTAAATAACGCCCGGATTGAGATCTCGGCCATCGCAGTGAAGCAAAAGTAGAGGAGCCCGATTGCCTATTTCCGCCGACGCTCGAATGGAAGAAGAGCGTTTCCCGTGGAATCGGAGCTGCCACGCTGTTCAAACACAAAAAAGGTTGACATGCGCCGTGCGATTGAGATAAACCCTCATGCCAACGTTCTTTTATACTTTCAAACCGTGATGGCACATTTCACTAGATGAAAGTATGGCAGGGGACGTATTGAGTCGGGCATGGGCCTCTGCATCAGGAGATGAGCTATGCGTAACCATGTGCGCGATGCTGTCGCCGCATCGGTGTTTGTGCTCTTCGCGTTAGCTTTTGCGTCGGCAAGTATCAGCGGCAGTATCTCCGGCGTTGTAACCGACGCATCGGGCGCTGTCATTTCAGGCGCTTCCGTGGTCGCGATCGACGTCCAGACCGGCGTGCGGACTGCTGTCACCACCGATTCAAAGGGTTTTTACAATCTTCCGGCGCTCGCGATTGGCACTTACGATTTAGAAATCCGGCGTGCTGGTTTCAAGACCTACCGGCAGACGGGATTAGTCATCGACGCCAATGCCGCCCTTCGAGCGGATGCAAGTTTGGATGTCGGCACGATCAGCGAAAAGGTCGAAGTGAGCACCGATGCCGTACACGTAGAGACCCAGAGCACGCAGATGGGAGAAGTAATCGACTCGAAGAGGATCGAGGCGGTTCCCCTGAACGGCCGAAGCTATACGGATTTGTTGGCCCTGCAACCGGGAGTGTCTCCCTATACAGCAAACGACAGTCAGACACCGGGGATCAGCGACCGCTCCCCGGATGGCGGCCTGAATTCGGGAAACCAATCCGTCAACGGGCAACGCGAGACAGCGAACGGCTTTATGGTTAACGGATCGAATGTGGAGGAGGGCAAGAACAACGGCGCTGCCATTATTCCCAACCTCGATTCGATTTCGGAGTTTCGCATCATTACCAATAACTTCGACGCCGAATACGGCAACTACAGCGGCGGACAAATCAACGTGGTGACGAAATCCGGGACCAACCAATTTCATGGCAGCGGGTTTGAATTCCTTCGCAATACTGCCCTGGATGCGACAGAGTATTTCTCCAATTCCGTTCCTGTGTTCCGACAGAACCAATTCGGCGGGACTTTCGGAGGACCGATCAGGAAGGACAAAACCTTCTTCTTCCTTGACTATCAGGGGACTCGCCAGACTCAGGCTTCGCCGGTGAACACGCAAATGCCGTCATCGGCAAACTTTACCGGCAACTTCTCCGATTCGGCGAACTCATTCAGTACGAGTACCGACTCTAACGGCAACCCGATTGCCTCCACTGTGAACGGTCCCTTTTTCGCCAATCTTTTGGCTTCTCGTCTGGGATATCCCGTGCAAGGGGATGGCACGGAGGCGTATTACTTCACGGCCGCTACAATCAATCCCAACACCTCGGCACCTTACGGCACGAATTGCACCAACAGCACGCAGTGCGTCTTCCCGAATGCGATCATCCCTAAGGCAGCATGGTCGCCCGTAGCGGTGAATATGCTCAACCTCGGCCTGATTCCACAGCCGAATGCGCCGGGGAACTTCCTTACGTCATCCGCGTTCGCGCAGAAATTGCGCGACGACAAAGGTGGCGTCCGAGTCGATCAAAATACCCGCTTCGGAACTCTGTTTGCCTATTACTTCGCCGACGACTATTTGCTGAACTCCCCATTTCCCAACGGTGGCGCCACCGTACCGGCAGCCGGCTTTGCCTATAACGCGACCACTGCCGGGCGAGCGCAACTCATTAACCTCGGTGACACCAAGAACTTCGGTTCTTATGCGGTAAATGAACTTCGGCTGAGCTATGTACGCAACACGATTGCTCTCGCCGAGCCGCAAGGTGGAGTGGGTCCGAACTTCAGTCTAAGAAATTTAGGGTTTGTGACGCCCTGGAACGCGGTCACCGGAGGGATCAGCCCGATCGCTCCCGCGCTCGAAGGGGTTCCCTTCATCACCTTCAATAATTTCAACATCGGCGTTCCGCAGGTGAGTACCGGGCAATTTAACAATTCGTTCCAAATCCTGGACAACTTTACGAAGGTGATCGGGAGGCACAGCATTCAGTTCGGGGGCCAGTTCCATTATGACCAGATCGACGAGAGAAACCTGGCCGCGGAAAATGGCCAGTACGCATTTACGGGCGGCGAGACTGGAATCGACTTTGCCGACTTCCTGCTCGGCGCACCCGATAGCTTGACCCAGGCCAGCCCGCAGATCCTCGATTCCCGCAGCAAATACTATGCTCTGTACGCTCAAGACAGCTGGCGGGCCACGGATACTCTGGTGTTGAACTATGGGTTGCGTTGGGAAGCCAGCATGCCCTGGTATGACACGCAGAATAAAATCGAGACGATTATTCCGGGCGAGCAGTCAGTCGTTTTCCCAGGAGCGCCCAAGGGCTGGGTGGTTCCTGGAGATCCCGGAGTGCCTCGTACTCTCGCCCCTACGCAGTGGCACAATTTTTCGCCTCGTCTCGGACTGGCTTATTCTCCCAGCACCTCGTCTGGTCTTCTCGGTAAGCTCTTTGGCGGACCGGGTAAAACCAGCATTCGCTTGGGCGGCGGCCTCTACTATACTTCCGTGGAAGATCTTTCGCAGTTTCTCGAGGTAGGCGATCCGCCCTACGGACTGTTCTACGGAAGCGCGCAGCCGCCGCTGCTGGAGGCGCCCTACATCGTCCGTTCCTCTGGTTCGGAAGTGGGTCAGCGCTTCCCGTTTCCATTTCCTCCAACAAACGTCTCCGCCTCGAATCCGGACAAAACTTTTCCCTGGGCTCAGGTTGAGCCCATCTCTTTCGGCTTCTCTTTTGACCATCGAAACAAGTTGCCCTATTCCGAGCACTACGAGTTCTCGGTTCAACGGCAGATTGGATCCAACACCGTTCTCAGCGTAAGCTACGTCGGAAATCAGGGCCATCGTTTGGTGACTTCGGTGGAAGCCAATCCATCCAATCCAGCGTTGTGTTTATTCGTGAGCCAGAACACACCCGCTGGCGCCCCAACCTGTGGTCCCTTCAGCGAGACGCCGCCCTTCAATGCAAGCACGGGAGTGAGCACTCCGTGGGTTCTTACGTCGGGCCAGGTGGTTACAGCCGTTCGGCCCCTCGGCCCGCTGTTCGATACCAACCCGTTTGTCTCCACGGTAGCCAACTCACGCTATAACTCGCTTCAGGTCAGCGCCAGCCACAGCAGCGGATCGATGAGCTTTCTCGCCGCTTATACTTTCAGCAAATGCATAGACAATGCTTCCGGGCTGCAGGACTCGACTGATCCCTTCGACCCGCGCCTGAGCATCGCCCTCTGTAACTTCGACGTCACTCAGAATTTCGTATTCAGCTACAACTGGCTGCTGCCGTTCGATAAGCTTTTTAGCTCGGGTTGGAAGAGGAAGGTGATTGGGGGCTGGAGCCTAAGCGGAATTACCAGTTTCGCCACAGGGCTTCCCGTCACATTGACCGAAAATGACGACAACGCGCTGATCGGTGCAGGTTCGGTTCCCGTCGACGTCCCGAACTTTGCGGGAGGGCATGTGCTGGCCGATACGAATGGCCGCGACGGAAATCCCTACTTCAAGACTTCACTGTTCAGCCCCGAGCAGTTAGGACAATTAGGGAACTCTCGCCGCCGCTTCTTTCACGGTCCTGGGCTCAACAACTTCGACATGGCGCTGCTCAAGAACACTAAGATCAGGGAATCAAAGGAGCTTCAGCTCCGCCTGGAAGCATTCAACCTGTTCAACCATGCACAATTCGAGAATCCAACTGGTGAAATTAATTCCAGTCAGTTTGGGTTGGTGACCTCGGCGAGGCCCGGTCGTATCCTGCAGCTCGGGATAAAATTCCTGTTCTAACCACGTACGTGATTCGCGGCAGATCGTTGGAAAAGGTTTGCCGGTTCTCCCTGATTTCGTCGATGCCCTCAAATCCGAAATCGCTTCTCATAGCGGCACCGGTTCTAGTGGTTCTGTGGGCCGCCAATGCCAGCATCGCGAAGGCGCAAGCCGTGTATCCAAACTCTCGACCGCAAGATGTCAAGCGCGACTCCCCGCGCGGGAAGCAAACCTTCGCATCATCCTGTGCCAGCTGTCATGGCCTGGATGGCAAGGGCAGCGAGCGAGCCCCAAACATCGCGGAGACTCCAAAAGTGCAGCGGATGTCCGATCCACAAATCTTCCGCATCATCGAGAACGGTATTGCTGGAACCGGCATGCCGGCGTTCCACGCCCTTGAAAGTTCGCAGATCAAGCGAGTGGTTGCCTATTTGCGTTCGCTCCAGGGGACAACGCAAGCCGTTAAACTTCCCGGCGACCCAGAGCGCGGGAAGACAATTTTCTTGGGCAAAGCGGGATGTTCGCTCTGCCACATGATTGCGCGCCAAGGCGGCTTTATTGCCTCTGATCTCTCTGGCTATGCCCGCACCCATACGGCAGATCAAATTCGAAGCGCGATCACCGAACCAACTCCGGGCGGCGGTCGGCAGGTGCGACTGGTAACCGCGACCACCCGCGGCGGCGAAAAATATGCAGGAAGAGTTCGCAATGAGGATAATTTCTCGCTGCAACTGGAGGGGCTGGACGGGACGTTTTATTTCCTGTCGAAGTCAGATCTCACGAGCTTGGAATACGATCCGCGAGCCCTGATGCCCTCGGATTATGGTTCTACACTCGGCCCGAGGGCACTCGATGATGTGGTGAGTTACTTGATCAGTGTGGCCAGTGCCAACCCTCAGCAAGCACCTAGGAAAGTCGACGAAGAGGAATGAGCGCTCTTCGTCGCTCTTCGTTGCCATTACTTGCCATCCGGAGTTATGGCAGAAATGAGGAATCTGCATGAATCGCTGCATCATGTTCTGGCGTACATTCGTTCTGGCGCCTTCATTGCTCATTGTGGTCGGAGCATTGGGCTTTCCAACGGCTGCACCCCAACCTGCGGACTTTCAGCTGCAAGCCGAATCTCCACAGTTCTGGAATTTGATAGATCGCCGTGCCCAGCTGAGTGTGGTGGGTACGGGCTTCGGATTTACAGAAGGTCCGGTGTGGGACCCGGCTGGGTTTCTCTATGTGAGCGATGAAACGATCAACAAGATTTACCGCCTCCATTCTGACGGAAAGAAGGAAGAAGTCGTCTCGCTCGGCGATCCCGACGGCAACACCTTCGACCGCCAGCATCGGCTGATCGACTGCGCCAGCGTGTTGCGCGCCATCATCGAAGTAACTCCCGAGGGAAAATACAAAATTCTGGTTGATCATTACGAAGGCAAGAAACTAAACAGTCCCAACGATGTGATCGTTGGTCCGGACGGCGCCCTGTATTTTACCGATCCAACCCTGGATCTGGTGGCTGGAGAAAAACAGGAAATCCCCTTTCAGGGTGTCTACCGCCTTGATGGGAAAGGCAACCTGCAATTACTTACCAAAGATTTGGCGCAGCCGAACGGTCTGGCTTTTTCGCCGGATGGCAAACACTTTTATGTTGACGACAGTGAAAAGCGAAACATCCGCGCCTACGACGTCGCCGCCGATGGAAAGCTGATCAACGGCCGCATCTTCGGCGAGGAGCCCGGTGAAAAAAATGATGGCGTGCCCGATGGAATTAAAGTGGATAAGAATGGCAACCTGTTTGTCACCGGCCCCAAAGGCATCTGGGTCTGGGATGCCAAGGGCAATCATCTCGGGACAATTGTGATGCCGGAGCAACCGGCAAATCTGAACTGGGGCGACAAAGATTACCGAACCCTCTACATCACTGCCACCACGTCGGTGTACCGCCTCGAAATGAAAACGCAAGGTTTCGTGCCTTACTTGTGACGCAGAGCCCGGAGACTATCCATGCTGCAAGTCATGGGCTCGCCGAAGTATGAATTGAGGGTACTGCGACGCCCGTGCCGCCCAATACGGATGTGAATTTCGTCTGCTTCGATGAGACGAGGGTGAAATCCCGATTTCCGCCAGCCATAATGCTCGAGACTACGCCATCACCGGACTCGCTCCAGAACGCGCCGCCAGGTCTTGCCATCGCCGATTTCCAGCCGGTCGCCTTCCAACTTGAAAGGACGTGGCTGGTCGGTGTCGGTAAAATCTGGCCACAGGCTGCCCTCGACGTGATGAGTCACGATATGCCGCTTGGCCTCGGCGGTGTAGGTGCCGAAGTATGCCACATAGCCACTGTAAGCGGCCAGCGCATGCTCGGCGGTTGGTGGCTTGCCCTCAGCTAAGTTCGCTTCTGTAAAAGCCGCCAGTGGCGGAACCTTCATGATCTGAATGTGCACGTGGCCGGTTTCATCGTAGACGAAGTATCCTCTTGGATGTTCCCCAAAGCGATACTTCCACTTTCCGTCTTTGTCTAGATCGGCAAAATCAACCAATCGCCATGTGCCAACCAGGGCTTGGACGCCCTCTGCGGAGAGCTGGGCTAAGGCAACGATGGCCAAGAACCCAGAGCAACCGATTGCATGAATCACCATAACTTGAGTATCCCACTGGGAAGGGAAATTCGTTGGGAATTATCCCACACAGCGGACGAATCTAAACTGTCGTAATCGCGTCAGGCCCTCGCGACGCTTCAGTGAGCCTTAAGGTTCCTCATCTAGTCTGCAATCATGCGTCGGACGGATCGCAACCTGTTTAGTTTTGCCGCAGGAATCTTTATCTTTCTTAGTGCTGCCGTTCTCGCGGGAACGTCGTCTGCTCAGGATGCTCAGCCGAGTACCGCCGTAGTGATCTCGCTTGCAGAAGCGATTCACCGAGCGCAACAAAATGAGCCAGCGTTTGCGAGTGCTTTGGCGTCGCAGAAATCGGCGGCTATCGATCGTTATCTGGCGAAAGCCGCGCTGCTACCCTCGGTTACTTATCACAACCAGATGCTGTACACGCAGCCTAACGGACAGACGAACTCAACCCTCCAGCCTGGGGCACAGATATCCCCGATCTTTATCGCGAACAACGCGGTTCACGAGTACACAAGTCAGGCGGCAATCAACGAGACGGTTGGCTTGAAGCAGTTTGCCGATGCGCAGGTTGCCGCCGCCAATGCAGCGCGTGCCGCGGCGGAGTTGGAGATCGCCCGACGAGGGCTCGTATCCAGCGTGATCAACCTGTACTACTCGGTTTCAGCCTCCGAGACGAAGAAGCGTGTCCTCGAGGAGGCCTTTCGAGAGGCTCAGGCCTTTACAGACCTGACGCAAAAGCGCGAGACGGCACGGGAAGTCGCGCACGCCGACGTGGTCAAGGCCCAGCTGCAGCAGCAGCAGCGTCAGCGAGACCTGAGCGATGGAATCCTGGCGGCAGATAAGGCACGGCTCGAACTAGCCGTACTTCTCTTTCCCGATCCGCGTACGCCCTACTCCACGGAAAGTGCAGGATCACCTGCGCCGCTTCCAACTCGCGATGAGGTAGACCGGGCCGCCTCCGTCAAGAATCCCGAAATACGAAGCGCGTTGGCAGACGTGCGGGCTGGAAATGCCCAAGTAACCTCAGCGAGGGCGGCGTATCTTCCCGACCTTGGTTTGAACTTCAATTACGGTATTGACGCACCTCAGTTCGCAAAGCGCGGGCCGGATGACGTACAAAACCTCGGATACTCGATCGGTGCGACCCTCGACATTCCGGTGTGGGACTGGTTCTCCACGCAGAAGCGCGTCAAGCAGAGCGAGATCCGGCGCGATGCCGCAAAAGTGTCGTTGACCGCAGTTCGGAGAAGGCTCATCGCGACGCTGGAAGAAGCGTACGCGGAAGCGGTTGCCGCGCGAAACCAATTCGATCTCCTCGATCTGAGCGTTCGCACCGCCGCCGAGAGCCTTCGATTGACAAAGCTTCGCTACTCAGCGGGGGAAGCCCCGGCCCTTGAAGTTGTGGATGCGCAGACTGCGTATCTCTCCGAGGAAACTGCGCAGGCTGACGCAGTGGTTCGCTACCAAACTGCCTTGGCTGGATTGCAACTACTGACTGGAACATTGTGAGCACAGACCTGAATCCTCTTCGACGACCGGGATTTTGCCGGCAGCTATCGCGGGTGCTAGTGGCATTGCTTTGTACCGCACTTGTACAGGCTTGCAGAAAATCAACTGACGCTGATGCGGCTGCCGTTGTGGCGGTGCAGGCGGAACCTCCCGAAGTTGGCGAGATTTCTGAACGCGTTATCGCGGGCGCGACTCTTGCGCCGGTAGCGCAGGCTGCCATCTCTCCGAAGATCACCGCTCCGGTGCGCGCGTTTTATGTACAGCGCGGTTCCAAAGTAAAAACAGGCCAACTGCTCGCGGAGCTTGAAAATCGTGATCTCAGCGCTCAGGCGCTCGACAATAAAGGCCAATATGCGGCAGCGCAGGCGTCGTTCAATATGCAGACCAAGGCCCAGGTGCCGGAAGACTACCACAAAGCCGAACTGGACCTGGCGCAGGCCAAGGCGCAGCTCGACTTGCAGAAGCAGATTGTTGTCGCGCGGCAGAAACTTTTGGCCGAAGGCGCAATTCCCGGCAGAGACTACGATACTGCCGCGGCCGCCCTGGTGCAGGCCCAAGCGACCTATGATGTGGCGCAAAACCATCTGGACTCGCTCAAGGCCGTGAGCCGGGTAGCATCACTGCAACAGGCGGAAGGGCAACTGTCTTCCGCGAAAGGAAAATATCTCGCTGCCGAGGCCCAGGTCTCCTACTCTGAGGTCCGAAGTCCTATCACCGGAATTGTGACCGATCGCCCCCTTTTTCCTGGCGAAACCGCAAACTCCGGCAGCACCCTGATCACCGTGATGGATACGTCTTATCTCTTGGCCAAGGTTCATCTCTCGCAAACGGTTGCCCAAGGGCTGAAGGTCGGCGACAGCGCCTCAGTTATGGTGCCCGGCACAGACGATCCCGCGCCCGCGAAGATCTTCCTTGTGAGTCCGGCGCTGGATCCGGGAAGCACGACCGTGGAAGTCTGGCTCCGCGTTGATAACCGGGCTGGTAAATACAAAGCCGGTACTCCGGTGGGAACTTCTATAAAGGGAAGAACAGTTGCCAAGGCCGTCAAAGTGCCGCTGTCTGCAGTACTTACCGCCGCCGACGGCTCGAAATCTGTAATGGTTGTCGGTTCCGATAGCGCGGCGCACAGGAAAGCAGTACAGCTAGGCATTAGCGACGGTGAAGACGTGCAAGTAACCCAGGGTTTGGCCGGATCCGAGACGGTCATCACCGCTGCGGCCTACGGCCTGGACGATGGCACCAAGGTGAAGGTCGGCAAAGCCGGTGAAGATGAAGATAAAGCGGGCGGAGAGAAAAAGTGACGGAACGGTCTGTTCTGCAGAAGGCCCTTTCGGAGGACACTGCGGATACCTTTTGGCTCGTCCGCTATCGCGCCCCAACCTTCTTCTTTCTCATCGTGTTTTCGCTCGCGGGAATCTACGCGGCGGAACAGGTTCCGATATCCGTCTTTCCCGAGACCAATTTCCCGCGCGTGGTGATCGGTGTCGATAACGGTGTGATGCCGGTCGAGCAGATGCAGGTCACCATCACGAAACCAATCGAAGATGCAGTGAACTCGGTTCCGGGGTTAGTGACCGTTCGTTCCACGACGAGCAGGGGCTCCGCTGAAGTCAGTCTTTTGTTCGACTGGAGCGTCGATATGTACCGTACGCTTCAGTTAGTCGATGCCGCCATCGGCAGGGCGCGGCAGACTCTGCCGAACACGGCAATCATTACCACGAACCGGCTTACGTTCGCCACGTTTCCCATTCTCGGATACAGTCTTACCTCGGACCGCCTCTCGCAGACACAGCTTTGGGAACTCGCAACTTATCAGCTTAAGCCGCCACTGAACCGTGTAACGGGGGTAAGTACGGTTACCGTGCAGGGTGGCCAGGTGCCCGAGTTTCACATCGTGCCTGACATGGCGCGGATGCAAACCGCGAGCACAACCATCCTCGACCTCGTCAATGCGGTACAGGCGTCGAACATCATCGACTCGCCGGGACTCTACGAAGCCAACCACGAACTGATTCTTGGCCTGGTCGGAGCGCAGGCGCATGACGCAGACCAACTTGGCCGCCTGGTGGTGAAGACAACGCCGGCGGGAGCGGCCGTCCGCGTCTCTGACATAGCAACTGTGCAGAGCGGTGTGCTGCCGGTCTATACAGCAGTCACCGCGAATGATCATGCCGCTGTCCTTCTGAACATCACCCGCCAGCCTTCCAGCAACACCGTGGCTGTCGCCGACGCTGTCGCCGCGCAGATTCAGGATCTTCGAAAGACTTTACCCCCCGGCGTGCGTCTCGAACCCTACTACGATCAGTCTGAACTTGTTCGCGAAAGTATCCGCAGCGTGCGAGATGCTATTTTCATCGGCTTGCTTTTGGCATGCGTCATTCTGTTCCTTTTCCTGAGTGATTGGACGTCATCGCTGGTCGCGGGGCTGGTCATCCCCGTCACGGTCGCCATCACCATCCTTTTTATGTGGGCCATTGGGGAAAGTTTCAATCTGATGACGCTCGGCGGACTCGCGGCGGCGATCGGACTGGTGATCGACGATGCAATTGTCGTAGTCGAAAATATCGTCTCCCATCGGGAGCGGGGCGAAACTCGTGCGCAGGCGGCACGTTTGGCATTGCGAGAGATTGCCGTTCCCTTGGTCGGATCGACCATAACGCCCGTTGTCGTCTTCCTGCCGCTCGTCTCGGTCACAGGGGTAACGGGTAGTTTCTTCCGGGCGCTCGCCATCACAATGGCAGTGGCCCTTGTGACTTCGCTGCTGCTTGCAGTCACCTGGACTCCCGCGCTCAGCCTGATTTTCCTGCGCGAGCGGCGCACCGGATTTGAAGAGAGTCACCACGAGCACGGTCGCCTGATGCGCAGAGTCCTGCTATGGCACGAGCGTGGACTGGCCTGGTCGCTAAGTCGTCCAGTCCTGTTGTTTGGTCTTTGTGCGTTTCTGGCGATTGCCAGTTTCTTTTGCTATCGATGGCTCGGATCTGATCTTCTGCCCGAGATGGATGAAGGCGGATTCGTCCTCGACTACATCATGCCTGCCGGAAGCTCTCTTTCCGAGACGAACCGGGTACTGGAGCACGTCGAGCGAATCCTGCATGGCATGCCGGAGGTGGAAACTACATCGCGGCGAACCGGCCTGCAGATGGGGTTGGCAGCCGTCACCGAGGCCAACACCGGCGACATTACCGTGAAGCTCAAGAGTAAGCGCGACCGGGGCATCGATGAAGTGATCGCGGATGCGCGCGCCCAAATCAGGAAGACTGAGCCTGAGCTTGACATCGAGTTCACGCAGGTTCTTCAGGATATGATCGGCGATCTATCGAACGCGCCGGAGCCCATCCAGATCAAGGTCTTCGCCAGCAATCCCGCCCTGCTGGCAAATCTTGGCCCACGCATCGGGGATGCTATCGGAAAAATTGGCGGCGTCGTGGATGTTCAGAATGGAATCGACAATACGATCAGCGGTCCCGCCACGAATTTCCAGATCGACCCGACCGTTGCCGGCCGAATGGGGTTCACACCCGTGGAAATTGCCGAAGACGCGACCTCCATCCTCGACGGCGTGACCACTACCGATCCGATCATCGCGAACGGAAAGCCTTATACGGTTCGTGTCCGGCTGGGAGAGGAAACGCGTCGGTCCCTGGAAACCATTCAGAATACCGTTTTCAACAGTTCCACTGGCAAGCTTGCCACGCTCGGCTCGCTTGCTCAGATAACGCAACTGCCTCCGCAAAATGAGATAAAACGCGAAAACCTCCAACAGCTGGTTACCGTAACGGCGAGGCTCGAAGGCTCCGATCTCGGAACTGCGATCGCAAAGGTTCAGCGCGCCGTCCGTGCGATGCACCTGCCGTCTACGGTTCGAGTGGAATATGGTGGAACTTATCAGGAGCAACAGCAGTCGTTCCATGAGCTCTTGCGGGTTCTTCTCCTGTCTCTAGCCTTGGTGTTCGGCGCACTGATGGTTGAATTCCGGAACTTCTCGGCGCCGATTGCAATCCTTACCTCGTCCGTGCTTTCCATCGCAGGCGTAGTCTTTGCCCTTCTGGTGACGGGCACGACGTTCAATGTCGCATCTTTTATGGGTCTGATTATGGTCATCGGCATCGTGGCGAAGAATGGAATCCTGCTGCTTGATGCGGATGAACGATATCGCCACGAAGGAGTGTCCGCCCGCGAAGCTATGATTCACGCTGCACAGCGGCGACTTCGGCCAATTCTGATGACCGCATCAGCCGCAATCTGCGGCATGCTTCCGCTCGCATTCGCCCTGGGTTCTGGATCGCAGATGCTCCAGCCGCTGGCCATCGCAGTCATCGGCGGGCTGGTGATTTCGATGGTGTTAAGTCTGATCGTTACGCCGGTGGTCTATTGCCTGCTCACGAAATCTGAAACGCAGGCGGCATAAAATAAGGCTGCAATGTTCAAGGACAGGCCGCACGTCGTTCCGGTTCCGAGCCTCCAGCGCTTCGCTGTTTCCAATCGAGCGTGACGTTGAGGCTTAAGGTTCTACAACAAGGATCTTGAAGCTATCTGGCACCACGCTGCGGCGTGGATGTGGCATCGCGTCAGTGGCTGGCGGTGGCGGCCCGAACTCTGCGGTCACCAGGTAAACCCGTCCAGTCAAGGCGTCGAAGGCCATGGTTCGCGCGCCCTTCTCGGTCTTCACGGTTTGCACTACCGGGAAATCGGGCTTCGAGGAATCCACAATGGTTAGGGTGCCGTCCCCTCCATTCGAGGAGAACGCCAGCCCGTGCTTCGGATCAAAGCCGGCGGCATCGGGCGAGTCGCCAATCGCAGCCGCCCAATACTTTGCCCGAGTCATAATCGACAACGGCCATCTTTTCTCCGTCACAGACGGAGAAAAGCCTGTGTTTTGCGACGTCAATTGCCATCCCGGAAGGCGATTCGCAGCCTTGCAGTGGCCAGGTGGCGACTGCCTTGCGGCTTGCCGCTTCCAGTTTCACGATCTCATTTTTATCCTCAATGTTCACAAACACCGATCCCTGTCCATCGACCTGCGGGAACTCCGGCTTTCCGGGCAGTGGTACTGTGGCCACGACTGTATTCGACGCAGTGTCCAGCACGGAGACATTACTGCTGCGTCCGTTGAAGGCCCAAACGGTTTTCGTCGCCGGCTCAAAGGTAATGCCGTCGGGATTTGTGCCCGCCGAAACCGTAGTCTGAATGGAAAAATCTTTGCGGTTGAAGACGACAATTACGTTTCCGGCGCCGTCACTGATGTAGCCTGTCTTGCCGTCAGGGTTGAGGGCGATACCGTGGGTGCTCTTTAGGCCCGTAACCGCGCCGATAGACTTACCTGTAGTAGTATCAACCGCCTCCACCCGAGAGTTATGTGCAATGTAAAGCCGGTGTGCTGCATCGTCGCTAATCAGGTAGTCCCAGCCACCCTGCCCGCCGAGCTTCCATTGATCAACGATGTGATAGGTTTGCGCAGTAGATACGGATGCAATGAGGAGAATAACCGCTGCGATCGCTCCTTGACAAAAGCGCATGATGAACTCCTGAGAGAGACTCGGCATCCTGCCGGCCTGTTGAGTATCGCTATGGTTCCTTAAGCGAAGCTGAAAGTATGGGAGCCGAGGGCAAAAGTTCTGCCGGCAGCTTCACGGTAACCAAAGCTCCCCCCGCGTTGTTATTCGCGATCTCAATCGAACCCTCGGCTCGCTCACAGATTGCTTTGCAGATGGATAGTCCCAACCCGGTGCCTCCGCTCTTTCGGTTGCGGGATGGGTCGCCCCGATAGTACGGTTCAAAGACATGATCACGATCCTGTTCGGAGATTCCATCTCCCTGATCCTGAACCGTTAGCCGGGCCATACCTTGGTCGACGCTCAATACAACTCTGACGGTACCCTCCGCGGGGCTATGCTGCAGAGCATTCAGCAGGATGTTTGAGCATAAAAGAAGCGTGTCGCGGCTATCGATCGGCACCTTGACATCGGCAGTGGCCTCAAGGCGCACTTCAATCGCCTTCAATTCAGCCAGGGGCCTGGTTTGATCGACAGCGTCCTCGACCACATCGCGCAAAGAGCAGCACGGAACAGTTGCTCCGGAGCTGTCTCTTTGAATTGGCGTTTCCAATCGCGCCAAGGCGAGCATTTTTTGCACCGCCGTTTCCAGGCGAGTGATGTCGTCCAGGCTGAGCGCCACGCCTCGGCTGTACTCTTCGACGGTGCGCTCACGCATCGACAGTAGTTGCAGGGAAGACTTTACTATGGCCACGTCTGTCTTTAGTTCGTGAGCAGCATCGCTGGTGAAACGTCGCTGTTGCTCAAAGGAGCGTTGGAGACGTGCGAGTGCGGCTTCGAGAGCATCGGCAAGAGGCCGCAATTCCACCGTCTCTTTCGCGGTAACGGGCGCGTTGAAGTGCCAGTCGCTCGAACTGATGCGCTCCGCTTCACGAGCAAGTTCATGGATGGGCAACAGTCCCTTGCTCACCAGCAACACCATAATTACCGCGGTGAAGCCCAGAAGAACGGCGGTAGCAATCGCAAAGAATCGGGTAGCCTCAAGGACCTCATGCCACACGCGGCCTATTGGCGTTCCGTAGACGATGGTGATGCTGTGGCGAACTCCTCCGTTTGCTTTGCCCGGATCAACGATCCGAAGGCCTTCAAGAACGAGGAGTCGGTAACCACGACCACGTAGATTCGCGTTGCGAAAGACCGGCGCTCCGGATGTCGGTATCTCCCAACGTGGCGCATCGCCCGCAGACCCGAGCAGTCTGCCTCTCTCATCCTCCACGCGAAATACTGCGTCCTTCGCAACCTCTACTCCGCGCATGTCCAGCATAACGGTGTCGCCTTCATCCTCGGTGTCCTGGACCGCACCCAGCAGCGACTCAGCAGCGGCGAGCAGCGACGCATCGAAGGCTTTCAACTGCACATGCCGCTCGTGAACGGTGATGGCGCCAATCAGCGCGATGGCAGACAATAGTTCAAGAACGAGGACAGTGACAATAAGCCGGCGCGTGATGGAGATGGATCTTGTCATAGGGTCGTGGCGCCTTCCTCACGAAGACGGTATCCACGATGCCGCAAGGTCTCGATCAGTGGCTCACTACCAGCTCGGTTCAGTTTTCTACGCAGGTTCGAAATATGAGCTTCGATCACGTTGGAATGATGCTCCCAATCGAAATCGTAGAGATGTTCCAGCAGTTCCTGCTGTGAAACCACTGCGCGAGGCCGATGAATGAAGTATTCAAGAATTCGGTATTCCGTCGGCGAAAGATCGAGGAACTGACCGCGACGGCGGACGGTTTGCCGGACTGTATCCAGTTCCAAATCCGCTACCGCAATGACCGGGGTAGAGACACCTTTTGCGCGTCGTATCAGAGCTTTGATTCTGGCGAGAAGTTCCCCCAGATCAAACGGCTTGCTGAGATAATCGTCGGCTCCTGCGTTCAGTAGGCTCACAACCGAGTCTTTGCCCTCTTGCGCGGTGAGAATGAGGACGGGTGTATGAAGTTTTCTTCGACGCAGATCTTTAAGAACCAGCTGACCGCTCTTGCCGGGAAGCATCAGGTCAAGCACGATCACGTCATAGACTCCCTGCTCCGCGAGGTGTGAGCCCGATTCTCCGTCGATCGCATGATCAACTGCCAGTCCGGTTTCCCGAAGAGCAGCGACAATGTTCTCGGCAAGCCGCTGCTCATCTTCGATCAGGAGTACGCGCATGATAGGAAACCTTGGGAATATTGTCTCAAAGCTTCCTTAAGTCTGGCTGAACTGCTTTGTACCTTCATGCCGAATACCGGCCATCGATCTCATGGCGATCCCGAACGGTGGCCTTCGCCCTTCGGCAATTCTGGGAAATGGCTGTTGTGATTCTGTGCCCATCGGTCACGGAACCAATTCGGCCGCCGACTTCCAGGCACTGTTCGGCTCGAGAAGCTCACGCCAACAGCGGATTCCGAACCGGCGCCGCGGTCCGGTGCAGCTCTATTCGGAAGGTCGTGCCTTGGCCAGGACGGCTGTCGACTTCGATCGAGCCGCCATGCTGGACGACGACCCAATTCGCAATGGTGAGGCCCAAGCCCGCACCTCCCTGCTCCCGGCTTCGAGCCTTATCCGCCCGGTAGAAGCGCTCAAAGATCTTGCGGTGGTCGTCCTCTGCGATTCCAACCCCTGAGTCCTGAACCACGATCACGGCGCTTTCAGCCTTCTGCTCAAGCGACAAATGCACGGAACCCGGAGAAGGAGTGTATTTGAAGGCGTTGTCGAGGAAAATATCTGCCACTCTGCGCAGCGCAGCGTCGTCGCCCAGGACAAAAGAATCGGCGCCCTCGATGTCGGCTATAAATTGGAGGTTGCGGATCGTGGCCACCTGCCTCCACATTTCCACGACCCCGCGCAGAGTATCGCTTAAGTTCACTGGCTGCAGGTGAAGCGTTTCGCGGCCGGAGTCAGCGCGGGCCAGAGACAGCAATTGTTCGATCAACGTGGTCGTACGTTCTGCCTCCAGCAAAATGTGGCGCAAGGCTTCTTTGTATTCGGCATTTTCACGCGATCGGCGCAGTGCCAGTTCCGCTTCGGTGCGGATGAGCGACAGGGGCGTTCTGAGCTCGTGCGAGGCATCGGCGGTAAATTGCGTGACTCGCAGAAACGCAGTTTCAATCCGCGCAAGCATTTCGTTCAACGTATCCGACAAGCGCTGCAGTTCATCGCCGGTATCGATTCTCTGAAGCCGGCTGGCGAGATTAGCTCCGCTGATATCGCGCGCGGTGCGCACTAGCGCATCCACCGGCGACAACGCCCTCCGGCTCAGCCAATATCCGCCACTGGCCGCCGCCAACAGCAGCAGCGGAGCGAACAGCAGAAGATAATCCCGGAAAATTGAGAGGGTCTCGACCACGTCATCGGTTGGAACGCCCATTTCCACCGTATAGCGGTGCCCATTCGCCTGCAGGATCTGCACGGTGAAGCGGAAGGATCGGGCGTCGAACCCTCGGTTCCTGAAGGTGGCTCGATCGCCTCGGCGTGGAAGCGCGGGCGCCAGCGTGTGGGTTTGCAGAAAGGCGGATCGATAGATCAGTTCATCATTTTCGGCGGTGATCTGGAGATAATCGCCGGGATGCTCGATCGAATAGGTCTCGCTAACCTCTTCCTGCAGTTTGGCAATTGACGCGTCTTTCTTCTGCGCCACAAGAAAGCTTCCCAGATCGTCGACCTGCCTTTTGAGACCGTCATCGACCAGATCGTAAAGATGGTGCCGCAGGATGAACCACATGCCAGCGCCAAAGATAAGTTGGGCGAGCGCGAAAATCGCCAGGTACCACAGCGTGAGGCGCACGCCGATGGAGAGTTTTCTCATGCCTGTCTTCTCACGCCTGCCCGTCTCGACGGATCATGTAGCCTACGCCGCGCACAGTGTGAATCAACTTCGGCCGGCCGCGTGGATCCACTTTGCTACGTAGCAAGTGCATGAAGGCATCGAGCGTGTTTTCTTCGATGTTGCGGTCAAATCCCCAGACCGCTTCGATTAACGACTGCCGTGGAACCACTTTGCCGGCGCGGTACATAAGGCGCTCCAACAGATTGTATTCCGTACGAGTGAGTGAAACCCGTTCCGCGCCACGCATTACGTCGCGACTGGCAGGATCAAGCACCAGATCTCCAACCCTCAAACACGCTTCCTGAGCCGCCAACGCACGCCGCTTGACCGCGCGGAGCCTCGCCAGCAGTTCGTCGAATGAAAAGGGTTTGGTCATGTAGTCGTCGGCCCCAAGATCAAGGCCACGGACGATGTCGGGCACGGAGTCTCGAGCCGTAAGCATCACGATGGGCGTCCGAACTTTCTCCGCCCGCAGGCGCTTTGCCAGTTCATATCCGCTGAGCTTCGGCAACATGAGATCAAGGATGATGACGTCGAACTCGTACGATTTCGCCAGCCCCAGTCCCTCAGCGCCGTCTCCCGCGCATGTCGTCTGGTGCCCTTCCTCCGCCAGTCCTTTGCGGAGAAGGCCGGCCATGCGCGGTTCGTCTTCTACGATCAGCAGCTTCATCGGGCTATTGTGTTGGGGGGATGACCACCCCTAGTTGAACCTCTCGCACAGTCTAGACCGAAGCCGGACTGCGGCTATGCAACCTGAAGAAATATTAACCTCCCTTTCATCGCTGGGTCACACGCCGGCCCTAGGATTTCAAGTCATTCGTTCCCGGAAATTCTAAGTGAACAGCAAGGACAATGCGATTCCGCGGTCCGGCCGTCGTAAGAATCTCTCGCAATCCGGCATTTCTCTTGCCGCAAGGAGCTGAAGTCCATGAATGCAAAACATTGTTTGTCACTGCCCTCTGTTCTGTTGGGATTCAGGCTTGCAGCGGTGTTCGGCATATTGCTTCTTTTGGTCGGCAGACAGGCAGCATTCGCCCAAGTAGATCGCGCCGAACTCGAAGGCACAGCAATTGATCCAGCAGGGAGGGTTATTGTGGGTGCCAGCGTGAAGGTCGCGGCTGCCGACACCGGCCTCATACAGGAACAACGGACGAATGGGAAAGGCTATTACCGACTGCCTGGCCTGGCAGTCGGCCGTTACACCCTGACGGTTTCAGCTCCCGGTTTCAAGACCAAGGTCGTCGAAGACGTCACACTACTCGTTGGCCAGACGCGTACTTTGGATGTTGAGCTGGCAGTCGGTGCGATTAGCGAAAGAATCGAAGTTAAAGCGTCCAACGCTCCGGCAGACCGTAGTTCCGCGGAAGCCGCAACCGTCATCGATACTACGCAGATTGCTAATCTTCCCAACAACGGACGCGACTGGTCCAGCTTCACGCTGCTCGCGCCGTTTGCTCAGGACGACGGTGGCGGGGATCAACGCACGATTCGCTTCGCCGGACGCGCCCGCGACGACAACAACTTTCAGATCGATGGCGTCGACGCTGGAGGCATTCAGGAGCAAGCGCAGAAATCGCAAACGCGGTTGCAGATTTCGCAGGACGCGATCGAGGAATATCGCGTGAATAGCGCTCTGTACGACGCGGAATATGGCACACAGGCGGGGGGCCAAATCGACGTCGAGACGAAGCACGGCACAAACGACTGGCATGGTTCTGTATTTGGCTACTTGCGAAATTCGGCTTTTGATGCGCGGAATTTCAACGACTTCAATGTTTTGGGCCTTCCCGCCATCCCGCCGTTTCGGTATGGACAATATGGGATGTCGGTGGGTGGTCCGGTCAAGAAGGACAAGCTGTTCTTCTTCTTAAACTACGAGGGTCTCCGGCAATACGGCGCGACGACGAATCAGGTCCTTGTACCTAACCCGATCACGGCGCGAGCTACTCTTGCCAAGTCGCCGCAAATGTGTTCCATCCTTCAGGCCTACGCCTGGCGTGCGTCGACTGGCACCATCGGAAACTGCAGCCCATTGCATGTTTATCCTGACACGGCTTTCGCGGGTCAAACCAACGCTGCCAACCCCCTGCCGGATTCCGACCTGCTCACCGCCCCGGCGCCCACCACAGTCCACGAAGATACGTGGCTTCTCCGGATGGACTACAAGGTTAGCGACAAGACAATGCTATACGGCAGCGCTCACCGGGATATCAGTCTGGTGAGCGGCACCAACGGCAGCGGCTCTCTTCCCTATGACCTGATTCAGACCATTAACCATCCTGCTGGCTACTACGTTGCATTGCAAAACACTTTTTCCCCTCGCCTGGTAAACGAAGCCAAGGTCTATATCAATCGCGCGCCGTTCATCAATCCGCAAGCCCCACCCTTGCCCTATTCGGTAAGCACGAATAATTGGGCCACAATCAACAACAACCAAACCGATCACGAGGTTGGTACGACGTATGGCATTGTCGACAACTTAACTTTCGTACACGGTCGGAACACATTCAAGACGGGCATGGAGATTCGCCGGGTTCGGCTCAATCAGGGTCTGACCGCCGGCAACACTCTTTCTTTTGCGGACAACAGCAGCACCGCAGACACCGGGTTTGAGAATGCAGACCTCTACGGAATCTCCTATACCGCGACATGGTGTTGCCACAAGCTCCGCCGTACCTTCTATATGCCCTATTTCCAGGATGAATGGAAAGTGACCCCGACTTTCACCGCAAACCTTGGAATTCGCTGGGAGTACTATGGCGTGGCGCACGAGGCCGACAACCAGACCACGGTCTTCGACGTTAGCGAATTTCACGGAGTCTGCTTCGGGTCAGCCTCCAGTTGGCGATTTGCCCTTCCCACTCCGATTCCGACCCCCATCCATACTCCACCGTGTCCGAAGGACCCCGCCCTTTACAATGCGAACTACAGGAACTTCGATCCTCGCGTGAGTTTTGCCTGGGCGCCGAGCATATTTCACGGCAAGACGGTGGTTCGATCGGGCTTCGGGATCTACCATGGGGCAGCGCAGAACGACGATCTAAACGCCGGATTAGAAAGCGATCGGTTTACGGCGTTCGCCAATTTCGATCCCAACGGCCCAGGCACGCCGCTCGTGCCCGGCTTTCAGCAAGTGAATCCGGACCTCAGCAGCCTACCCATTACACCGCAGCAGCAACCTCGCGCCTTGCAGCGACACGGACGCCGCGATTTGTATGTCGAGACCTGGGGCCTGACTGTCGATCGCGAACTGCCGGCTAACTTCCTGGCATCGGCACAGTACCTGGGATCGCGGGGAGTACGTTTGTTTTCGCGGGGTGGGGTAAATTTCTGCAGCACGCCGCCGCAGGGAACGGACGCGGCCGGCAACCCCAATTGCACGCGCCAGCTTGACCAATACTATCCTGCAGGCGATCCCTATGGCTCCGTTGATTTCAAGTCCGACATTGGATCCAGTACTTACAATGCACTTTTGCTGAGCCTCGAGCGGCGCTTTTCGAAGGATCTATCCTTCCAGGGCCGTTACACCTGGTCCCATTCCATTAACGACGGATCGGTCGGCGGCGGGGAATCGAATGGCCCGGAAAACGTGAATTGCCTGCCCTGCGACAAGGGCCCGAGCGTCTTCGATGTTCGCAACAACGTAACCGTCAATGCTGTTTACGAGCTGCCTTTTGGGCCCGGGAAACATTTCATGAATAGCTCGGGCGTGTTGGGCAGGATCGTCGGCGGATGGCAAATGAGCAGCATCGGCGTCTGGCACACCGGTCATCCCCTCACGATTACCATGATAAATTTCTCGCCGGACCAGTTGCCTGACGGAAACGATCAAACCACTCAAAGGCCCGACTTGGTTCCAGGGGTCCCCATATTTCTGCCGGGAGGCGTGCACGATCACACCCTTCCCATCAATCCCGCGGCTTTCGCACCACCTCCGCTGGCTCCTGGCGGTGTCGCCGATGCTAACGGGAATTGCGTTGATACCTGCGGCCTCATAAGCCGGTTTGGCGATGCGCCGAACGGGCTGATCCGGGCATTGAACACCTGGCAGATCGACTTGGCGCTAACCAAGGAGACCAAGCTGACCGAGCGCGTGTCGATGGAGTTTGGAGCGCAGGTATTCAACATCTTCAATCACACACAATACGGCGATCCCAACCCCAACAACCTGAGTTTCGACTACACTCAGCCGACCGACAGTCTGGGTAATCCGATACCCAATCAATGGATACTTCAACCGACCGCCAGCCTTGGCCTGATCGACACGACGGTGAATTTCAACAATAACAATGACAATGCCGCGTCCCCCAATACGGGTACTGGGTTGCCACGGCAGATTCAGCTAATGCTGCGCTTCACCTTCTGAGTCGTCACCTTTAGCTTCAGGCAAGTTTCAGGTAGGCGGGCTAGAGTAGCAGGCGAGGATAAAATCAATGCGAAGGCATGTACTCCGTCCAGCGGTCATTCTGATTCTGAGCTGTGCCATATTCGCCGCTGCGGCCAACTCCGGCGGCTATTCCGTCACCAAGAAGATTCCGATCGCCGGACAGGGCAGTTGGGACTATCTCACCGTGGACGAGGGTGCGCGGCGTTTATATGTGTCGCACGGAGTACAAGTGGAAGTACTCGACATCGATACTCTGAATGTCGCTGGAAACATTTCAAAAACGCCCGGCGTGCACGGAATAGCGGTCGCGCCTGAGTTCGGTCGTGGATTCGTGAGTAACGGCCAGGCCTCAACCGTCACGATTTTCGATTTGAAAACGCTAAAGCCGATCGCGGATGTACCCACAGGCCAAAAGCCGGACGCGATCATATACGATCCCGCTACGTCCCGAGTCTTCGCCTTCAATGGCGGGAGCAATAGCGCCACGGCAATTGACGCCGCTACCGGGAAAGTCGTAGGCACGGTTGATCTCGGAGGCGGACCGGAGTTCGCGGCAGCCGACGGCAAGGGTTTCATCTTTGACAATCTAGAAGATGAAAGCCTGGTCCTCAAGATCAACTCCCGCGAACTCAAAGTCGAGCAGCGTTGGCCCACAGCTCCTTGCTCTTCCCCTAGCAGCATGGCCATGGACCGAGCGAACCGGCGGCTGTTCGTGGGATGCCGGAGCAAGGTGATGGCTGTGCTGGATGCCGACAGCGGCAAGATGATCGCCACGCTGCCGATCGGAGACCACGTCGATGCCACCGCTTTTGATCCGGCGACGAAGCTGATTTTCAACTCCAATGGCGAGGGCACCATCACCGTCATTCATGAAGACAGCCCCGACAAGTATTCGGCAGTGGAGACGGTGAAGACAGCGCCGCGGGCCAAGACCATGGCGCTGGATCCCAAAACCCATCGTCTCTTCCTCTCCACTGCAGAAAATGGCCAATTCGAAGTACTGGTCGTGGGAAAATAGAAAGTATAATTTCCAGGCTGGCCTCATCTATGAGTTCGCGACGCAAATCTCTCGCGCATGCCGGGATCGCGCTGTTCGCATCGGCTGCGCTACTCGTGCTCGCCGCCTGCGGGAAGAAGTCGAGCGCGCAAACTTCCACGCCGTCCGATTTGCAGCTTGGCGTGAAGGTTCCATTTCGTTTCATCGCCTATGGCGACACGCGCTTTCATGATCCGAAAGATACAGAAGCGGCGAATCCTCCGGTACGGGTTGCTTTGGTGCAGGCCATTGCGGAAGCGAATCCCGCGTTTATCAGCTTTACGGGCGATATCGTCTACAACGGTTACGACGCCGACGATTGGAAAGTCTTTGACAGGGAAACCAGCATCTGGCGTGACAAGAAAATTCCAGTCTACCCCGCGTTGGGGAACCATGATTTGCATGGGGACGAGAAAGTTGCTCTAGGCAACTATTTCCAGCGCTTCCCTGATCTCAACAATAGCCGCTACTACTCGGTACGCGCAGCCAATACATTCACGCTGGTGCTCGATTCCGCTCTCGACGAGGTGTCCGGGCCACAGGGGCAATGGCTGGCCGGCAAACTGGATAATGTTGCTCCGGACGTTGACTTTGTGTTTCTCATGTTTCACCATCCGCCCTACACCAGTTCCTCCGATGCGAAAATGCATGGGGGCGGCCACTCGGCACGATCAACGGAACAACAGCTGGCGAAAATGCTTGAGCAGCGCCAGGCCCATGCCCGTTTTCGCATGGTAGTTTTCTCCGGGCACGTCCACAATTACGAGCGCCACGAACACGGCGGGGTTACTTACTTCGTATCGGGTGGAGGTGCGGCGCATGCCTATCCCATTGAGCGCGCACCTGATGATCCGTTCCAGAGCAAAGAGATCAATTATCACTACCTTCTGGTTGAGGTTGACCACCAGCAACTCAAAGTCACGATGAATCGCATAGACCTGACCAGCGGCAAGCCTGTCTGGACGCAGCCCGATTCGGTGAAGATCGCTGCCTCCCCAGCAGTCGCCGCGCAGGCAGCCGTTCACTAATTCCCCATCGCACCCGATGAAGTGAGCCCTGGTAAGCGCACTTATTTATCGAAATGGAGACGATGATGCGACCTTCGAGGATTCTTGTATGCGCCCTCATCATTCTTTGGGTTTGTGGGTTGGCCCTAAGAATTTCCGCACAGACACCCGCATCGAGCCACCAGATTGTAATTGCCGCAAGCACCGTGCTGGATGGCAGGGGCCACACCTGGCACGACGTTCGCATGGTAATCGAGGGCTCCAACATTGTTGCCATAAAGCCCCATGTCGAAGGGCCAATAGATTACGATCTGCGCGGCCTGACGGTACTACCGGGGTGGATTGACGCGCACGTGCACATTACCTGGATCTTCGGCAAGGATGGGAAAAATGCGGGCACAGACGGCGCAACCCAAGAGGATGCCTATCAATCGGCGTCGAATGCATGGGTAACGCTGATGGCAGGGTTCACGACAGTACAGAGTGTGGGCGCACCGAACGATGTCCCGCTGCGTGATGCGATCTCACAGGGAATGCTGCCCGGGCCACGCATCCTTACCGCTGTCGAGCCACTCGAAGGGCGTGGTGAGGCGACCGGAACACCTGATGAAATTCGCTCCTTCGTGAAGAAGCAAAAGGCAGCCGGCGCGGACCTGATCAAAATTTTCGCGTCGAAGTCCATCCGGCTGGGCGGAGGCATGACTCTTTCGCAGGAACAATTGAACGCGGCCTGTGATGAAGCGAAGAAGCAGGGATTGCGCACACTTGTGCACGCGTACAAAGAAGCGGTGCGCGCCGCCACTCTGGCTGGCTGCACCGAAATCGAGCACGGTACGCTGGCGACCGATGACGATCTGAAATTGATGGCCGAGAAAGGCACCTATCTGGATCCACAAGCTGGGCTGGTGATTGAGAACTATCTGCTCAACAAAGACAAGTATCTCGGCACATCCGGCTATACCGCGGAGGGATTCGCAGCGATGGAAAAGATCCTTCCCGTAGACCACGAGATTGTGGAACACGCGGCGAAAACTCCGGGGCTGAAAATGGTTTTCGGCACAGACGCGGTAGCCGGCGCGCACGGGCGCAATGCCGAGGAGTTTATCGATCGCGTGCGCGACTGTGGTGTGGACCCGATGGCTGCGATGATCTCTGCCACCTCGCTGGGTGCCGAAGCGCTCGGCATGGCCGACCAGATAGGCTCGATCGCCCCTGGTTGGCAGGCAGACATGATTGCGCTCGATGGCGATCCATTAAAGGACATTACCGCCGTTCGCCGAGTTGTATTTGTGATGAAGGGTGGAGTGGTCTATAAGAACACCGCGCGAGGAATGTAGGACGTACCATTCAGGATGATCGATTTTGTAATGATGTCCGGCGAAGAGCCAAACCTAGGCTTCCAGAAACCTCCGCTGAGAATTACGACCGGTGCTGCGCCCACCTGATCCTCTTCAGAAAAAAATGTACGGCCAAGAATTGGCCGTATGCCGAGCGTTGTGAAAAAATCAGCAGAGATCATGTACCCGCTTACCCGCTCTCCTTACGCCAGCGCCAGTGAAGTTGTAATCTTCGTTCCTGTACATGGCCATGGATGAAAACGAGTGTGTGTCTCTTTGCCAGTCAAGGAAATTCAGATAGGCAATCGGAGCTTGGTCAAATCCGGCGCTCCTTGCCATAGATCGCGGCGAGTTGGCCGGGGTGCGGGTACGCCAGCAGGTTCAGCAGCACGCCATTAACGACAGAAAACAGAGCTGTACTCGCTCCTATGCCGAGAGCCAGGGTGAGAACCGCGATGGCCGTGAAACCTCGCGATGTTGCCAGCACGCGGATTGCATGTTTGAGATCTTCCGCCGGCTCGCTCATTTTTCACCTCTCCATGCTACTGAGAAGCCAACTGGGATCTTCTACTGGACTGCAAAACAACCGCCATCCTACACTCATTCTTGTTTTAGCAACGCTGTGAAACGAGTTTCATCGGAACCGGTCTTTCAACTGAACTCTTGATTCTGCGGAGGCCGTCCTCGTTCCTGCGCTACCCCCTTAAGGCAGACCGGGCATTCCCCAGTGAGCGAGCGTCGCGCTTGGTCATCGATTCCATCTATAATGCTTACCGAATTGCCGTCTGCCAGTTGGTTGAGGAGAACCAGTGAAATTTGCTGATCTTGCACAATGAATCAACCCAGATGAATATGAATAGGATGAGGTGGGTCTGTCTGGCAGCCGGCGCGATGACATTGGTTTTTGCCAATGGCTGCTCGAACTCAACAGCGAACAGTGCGAAGGCGACATTCTCCAAGGCAGTACCTGTGCACGTCTACTCCGTGGCTGAGGAAACAACCCGGCGCCGGGTTCAGGCTGTGGGCTCCCTGTTTGGACTCGAGGAAAGCGCGTTGAGCGCGCAGGTGGAAGCTCGCGTCGATAAGGTACTGGTCGACGTTGGCGATGTCGTAGGCGAAGGTCAGCCACTGGTCCTGCTCGATCAGAGAGAGCTCCAGTTCGAAGTCGAGCGGCAGCAGGGACTGGTGAAGCAAGTTCGAGCCCAGCTGGGTATCGGCCCAACCGATCCGCCACCGGCAGATCCCAAGAAGATGGCTTCAGTGCAGCGTGCTGAGGCGGATCTGTTTGATGCCGAGCACAAGTACAGTCGAGCCCAGGAAATGGTTAAAGATAGCCTCATTTCGCAGCAGCAATTCGACGAGGTCGCAAGCCGTTATCAAAGCGCTCAGGCGTCGTACAATCTCGCTCTGCAGGAAGTCGATCGACTGAAGGCTCTGTTGCTTTCAAGCGAAGCCAGTGCGGCGCTGGCGGGGAAAAAACTGGGCGATGCCACCATTCGAGCCCCATTCCCGGGCGCTGTGGAGACGCGTAGCGTTCATCCCGGCGAATATTTGCGGATCCAAAGCCCTGTCCTGATTCTGGTGCGAACCGACCGCTTGCGCGCCCGGCTCGCGGTTCCGGAGCGTTGGGCGGGACTCATTAAGGATGGAACCGTGGTCGATCTGCATGTGGAAGCATTTCCGGGCGAAACATTTGAGGCGCATATTTCGCGGATCAATCCTACGGTCTTGCAGGACTCGCGCACATTTGAAGCCGAGGCTTTGCTCGACAACCAGACGGGCCGGCTGAAACCAGGCTTCTTCGTTCAAGCTTCCATGCCCAGCGAGAAGGAAGACAAAGCCATTTTTGTGCCCGAGCCTGCGGTCAACTACCGCTATGGGGTTTACAAAGTTTTCCTGGTAGAGGGCAATCGCGTCGTCGAAAAACAGGTCCTCCCTGCGGGACAGAGCGAGGACCAGCAAGGCCAGCGCTTTGAAGTAGCCGAAGGATTGAAACCCGGAGACCGGGTGGCCATCGCCGTCTCCGGCGATTTGCACGATGGCGATACCGTCGAGGAGCAACGCCAGGGACCCTCGCCTGCAGCCAAGTGAAATCTGGTTTGAGCATCGTCAACCACCCATGAAAATCGCCGAGACCTGCGTAAGACATCCTGTCTTCACCGTGATGTTGATCGCATTTCTTCTGACTCTAGGAGTGTTCTCCTATCGCGGTCTGGCGGTAGATCTATTTCCGAAGGCCGATCCCGCCACGGTAAACGTCGAAGTGCAACTGCCCGGAGCCACGCCCGAAGAAATTGTCACGGGGGTCGTGTTGCCTCTGGAGGACGCCATCTCATCGGTCAGCGGGATCGACGAAATGAGCGTATACGCCTCGGAGGGATTGGCGGAGATTACGTGTACATTCGTCCTGGAACGTGATATTGACGGCGCGGCACAAGATATTCGAGAAAAAGTAGCGGCCGCAGTGAACCGGCTCCCGCGCGAAACGCTCCCTCCAGTCATCACCAAAGAGGATCCGCAATCTGATCCCATCATGACCCTGCTGGTTAGCGGTCCCATGAGCCGGCGAGAGCTGACCGAGATTGCGGACAAGCAAGTGCGCCGGGCGATACAGACGGTGGACGGCGTTGGCAGCGTGGACCTGAATGGGGGACAGGCACGCCAGATCCGAATACTGCTCGACGCGCAGAAACTCACCTCTCACAATTTCACCGTGCTCGATGTGCGTACCGCCCTGCAGCGCGAAAATATCGAAGCGCCAGGGGGGCGCATGATCGCGGGCCCGCAGGAACTGGGGCTGCGTACGCTGGGTCGTGTTACTTCTGCCGACCAGTTCAGCCAGATCATCGTGGGATCGCATGGCGGCATTCCTGTCCGAGTTCGCGACGTCGCGCAAGTAGAGGATGGAGCGCAGGAGCTTCGCACCTGGTCCGCTTTGTTCGGCAAAGGAAATCCCGGAGAGGATGTTGTCAGTATTCAGATCCTGCGCCAGTCCGGCGCGAACACCGTCCGTGTGGCGGATGGCGTGCGAAGCCAGATTGAGCAACTACGCTCCCAGATGCCTGCTGGCGTGCAACTGCTGATTGTCCACGACATTTCTGACTTTATTAAAGCCTCAGTTCATTCTTTGATCGAGCATCTCATTTTGGGCAGTATTTTTGCCAGCGCGATCGTCTGGATATTCATTCGCAACTGGCGCGCCGTTCTGATTGCCGCCGTCGCCATCCCTAGTTCGATTATCGCGACATTCACGCTGATGCGAGGGATGGATTTCTCTCTTAACAACATGACTCTTCTCGCGCTGACTCTTGCCGTGGGAATTGTCATTGACGACGCGATTATCGTCCTCGAAAACATCTTCCGCTTCATGGAAGACAAGGGCCGGGACCGGGTTCAGGCGTCTATTGAAGCCACCCAGGAAATTGGCTTGGCGGTCATGGCTACGACGCTCTCGCTGATCATTATCTTTCTCCCCATCGCTTTCATGAGCGGATATGCCCGGAAGTACGTGAACTCTTTCGGCTGGACCATGGCCATGGCAATTCTGGTTTCCCTTCTGGTGGCCTTCACGCTAACGCCGATGATGAGTTCGCGGCTTTTGAAGGTGGACGAAAAGAGCCAGAAATCGCACTCTCATGGATTTTTGCATTCCGTGGAAGAGATTTATATGAGGATGCTGCGCTGGTCGCTCGCGCATCGACTGGTACTGGTAGCGATTTGTGTCGCGACCTTCCTTTCCTCGTTCGGCTTGTACCATCTGGTCGGACGAGACTGGATTCCTGCTGACGACCAATCCGAGTTGCAAAGCTCCTTCACTCTGCCCGAAGGTACTTCGCTGCAGAAGACAAGCCAGATCGCCTCAGATATGGCCCGGAAAATTTCGGACCTGCCCGAAGTGTCGTTTGTGCAGTCCTACACCCACGGCCCAACCAATCACGCGCACCTTTTTATTGGGCTTGTCCCACGCAGCCAGCGCAAACTGACTCATGCCCAGATGGCGACGAAGGTCCGGGGAATTCTCGCGAACTATCACAACGTAACTTACAACGTCCGGCTGCCTTCGGTCCTGGGAGGCGAGATCTATTTTCCGATTTCCGCGGTGATCCGCGGCCCTGACCTCAATCAGCTAGCCGAAATCAGCAAACAGGTTGCGAACCGGATGAAAAACTATTCGGATCTCGTCGACGTCAATCCCAGCCTGAACCTGAATACGCCGGAGTTGCAAGTACGGGTGGATCGCCAGCGAGCCGCTGATATCGGCGTTAGCATGACCGATGTCAGTGATGCTGTGCGGTTGTTCTATTCCGGCGAAGATGAAATTACGCGTTTCAAAGAGGGGTCCGAGCAATATCCGGTCACCATGCAACTGCTGCCGGAGCAACGCGACAATCCTGACGTTCTCAGTCGCATGATGGTCCCTTCTTCGAAGCTGGGCCAGGTGCGCCTGGAAAGCGTAGCAAACATCGGGCGCGGTTTCGGTCCTGCCACCCTCTGGCGGTACAACCGCGAATTCGAAGTCAGCGTTTATGCAAACGTCAGCACGGGCTATCCCCTCGATCTGGCTGCCGCTCACACCATACAGTCCATACGGGAAGTCGGATTGCCGCCAGGCTATTCCTATCTGTTCTCCGGCCAGGTGAAGGTTCTGGAAGAAACCACATGGAATTTACTGCTCGCCATGCTGCTCGCTTCCATTTTCATGTACATGGTTTTGGCGGCCCAGTTTGAGAGCTTTTCCTATCCCTTCATCATCATGCTAACGCTTCCGCTGAGCGTACCATTCGCACTATTCTCTCTGTGGATTACTGGCCGCGCCTTGAGTCTCTGGAGCGCTCTCGGCATGTTCCTGCTCTTGGGAATCGTGAAAAAGAATGGAATTTTGCAAGTGGACTACACCAATCGCCTGCTGGCAACTGGCATTCCGGTACGGGAGGCCATTCTCGAAGCCAACCGTGTGCGCCTGCGCCCGATTCTGATGACCACGTTGTCGATCATTGCAGGATTAATTCCGGTAGCCATTGGAATAGGCGCCGGTTCGGAGCAGCGCGCATCAATCGCGGTCACCATTATCGGAGGCCAGACGCTTTGCCTGTTACTCACCTTGCTCGTGGTCCCGGTCGCCTATTCCTATTTCGCGGAGCTAGAGGGGCTGCCCTGGGGAGAGTGGATGGGCCGAGTCTTCAAATGGACGCGACGCCCGAGTACATCGTCGGATTAAGCTTTGACGAAGACGAACCAATTCTGCCATCATTCGGCGCTAGGCCACAGTTTCTCCGGCGCTGCGAAAAAGTGTTGGTCGGCAAGCCGCTCAGGCCTGAGCAACGAGCTGAGCGAACTTGTCCAGATCGATGTTGCCGCCGGATATGATCGCGACTATCTTTCCGGAGCCAGCACGGCCCGAACCAGCGGCGGCAACGGCACAGGCGGCCGCGCCCTCGACGATTACACGGTTCCGCTCCGCCACTAGTTTCATAGCCTGAGCCGCTTCGCTCAAGGTCACAACCAGGGAACCGTCGAGGAGCTTGCGAGCATGTTCGAACATATTCGGGAATACCATTTTGCTGCCGATACCATCGACGAAAGACGGCCGGTACTCGACCATCCGCGGCTCGCCTGCCGCCAGGGATGCGGCCAGCGGAGCACCTGTTTCAATCTCGGCGGCGTAGATCCGAACCCGAGGAGCGAGTGCTCGCAACACCGCCGCAATGCCGCATGACAAACCTCCTCCGCCCCAGGGGATCACCACCGCGTCCAAGTCCCTCAGATCCTCCAGGAGTTCCAGTGCGATCGTAGCGTTGCCCGCCATCACATGAGGATCATCGAAGGCATGAATAAAGGCGGCATCGATGCCAGGGTAGGAGCGTCTCTCGAAGGTCTGCCACCATTCCGCGAAGGGAACCTTGATTACCCGCCCGCCCATCCGTTCGACCGCGAGAGTCTTTGTCGCCGGAGCTGTCTCGGGAGCAATGATCGTTGCCTTAATACCCAAACGCCGCGCGCAGAACGCCACACCTTGCGCCATGTTGCCTGCCGAAGCGGTCAAAACTCCCCGCTCCAATTGCTCGCGCGGGGTCAACGCCATCACGTTCGCCGCTCCGCGAATCTTGAACGAGCCAATCGGCTGGAGGTTCTCCAGCTTCAAATACAAGCCAGCGGGAGCATCCGTGTTGCACAACACGAGCGGAGTGCGAAAGGCGATCGGCGCGATGTTGCGGCGCGCTTGCTCAGTTTGAGAGATCGAGACAGGCATCGCCGTATGTTAAACCTTCGCAGTTCCGCGCGGGGGCTAGGCCAATCGTGCAACCCGGACAGAAATAGAATTGGGCTGTGAACGCACTCGATATTCAGGCTGAGTGGGTCAAGACCAAGTGCGCTGCGAAAATATCCTCGACCGCGAGCCCCACGGACTTGAACACCGTGATCTCACGGTCATTCTGCCTGGCCGGAAGTTCGCCGAGTTCCGCCGCAATGTGCTCAGCCGTCCATCGCCCTTCGGTGATTCCCATCACCACGTCGCCTGCTTCCTTTAGAGCCGCTTCTCGGGAGTCAACGATCAGCCGGGCGCGTTCGACCAGCGCCGGATCGAGTTCGCGCCGCGACGGCAGGCACGATCCGACCGCAATGACGTGCGTGCCGTCGCCAACCCACTCGCTCTGAATGACCGGAGTCGGCGAAGGGGTTGCTGCTACCACGACATCGGCGCCGCGTACCACCGCTTCGGCGCTCTCCATTGCGAGAGATCCGGTCTCGGCGGCGAATTGCCGCAGCCGCTCTGGGTTCGGACTCCACGCGCGCACCTCGCGAAATCTCCGCACCAGACCAAGCGCTTTACAATGGCTGCGAGCCTGCACCCCCGAGCCCACAATTCCCAGCACTTGTGCGTCATTGCGGGCCAGGCATCGCGTCGAAACCGCCGACACCGCGGCGGTGCGTACCTCGGTAATGTAGCGCCCGTCGAGAATCGCTTCAGTGACACCGGTTTCCGGATTGAGCATCACGATGATTGCCTGGTGTGTGCCCAGACCGCGACTTGCGTTGCCGTGGCACACCGTCACTAGCTTCGCACCGAGCGCCGGAAGCGACGACACGTGGGTCGGCATCGAGCCGAAAAGGGAACCCGCCGCACCGAATTCGAGTACCGTGCGCATGGGCTGCAGCACGCGTCCAGCCGAAAATTCGACCAACGCCTGCTCCATAGCCTCGATCAGATCAGGCATTTTCAGCCGCGCGCGAACATCGTCTTCGTTCAAAAATTGAGGGGTCTTCACGCCGTATTCCAATTGACGTCGATAGTGGGGTAGTGGTGCCGTTGGGCTGACGCTCTATACCGTGGTTAAGCGGGAGATCCATCGCTACGCCTGAAAAACGGCTACGCTCAGGATGACGCCGCGCAAAAGGCCGAACTGCCCCACTACGATAGTGGCCGTGCCTTGATTCATTTTCTTTGTTTGACAACTCAAAGCCTCGCGGACAGCATATCCTCGGCCCATGCCGCATGCAATGACTGAGAAACCCGTTTTTGCCGCCCCCGTAGGCCAAGAGTTGGGACAGGAGAAAAGTTTGGGGTCCGCCAAAAATTGTTGCTCCGCTCCACCTATTGGGAAGAGAATGTTAGGCTTCCAACAACTTCCTGCGAACGCAGGCAGAAAGGTATGTCCATGCGCTCATTTCATGCTCGCGCGATAGCTGCGATGGTAGTTCTTTTTGCGTTGGCGTTTTCTCGAGTGGAAGCACAGACGAGTTTCAAATATCAGGTGCCTCCCAAGGCGATTGTGAACCTGGTGGATACGCGGCCCACGCCGAACATCGAGATTTCGCCCAAGGACGAAACTGGCAAGAGGTGGATTTTGATCGAAGCTATTTCGGGCTTGCCTTCGATTGCAGATCTGGCCCAACCGGAGCTGCGTCTGGCGGGATTGCGCTTCAATCCCAGAACGAATGGCCCCAGCCGTGGACGCTATATCACTTCGTTGACGCTAAAGGCCCTACCAAACGGGGCTGAGAAGGCCGTTACCGGAGTCCCAGCGAAGGCAGAGATCCGCTTTGCAGCGTGGGCGCCGGATGCGCGTCACGTCTTTTTCGCAAATGCCAGCGGCGAAGCGAAGGATGCCGGGATGAGTTTGTGGATCGTTGATGTGCCCTCAGGCAAGGCCACGCCCTTGCCGGGGATCGCTCTGAACGGAATCTTCGGATCGCCGTGTGAATGGGGTGGCGACAGCCAAAGCCTGATCTGCAAGTCAGTACCGAAAGGCAGGGGCTCAGCCCCCAAGCGAACTGAGGTGCCGACAGGTCCGGTAATTCAGGAAAATCTCGGCCGTGTAACCCCTGGGCCGACATACGAGGATCTGCTGAAAAATCCCGAGGACGAACAGATTTTTGATTTTTATGCGACCTCGCAGGTTGAGGTTGTGCACCTGGACGGCACGAGCAACGAAGTGGGCAAGCCCGGAGTGATCGTGGGCGCATCGCCTTCGCCCGACGGCCACTACGTGCTGATCGAGGAACGCCATCATCCCTATTCATATCTCCTGCCGTTCGAGATGTTTCCTGAGCGTGTTGTGGCAATCAACTTGGCGACTGGCGGGAGCAAGCAACTAGCCGACGAGCCACTCGAAGACACGATCCCGAACATTCACGATGCCGTGGCCGCGGGACCTCGTGATTTCGAATGGCGAAGCGACACGCCCGCGACGGTGTTTTGGGTCGAAGCGAAAGATGCCGGGGATCCACGGAAGGATGTACCGGTCCGGGACACGCTCTTCCTGCTGAACGCGCCGTTCGATGGGGAGCCGCGCAAATTGGCGGAAATTCCGTTGCGCTTTCAAAGCGTGGCGTGGGGAAACAGTCGGCTGGCGCTGGTGGAAGAACGCCGCTGGAAAGATCGGAAGCGAATCACGCTAGCGGTTGCTCCCGATGCGGCCGCGCCCGCCGCTACGTTGTTCGAAGGTTCGTTTGAAGACCGCTATCACGATCCGGGTAATCCGTTTGTCGTGATGAATGCAGCGGGTAAGGATGTTCTACAAACGACAGCGGATGCGAGTGGAGTCTATCTGCACGCGCGCGGCGCATCGCCAGAAGGGGATCGGCCGTTTGTCTCGGTGATGAGCACAGCCAATGGCGAAACCAAGCGACTGTGGCAATCGGACGCGCAATTCTTCGAGCTTCCCACAGACATTCTGGACGCAGCCAACCCAGCCCTCCTGATCCGCAGGGAGACCCAGGAACTGAATCCGAATTATTACATCAAGAGTCTCGGGAAGGGCGAGTTTACGCAGGTGACATTTCTCCCCAGCCCCTACGGCAGTGCGCCCCTTCCGAAAAAGCGAGTCCTTAAGTACCAGCGCGCCGACGGAGTGGACCTGAGCGCAAACCTCTACCTGCCGCCAGACTATAAATCTGAGGACGGACCACTTCCGACGCTGTTGGAAGCCTATCCGACGGAATACAAGACCAGGGCGGCGGCCGGGCAGATGAGGGGGTCGCCGAACGAGTTTCCGTTTTTGTATTGGGGTTCGCCCGTACCGTTTGTGACGCAGGGTTATGCAGTCCTCGAGAACGCTACCATCCCCATCGTGGGCGAGGGGCAAGCGGAGCCGAACGATACATATGTGGAGCAACTAGTGGCCAGCGCCCAGGCAGCGATCGACGAGGGTGTGCGTCTTGGGGTCGTCGATCGACATCGGGTTGCCGTGATGGGCCACTCTTATGGAGCGTTCATGACGGTGAACCTCCTCGCCCACAGCGACTTATTTAAGGCTGGTATCGCACGCAGCGGAGCCTACAACCGCACGCTTACGCCCTTCGGGTTTCAGAATGAAGATCGCACTTACTGGCAGGCACCGGAAACTTACTACAAGATGTCTCCCTTTTCTTATGCCGACAAAATCAAGACTCCGCTGCTGCTTATCCACGGCGAGGCCGACAATAATACCGGTACGTTCCCCATCCAGAGTGAGCGTTTGTTCAGCGCCCTCAAGGGACAGGGAGGCACGGTGCGTTTCGTATTGCTGCCGCTGGAATCGCATGGTTATGCTGCGCGAGAATCGGTGCTGCACATGTTGTGGGAAATGAACAGTTGGATGAGCACCTACGTGAAAAATCCGCCGTCGGCACGTGCTAGTGTGCAACGCTGAGGTGTCGGATGACTTGTGAGATAGAAGTTCGGCGGCTGAACCTTTAGATCGCACACTGTCCCCGGAGGAAAGAAAGATTTTCATGACGAGTAACCGCCTGAGGCTCACTTAATCGATAAAGCTGCGGTTTGAGAGCCGCTCCGCGGGCCATTTCCCCACCGGACAGGTACTTTCGTCCATCCCGGGAATGTACCACGGCTATCTTCCTAGTCTCGATTTCCCAGTTTAGTCTCCCAAAAGACTTGAAAGCGAGGTCAATACATTTCCTGAGGTGTTGCATGTCCTCCCCCAAGGCAGTATCTGTTCTCTGCATTCTTGCGTTAGCCACTCTCATTTGCATACCGCTCAATCAAGCCGTAGCCCAAGACGAATCCATCGCAACCGCTGACGCTCAACTCCAAGCCGGAACCTACGTGATTCCCGATAGTTTTTTCGGGATGCACATCAACAATTTTGGCATTCCCTTTCCGAGCCAACCTTTCGCGTCACAAAGGCTGTTGGCCAGCAACGTGGGATGGGCGAATCTTGAAACCTCGCCCGGTGTCTATAACTGGAAGTGGCTGGATGATTGGGTCGCGCAGGCGCAAGCGCACAATATCACGCTCATTTATACTTTCAATGACGTTCCCCAGTTTTATTCCTCCAAGCCCGGCGACTCGAGCTGCGCATACGGCAGAACGGGCACAGGCGCTTGCGATCCTCCGGACGACCTCAACGCAGATGGTACCGGAACCGATGCCCATTTCAAGAGCTTCGTAACTGCAATAGTCAACCACGTCGGCAACAAGATCCAATACTGGGAGATTTGGAACGAGCCCAATCAACTTAACCAGTGGGTTGCCAGCGACCCGGTAAATCATCCCTACGACCAGCTCATGCGGATGGAAGCTGACGCCCGCACCATTATCAAGGCCGCTAATCCTGCAGCGCTGATACTTACACCCCCACCTGTGGGCTCTCCGCATGGTGCTCCGAACTGGATGAAGGGATACTTGGCTGCCGGAGCCGGAACTAACGCCGATGTCATCGGATTCCACAGCTATGTATGTCACCGGGTGATGGGTCAATACCCCATCGCCGAGGACGTTGCTCCGCTCGTCACGTCGATCAAGACCTTGATGACCCAATACAATCAGCAAGGCAAGCCTCTCTGGATCACGGAGAGCGGATGGTGCAGAACCAATTACGACGGGTTCACCAACGAGAACTTGCAAACCGCGTTTCTCGCCCGCTTCCTGCTGCTTGAGGCCTCAGGGGGCGTCGCCAAGGCCTACTGGTTTCAGTGGGACGGAGGAAACGGCGCCGGCACTCTCTGGCAGACGCCAAATACTCTGCGGACTCCCGGGACGGCTTATGGACAGGTCTACGACTGGATCGCCGGAGCCACTCTGAGTGTTCCTTGCGCGGCTCAGGGAACCGTGTGGACCTGCACTTATACGCGCGCCGGGGGCTACCAAGCCACGGCCGTCTGGAACACGGCTGGCAGCTCCACGTTCACCTACCCGAGCCAATACCAACAGTCCAAAGATCTGCTGGGAAATGTTACCTCGCTCAGCGGTTCTTCCGTCACGATTGGGACCTGGCCGATCTTGTTGGAGAACTAACCGCCCGCTCTAGAACTTAAACTGACTGTGCGATAGGCCGGACCTAAAAATCCGGCCTATTTCCTTGCACCAGTGCGCCGTTTGGGAAGGACGGCCGGCTCTGCGTCGCCGCTTCGATTCGAGCGCGTACCTAAATTCCAGGCAGCGCTGTGAAGCAAAGCTCCTAGAGTTCGATGGCCGCCGGTCTGGGCGCTATTTCGCAGGGTCGTAGTTCAGGTTTTGGCCAAGCCATCGCTCGACCTCCGCCACACTCATTCCCTTGCGTTCGTGATAATCGGCGACCTGATCGCGGTCGATCTTGCCGAGGTCGAAATAACGGGATTTCGGATGGGCGAAGTAGAGTCCACTGACGCTGGACCCGGGCCACATCGCGAACGACTCAGTGATCTGCATTCCAGTGTTCGCCTGCACATCGAGCAAACGCCAGAGTGAACCCTTCTCCGTATGATCAGGGCACGCCGGGTAGCCCGCTGCCGGCCTGATACCCCGATACTTCTCCTGGATGAGATCGGCATTGCTCAGGCCTTCCTCACAACCGTAACCCCATTCCTCCCGCACGCGTTTATGCAGGCATTCGGCGAAAGCTTCAGCCAGGCGATCCGCGAGGGCCTCCGCCATAATCGCGTTGTAGTCGTCGTGCTCGGCCCGGAACCGGTCGCACAGTGCCTTTAGGCCGATCCCGCTGGTTACCGCGAAACCCCCGATGTGATCGCGCAGACCTGTTTCCTTTGGCGCGATAAAGTCGGCGAGCGATCGGCAGGGCTCGCTGCCTTCGCGATTTGCCTGCTGGCGGAGGAAGTGAAATCGCTCGAGCACTGTTCCGCGTTTGCAGTCCGTGTATAGCTCGACATCGTCACCCACGGCATTGGCGGGAAACAAGCCGTATACGCCCCGTGCCGTGATCAGGTTTTTCTCAATGATGACATCCAGCAGCGCCTTGCCTTCGGCGAAGAGCTGGCGGGCCTGCGCCCCGTGTTCCGGGTGATCGAAAATGCGAGGGTAGACGCCTTTCAGTCCCCAGGTGTGGAAAAACGGCGTCCAGTCAATGAAGTCGCGCAGCGTGGCCAGAGGAAAGTGATCCAACACGCGCACACCGGTAAACGCGGGAACGGGCAGGTCTTCGGCTCGCCACTCGATTGGAGTTCGCCTGGTGCGAGCAACCTCAAGGGATACAGTCGTCTGTCGCGGCGCGGAGTGAGCCTTGCGGATTGCCTCGTAGTCGGCGCGATGCTTCGCCACGAATCCTGCCTTGCCCTCATCACTCAGAAGACTCGTCGTAACGGGCACGGCCCGGCTGGCGTCCAGAATATGGACAACGGGTTCGCTATAGTTCGGCGCAATCTTGACTGCCGTATGTGCCCGGCTGGTGGTGGCCCCGCCGATAAGCAGCGGCAACTTGAAACCCTGGCGCTCCATCTCGCGTGCCACATGCACCATCTCATCAAGAGACGGGGTGATTAGACCACTGAGGCCGATCAAGTCTACCTTCTCGGCCTTGGCGCGTTCGAGTATCTTTTCGCAGGCGACCATCACTCCCATGTCGATCACTTCGTAGTTGTTGCAGGCGAGAACCACCCCGACGATATTCTTGCCGATGTCGTGAACGTCACCCTTGACCGTTGCGAGCAGAATCTTCCCTTGCGCCTTAACCTCTTCTCCAGCAGCGGCCATCGACGCTTTCTCGGCCTCCATGAACGGCGTTAGGTGTGCTACCGCCTTTTTCATCACCCGAGCTGACTTCACCACTTGCGGTAAGAACATCTTGCCGGCTCCGAACAGATCACCCACCACACTCATGCCAGCCATCAACGGGCCTTCGATCACAAGCAGAGGTCGGCCCAGCTTAACCCGAGCTTCCTCGGCGTCAATCTCGATGTATGTATCGATGCCCTTGACCAATGCGTGGGAAAGACGTTCCTCTACCGTGCCGTGGCGCCATTCTTCCGCCTTCTTTTCACTCACTACCGCGTCAGCGTCTTTCAGGCTTTCGCCATGCTCGACCAGTCGCTCGGTCGCGTCAGGACGGCGATTTAGCAACACGTCCTCGACCAGCACCTTCAGCTCGGGCTCAATCTCCTCGTACACCTCAAGCATTCCCGCATTCACGATGCCCATATCCATACCCGCCGAGATAGCGTGATAAAGAAACGCGGAGTGCATGGCCTCGCGAACCTTATTGTTACCTCGAAAGCTGAACGAGATGTTTGAGACACCACCGCTGACCTTCGCGTGCGGCAGGTTGGCCTTGATCCAGCGTGTGGCGTTGATGTAGTCAACCGCGTAGTTGTTATGCTCCTCCATGCCCGTGGCGACGGTGAGGATGTTCGGATCGAAGATGATGTCTTCCGGGGGAACCCCGACCTCGTCGACCAGAATCCGATAGGCGCGTTCGCAGATGCGGATCTTCTCCTCGTAGGTTGCGGCCTGGCCCTTCTCGTCGAAAGCCATCACCACCATCGCCGCGCCATATTTGAGGACGGTAGCGGCGTTCCGGCGAAACTTGTCTGCGCCTTCTTTCAGCGAGATCGAGTTCACGATTCCTTTGCCCTGCAGGCATTTGAGGCCGGCCTCGATTACCTCCCATTTCGAGGAGTCGATCATGAACGGGACCTTGGCGACCTCGGGTTCGCTCGCCAGCAACTGCAGGAAGCGGGTCATTGCTATGACGCCGTCGATCATGCCTTCGTCCATGCAGATGTCGAGGACATTGGCTCCGTTCTCGACTTGCTGCCGGGCGATGCTTACTGCTTCCTCATATTTGCCTTGCTTGATGAGCTTGGCAAATTTGGGCGAACCAGCTACGTTGGTCCGCTCGCCGATCATGATGTAGACGCCGGCTTGCTGAGTGAATGGCTGTGATCCCGACAGACGAAGAGGACGTGTCTCGTTGTCCCCCGGATCGCTTCCGCCGTCCGGTCCATTCTGGCGTTTGTCCAATGTCACCGCGCCGTCCTCAGCTCTCGCGGAGGCAGGCCTTCGAGCGCTTTAGCGATTGCCGCAATATGTTCGGGGGTGTTGCCGCAGCAACCACCGGCAAGGTTGATCAGCCCATCGCGCGCAAAATCCCCCAGAGAGCGGGCCATGTCCGCCGGCTCAAGATCGAACCCGGTCGGTGAGAGAGGATTCGGCAAACCTGCATTGGGGTAGCACGAAATCGCCACGTTCGCCTTTTCCGAAAGATCGTTCAGGAACGGATACATCAGATCGGGACCGATAGAGCAGTTCAGCCCCACCGACAGCGGTTTCGCATGCGCCACCGCATTCCAGAACGCCTCAGTGGTCTGCGCCGAGATCATGGTTTCCCCACCACGCCCCACCGCTGCAGAGATCATGATCGGCAGATGCTTTCCGTCCTGATCAAAGACCTCACGAATCGCGACCAGTGCCGCCTTGGCGTTCAGCGAGTCGAAGATCGTCTCGACCAGGAGTAAGTCAACACCGCCTGCAATAAGCGCGCGCACCTGCTGCGCGTATGCGCTTTTCACTTGATCGAAGGTGACCACACGGAAGCCAGCATCATCGGCATCGGGTGAGTTCGAGAGAGACACGGTCAGGGGCCCGATCGCCCCTGCCACGAACCGTTGACGCGAGGTTGCGCTCCCGACACGATCAGCCCATTCGCGGCACTGTCGTGCCGATTTCTCATTGATCTCCGAAGCCAGGCGGCCGAGGAACGGATTGTCAACGATCTCCTGATAGAACTCGGGATCCTTCCGGCCGCCGTGCTCCCTCGGATCGTCCACGAAGAACTCGCTCTGGGTGATGCTGGTAGCCCCGAAGGTATTCGTTTCGATGATATCTGCCCCGGCTTCCAAAAACCGGCGATGGATGTCACCGATCATATCCGGCTTCGTTAGGGAGAAGAGGTCACCGTTGTTCAGCAGATCCTTGGTTGCGTTCTTGAAACGCTCCCCACGGATGTCCGCTTCCTTCATACCGTAGCTGCGGATCGTCGTCCCCATCGCTCCGTCAATAATAGCGATGCGCTTCTCGAGGATGTTCTGCAGCGGATGTTGGTGAGTAGTCATTTCTTCCCGATTTTCTTCCTTACGTACCGCAATCGGCATTACCCCAAGCCGCGGTTCTTCAGCTCAACAAGGGGTTGCCACAGGGGGAGACTCCCACGAAGCCGAAGGAAGTCCACCAAACGTACCCATGAGTTCATCTGGGTTTTCGCTTTAGCTTTGCCAGATCTGCCGGCAGCACGCCTTATTGATTATAGCGAGACCACGCACACGCTGCCGTACGAGGCGGTCAAACTCCAGCGCAACCGCCTGAGAATTTCAGCAGCTTTGAGGTCTCGGCAGAACATGGAAGTGCAAACAATGGGAATCGCGCAGCAGGCGGGACTGGCAGACAATTCGTTGCCCTTTCGAATCGGCATCGATTCCCTCTGGCGGCCTCGCTGCACCGTCAGAACTCGAACCTTACTCCAAACTGCATCCTGCGCGGGGTGTATCCGGCTGCCGTTGAACTAATAATGCCAAACGTTGGATCGCCGGCGTCCCATAGCGTGTTGGGCGGCGCAAACCGGGGATGATTGAAGCCGTTAAAGATGTCCGCCCGCACCTGCAGTTTCATGGATTCCCTCGGAGTGAATTCCTTGTACAAGCTCATATCTGTATTGTGAATGCCATTTGTCCGCAGACCGGAATAGTACCGTGGGCCATTGCCCGGCATCTGGTCACCGGGGTCAGCAAAACAGTTGATATTAAGAACGGGTGTCTGATTGATCGCAGCCTGATTGTTGCTGATCCCCATGCCGCCACCACATAAGACATTGGGACGCTGGTTGCCATCCGTCAGCCGTGGACTAGCCATTGGAATCGACAGCGGTTGGCCCGACTGCTCCGTGATCAGGGTGGAGATGTTCCACCCACCCACCATCGCGTCTCCCACACGATTTATATTTCCTCCGATCCATTTTTGACGCCCGATCGGCAACTCGACGATGACGGCCATCGCCAGTCGCTGCGGCGTGTCGTTGGCGCTGATTCCGTGTTCCGCCCTCAGATTGTCCAGCTGCTGTGGATTCCCGTTGTTGAGGGTTCCAACAAATGCATTGGAGCCCACAGAGGAATCATCGGTCAGTTTCGAGAAGGTATAGCTTCCTTCAAAACTCACGTAATGTGAGGTGCGCTTCTGGAAGCGAATCTGCATCGAGTTGTACCAGGAGCTGGCTTCGAGCAACGGCAGTCCTTCGAAATCACCGTCAAACTGGGGGAAGGGCCGCAGCAGGTTCACCAGCGGCAACATCGGTTGGCCATAATTGGAGTTAGGTTCGTTGAACTTCGCAGGGCCGGCGTTAAACAGGCAACTCGCCCCGCCGCTGAACAAAGAACAGAACGGGTTTGCCACACCCGTCTGCAGATAATTGCTGACGCAGCTGTCGCTATCGCAACTAGGATCTATCGCGTGCTGCTGAGCTGAAATCCTCGCCAGCAGGCTCGACGATATGAAATCCCTGTTGCGCGTGCTGGAATACCCGCCCCACGGGAGATGGATGCTGCGATTCGCGGAATAATCAATCCCGATGACAATCTGACTTGGAAGTAGCCGTTGGATCCCCAGATTCCATTGGTAAATGTCTGCATTCCGGTCTGGGGATGTCCCCAGATCATTTCCGTTTCCGTATCCCCATTCCGCCAAAGCGCCGTATTGTTTTCCCTGGGGACCTGTTAAGCCGCCGGGGAAAGGATTCGCCAAAGTCGCAGACTGGGTACTAAAGTTGTCCAGCGTGGAGAATATTGTCGCGCTCTTGCGAAAGGCAGTTCCGGGATACTGGTAGTTTGTGGCCACGCTCATGCCGTAGTAAATGCCGGCGCCGCCCCGGACAACCGTATTTGAATCGAGCTGATAGGCAAAGCCGAGCCGTGGCCCAAGGTTCGTTCGGTACACCGGGACACTTCTCATACCAGAAGTGGGAAAGAGCGTAATCCCGTTCAAGGCTACAGTTCCTAAACTTGGAGTCTGGCCACCGCTGCTCAAATCGATGGACATTCCGCTGGCGCCGGTGAAATCGCTGAACTGAATCCGGTTATCGCGCTCGGTATAAGGTGTACTCCATTCATACCGGAAACCCAGGTTCAGCGTGAGCTTCGAGTTCATCTTCCAATCGTCCTGGAAGTAGAAGCCTGTTTCCTTTGATTTGTTTGCTACTGCGGGATAAATGTTGATCGAACTGACTCCATTGTTCCCACCATTGATATTGTCCGCATATCCAAACAGAAGGCTGGCAAACGGGTTGCCCGTGGAATTACCGTTGACATCCGTGTTGCTGTCCGGAAACGGCGAGGTGACGAAATCAGTGAAGTTCAAAAGCCCTGTGGGATTCGGAGGCTGAAAAAAGTTATTGAAGAATATCCGTTGCTCGCCGCCCATCTTCATCAGATGAGATCCTTTGGCGAGGACCAACTGCGATGAATAACTGTAAAGGGTGTGGGCAAAAGTCGTATTGATACAGCACTGATCATAGAGGCTGCTCCACGGGGACGCCCCTGTCATCTGAATTGTCGGCATCCGGTCGATTCCGTTGCCGTTGGCCTCCAGCACGGTGGGCAATCCCACGCTGGTTAGGCTGGGAATATTCGTTGTCTCCGGTTGCGCCACCCGGTCCACTGCGAAATGGCTGGTCCAGATTGTTCTTGGATTCAGTGTCCATGTGTATTCCAGCGCGGCATTTTGCACGTTGAGAGGACTGTTTGCGATCCCGCCGTTATCCCCGGTACTGTCGCTGCCGTCTCCCAGGTTGGTTAGAGTTGTGAAGTTGCTGTGCAGACGGCTATATCGTCCGCTAACGCGATGCTTGTCCGAGATCTGATGGTCCAGCTTGATATCAAACTGATAGTCCGGGCCATGCGACAAAGTGTTAAGACGATAGTTATTGAATTCGCCCGGCAGATTTGGCAATGGATAGAGGTTGAGGATGGCCTGTCCAATGGGATTGATTTCATTCGCCGGGATTACATTCAGAACCCCGTTGGATTGGACCTGCGGCCTTTGTCCGCAAGTCAGGTTCGGAGGTGGCGTGCAGGGAATTTTGAGGGGGTCGTAAATCGGATTCGCGGCGCCAGAGAAGTCGCCGGCGCGCTCGTTCGACGTCCCAAAGGCGCCAGACATCGGCACCGTGGCGACAATGTTGATGGGTTCATTGTCCCGGACTCTCTCCAGGTCGACAAAGAAAAAGGTCCGATTTTTTCGAATTGGCCCACCTAGCGAGAAGCCGTACTGATCGCGCGCGTGATCAGGCTTTAGGCCGGGCTCCGGGTTGAAGAAGTCGCGGGCATCCGTGCCCGAGCGTTGCAGGAACCACCAACCGCTTCCGTGAAAGGCGTTCGTTCCACTTTTCAGCACCATGTTTACCACGGTGCCGCCGTTGTTACCGAACTCTGCGGAAAAACTGTTGTTCTGGACTTTGAACTCCTGAATGATCTCCACCGAAGGCTCGTAATAAACGTTGCTGGTCGCGCCTTCCCCCTGTTCAGGGGCGCTGATTAATGCGCCGTCGATCCGTACATCCGCAGTCGCATTCCGTTGACCATTGGAGACAAAATTGGTTCCCTCTGGGTAGTTGTCTTGGGTGCCGGCTCCGGCAACCTCGGTAACTCCTCCGGACAAAAAAGTGAGACCAAAGAAGCTGCGGTTCAAGAGAGGGAGATCCTTCACGTACTCGTTCGTGACGTCGGTGCCCAGCGTCGAACTTTCCGTATCCAGCAGTGGAGCTGTCGTCGTGACTTCGACCTTCTGGCTCAAACCCGCGGGAACCACGGTGAAATTCAGCGTACTTTCCTGATCGACGGCAAGTACCACATCGGTCCGCTCCGCCATTCCAAAACCCGGTGCCTGAACCTTCGCCGCATACGTGGACGGTCGCAAGCCGGTGAAGTAATATGCGCCCTTGTCGTCGGTGCGAGCCACACTGGAAATGTTGGTTCCCGCGTCTGTGATGGTTACGGTCGCATTCGGAACAACCGCCCCGGAAGCATCGGAAACAACGCCTCGCAACTGTGCCCGGTAACTGCCCTGTGCAAACGCAAAGATTGCAAAACTTCCGAAAAGGTATGCCGACAAAACGCAAGAGAGAAGTCTTCCAGTCGGTCTCATGTAGATCCTCCGTTTGCTTTCGCTTGCAGGCCTCGAGCCAGGGCCGCATCGCTCACGGCTCGTACCAAAACACCGCACCCTTCTCAATCGCAGGAAGCTTGTAAGTGAGGCCGGCGTCGCTGGTCACTCCACTTAGCGGTTTCACGTCTCCCAGAAACGGAAGAAAGAATCCATGGCCCTTGGTCTTGCCCGAAACTGTAACTTGAACGCCAGCCTGGGGTGTCTGAACCGGATTCACTCCGCCTTGCAGGCCTGCGAAGTTTGCAAAAAATACCTGAGTTTTTCCATCGACCCGAGCGATCGACGTAGCCATCATCGGGGAAGCGACCACGCCGACTTCCGTTCCGGTTTTCACACTAGCCAGAAACTCGCGCTCCCGATCGGGGTTGGTTCCTACAATATCTTGTTGCAGTAAGGCGTAGTAGTCGTTTCCGGGGCACCTAGTGAACCGGACCACGTTAGCGGCTGCGCCAAGCTGAGTGGCATCTTCTCCCGTAATCACCAGCGTTTTGCCAGCGTTTACATACTTGCGAAACCATGCTCTTTCTTCCTCGCTTGTCGTCCGCACGTCCGGCAGAATCAAAGCCTGCCCTTCGAAACCGGCCAGCGTGCGTGGTGTGACCACCTGAAACTCCAGGTGTTTCTGCATTAGAAGGATGAGGATTCCCCGGTAGGAAGAGATGAATTCGCCGGCGTAATCATTTCTGGTCTCGGGAGAGAAGTAGACGCCGATTGGCGCGATTGGGGTGCGCGGCCGGTAGAAGGTATTTTCATGATCCTTGATCCAGGAAAAGATTTTCTTCCGGGTCGCGGAGTCGTTCGATCCCGCCATGGAATGTCCGGGCGCGTCCCAAAAGTTTGATCCGGTCATGATTTCCGAGACGGCCAGATTCATCATGGCCTCGCGCCGATCGACCTTTTTGTCCCCATCCCACGAGTAGTTCAATATCCAGGTAGCCTTACCCTGGGCGAAGGCGCGGAACGAGTACATCCCTACTTGATAATCAAACCAATCCAGCGGTATTCGCGACGACGCCATATGGTCGCCGTTTCCAAATTCATATTCATGGGCCACCGCATCCACCACTGAGTACAAGCTGTAAACGTCCGCTCCCACGCGAACCGCTTCTTCCTCAATGCCGGGGTAGATTTCCGGAATTGTCATGATGGCTGGATTCACGCCCTTCGCGTTCCGGTCAATTTCCTGCATGAAATCGGTAAACGTCTGGATTCTAAACTCGACCCACTTTCTAAAATTGCCGTCCGAGAAGTCTCCCAGCTTCAGGTCTTTCTTCGCATCGAGGCCGGTGTCGTTTCGAAAAGCCGCTACGGTATAGTCGTCGAAGCTTGCCCAGGTGTCTTCCCAACCCTCGAAGTGCGTCATCCAGTAGGGAATGTCCACGTAGATTCCGTCGATCCCTGTAGCGGCAATCTGCCGCACCCGCTCCATGTACGTCTCGCGCCACGCCGGAGCATAAGGGCTGACCCAAACATCCTCATCCCCTTTGGCGATCCAGAAAGCGGTGCCGCCGCCAAAGACAGCGGGTTCGCCGGTGATTTTTCGCTGGAGCCAGTCTGGGTGCTCCTTCGCCATCGTGTGCGGAGTTTTGTCGGCGTTCGCCGTGATGCACTCGGTGCCGGCGATGTAAACAAAAGCCCGGTTTCCGACGGCATGCGCTTGCTCGGCCACGGCGCGGATAGCCCGCAGCTTCTCCTCGGGGTTGACCAAGCTTTCATAGCGCCCTGGGATGTCGTTGTCGACTTCGATGCCGAAGACGTCGTCTTCCTGGGCGCTGCGCACGATCTGGCTGGCATTGTCGCTCCGCAGCCCATATGCGCCGATACGCACATGATTGGTCCAGTTCTGTTCCACCGAATCGGGACTGGCGCGCACTGTCGGCGATAAGAGCAGCAAGGCAACCATCACGGAATGGGACAGGTGAGTCATGGCTTCGGCAACCTTCCCCCTCGCCAGCGGGAGTGAAAAACGCAAGTTCCGACTTGTTTCGTAATATTGCGTTTCGTAACTTTTACTTTCGTCTCGACTGAACTGTCAACTGAAAAATGCAATTTTCCGAGCGATTCTTTAGCCAAGGGCGGGGCAGGTCGGGCAAGGAGCATCCATGGGCTTGCTATTCCGGCGGTTCGGAGTAACGTCGGGGAGGCGCCAGAACCATGGATCTACTGACCGCGATCGCAAATGTTTTCTCGGCCGATTTGCCTTCGATACCCTCCGCGATAAAGCGCACTGTGTAATTGCCTGCGGCAGTATACGTATGAGTGAGGCTTGAGCCATCGGCGAGCACTCCATCGCCAAAGTCCCAGTGGAACGAGAGCGCCGGAACCCCGTCTTTAGAGACCACGCCGGAGAGCTCTATTTCCTCCCCTATTCTCGCTTGGGACGGTACCTGGAAGGCAAACGAAGGAGGCGCCACCGGCATGGAAGCATCGACAATTTTGATCAGCTTCACGGAGTGTGGCGGTTGATTGTCGAGGTGAAGCGTTTCGCCGCTCCACGCCAACGGTTGACCGTGCGAGAGCGAGTCAACGAATTCGTACGAATGCTTTGGGGAGAGCTTTAAATCGGAAAAGACGAAACTATGGGAGCTGGGCTGCTCCGTCCAGTTAAAGACTGCCAAAATGGATTGACGCGGGTCTTCGCGCAGCAGAAAAACACTCGGTTGCTCATCCTTGTCCGCATAAGTCAGGAGATCGAGAGGCAAAGCCGCCCGTCCGAGTTTGGCCATCGCAAGCAAATCAGGATTCTTGACCAACGCCACACGTTCAGGATCGCTCCCCAGTACGGTGAGGTCGTCGCCGATCTCGTACATTCCTCCAGATAAGGCTGCCAGTGCGATTGAGACCTGGGCCTCATTCAAAGTAAGTGGGGCCTGAATCGTTCGCTCTTCAAGCAGTTGCCGGGAAACCGTAAAGGCGTCCGGATCATCGACGAAAAAGTTGCGGTGCATGTAGTAACGCGCCGCGATACCCGGCTCGGCTTCCTTGCTACGGAGGAAGGCATGACCTGTATCCTGAGATACACGGCCTTCATCAACCAGCCCGACCGGGTTCAACATCGGACTCCCGTCTTTATCAAGAAGCACTTCATCGCCGACCGTCTTGCGGATGATCTCGAGCCCGATTCGCTGCGCTTCGAGCGCGGTCGTGTTCGGGCGATGGTAATAGCCCTCGATTGCCGTGTTGTCCATGAAGTCGAGCTTGATGTAACGCACGCCCCATTCCCGCACCAGCGCGCGATAGGTCCGCCGGAGATAGTCCTGGGCGTCAGGGTGGGTTACATCCAGGACGAACAGGCGTTCGCCCTCCACCTCTTCGGCTTTTCCAATCGAAATCGGCTTGCCTTGTGGGTTATGCACGAGCCAATCTTTATGGTGCTGGTAAATCCAGGCGCGCTCGCCAACCTCGAAAGGCGCTGTCCACACTCCCACCTTCAATCCCAATCGGCAAATGCGATGGGTAAGGTCCCACATGCCGAGGGGAAATTGGGATGCGTTGGGCGTCGCGTATTCACTGCGCGCGTAGGCGTAACCCAGATCAAAATGAAAATAGTCGAAGCCCAACACCTCCAGATGTTCGGCGAGCCATTCAGCGTTCGTGAGCGCGGAACCTTGGGTAATCTTGGTATAAAAAGCCGTCCAACTCCACCATCCGAGCAGGTTGTCTGCGCTCACGCGACTGTGATGCAGCTCTCGAATCACGGCGCCATAAATTTCAAGTTGCGAATGGTAGTCGCCTCCGGCGGCAAACATCAGGCGTTCCGAAGGTATGGACTCGCCGGGGAGAACAGGAACGTTCAATTCAATCAGGTTTTCCGGAGGTCCTTCTCGTAGGCCAGACTCTGGATCGGTTGCTTGTATCTCCGTAGTTCCGGTGGAATCGACCGTGTATGACGCGATGGCCGCGCCTGCCGTCGAAGAGGGTTGCGCTTGCAAATGCGCTTGCAAATGAATGATCGTAAGGAAGCGATTGCTGGTGAGCGCCCCCACGAACAGGCTCTGTTTGCTCTCCCGGTTGTAGATAAGTTGGCTACCCACGGCCCGGTGCATTCCTTGAGGGGCTTTTCCCAAATCGTAGATCCGCAGCGGCGGCCAATCCTCACTGAAACTATCCGAAAGAACTCGGTCGGTGTTCGGTGCCCCACCGAGATCGATGATCCTGTTTCCGGTAGCGTCAACGCTTCGGATGCTTTGGACTGTTACAGGATTGCCCGTGTGATTTTGTAACTCAACCTCAATTGTCCCGAAAGCTCTGCCCTCGTAGATCTCTAAGGTGTAGGTGAGGTCCGGAAAATCCGTGAGCCCCGACGAAAAGACGGTAATCTTTTTCCCATGTCCGAGAGCATCCTCAAAGTTCGATTGTGAGATCTCATGTTTGGGATAGTCGGTCGAGCGAACCCACTTATGACCAATCTCAGCCGCCACCCTTGCGCTGAAGATGCGACGTCCGCCGGTTCCTTCTTGGATTTCATACGTGCCGTCGTTCGACTGCACACTCACGGAAAAGCCCTCGGAATGAGCGCTCAGTTCAGAAGCGCTAACCGGATCAGAGCCGAGGCAGCCTTCCACCAGGATGACGATGCAGACGATGCAGAGGCTTGCAGTTTGGATTAGATGGAGTGTTCCGACTGAATCTTTTCGGGAACGACAGCCCCGACGAGGATGTTCCACGATCCATTCCTTTCGATTACCGCGAGATCTTGACTGTTCCAATCATTCAGAAACCTGGCTGGTATGGAACGGCCAAGTGGCTTTCCACTTTGACCAGATGAAGAAAACCAGAGCGCCGGTTAGCAGTGTCAATAGTCCGATCTTGATATAGAGCCAGCCCGAGGTCATAAAAACGTACGCCCATCCAAAAAAAGCAATGACAATCGGGACCGGATAAAACCACATCTTGTAGGGCCGTGCACTATCGGGAAACTTTCGCCGCAAGAGCGGAATCGCAAACAGCTGTCCGAGAAACTGAACCAGAATTCTGGTTGTGATCAAGGCACTGACCAGCTGATCGAGCTTAAGGAATGCCGCGGCAATCGATACGCCGCCCAGAACCAGAAGTGAAACTTGCGGATAGTTTTTCGTGGGATGCAACCGCGCAAACGGCCGGAAGAAATAGCCGTCGATCGCAGCCGCATAAGGAATTCGCGAATAGCCGAGAAGAAGCGCGAAGACGGAGCCAAAAGCTGACCAAAGAATGAAAACCGTTACCACAATCGCAGCGTTCCTGCCGTACAGTCGCTCCATGAAATCAGAAACAATAAAGTTCGAATGAATTCCTTCCCGCCACGGCACGACTCCGATCAAGGCGAGATGCAGGGCAAGATATCCTACACAGCAGATCGCGAGCGAAAACAGAATCGATCGAGGGACTACATAGGCAGGATTTTCGACTTCATCACCGATGTAGCAAACATCGTAATATCCCAGATAGTTGTAGATGGCGATCAGTGTGGCGCTGCCTAAACCCAGCACGAACCCACGACTAAAAGTGAGCGCTCCGGGAGGAAAATCGAGCGCACGGTGCACATTAAAGTGAGCAACCCCGATGACGATGACAGTCACCATCGCCAGCAGTGTGCCAATCCAGAGAGTGAGCGTGGCTTTGCTTAAGAATGTGATCTTTCGGCACAAAAGAAACACAGCCACGATACCTGCGCCAACCGCTACATATTGCTGGCCTCGACCGCTCAATCCCGGCCAGAGGTATGTCGTGTAGTTTCCGAATCCGATCATTCCGGAGGCAATTTCCAAAGGCCCACTCAGAACAAATTGCCAAATGAAAAGAAATGCCATCAGGCGACCCCAGCTTTGATGGCCGTAGGCCTCGCGAAGAAAATGGTAGCTGCCGCCCGAGCCGGGCAGCGCCGCTCCCAGTTCGCTCCAGATCAGGCCATCGGAAATCACGATGAGAGCGCCCGTCAACCAGCCCAGCATCGATTGCGGGCCCCCCATGGAAGCCATCAGGAGCGGGATTGTGATGAAAGGCCCAATCCCAACCATGTTGGACATGTTGAGCGCCGTGGCAGGAAGCAAACCGAAGGCGCGCGTCAGGTGGGGGGGAGGGTTAGTTTTCATCGCCACGTTCCGTTCTACGGGCGGACTTCACGACTGCGCGAATTTACTGGCACGATGCTCGTTTGTCAATTGATTTGTTCGTTATTGCGCGATTTGTTTCGAAGATTGCATTTTTCTCGATACAAACCGCTCGTACCCCGATTACAATTCGTGCTGCATCGTTAGCTTTTGCCGGAGAGCTCACCCACCATGCTGGCCGAGGAGCGAAAATTCCGCATCCGAGAGATGCTTTCCAGTCAACGTACCATTACCGCTTCCGATCTGTGTGCCGCCCTGGGCGTTACCGCGGCTACCGTGAGACGAGACTTGGCAGCCCTGGAGCAGGATGGCGTGCTCGTGCGCTCGCATGGGGGAGCGGTGTCCCGGATGTCCAGCACCAATTTCCAACCTTCTTACGAGACGTTGTCGCACAGCCACGGCAGTGAGAAGGCGGCGATTGCCCGGGCGGCTGAACACTTAGTGTTGGATGGCGAGACCATCTTTCTGGAAGGAAGCACAACGGTAGATGAGTTCGCCCGTGGCTTACAGCAGCGGAATCGGCTGACTGTCGTGACAAATTCTCCTGCGATCGTTTGTCAGTTGCAGCGGAGCACGGGCGTGACGGTTCTATGTACCGGTGGCGATCTTCAAAAGGATACTTTCTATTTTTCCGGCGAATGGGCGCAACGTGCGCTCTCCGAGATTCGGTTGGATAAAGCGATTTTGGGGGTTAGCGCCATTGATCTTTCATACGGCATCTCGACCGCAAACCATGCCGAGGCACAGATCAAGAAGATGATCACAAGGGCAGCGAAGATCCGGATCGCGTTAGCCGATCACAGCAAGTTCGGCGCCCAGAGTTTTGCTTATGTCGGCCCCGTAACTGACATCGATGTGCTTGTAACCGACTCCGCCACCGATCCGAAATACATTCAGGGCTTGCGCGAAGCGGGAGTGGAGGTCGTGGTTGCAGAGACCCAGGAAACCCGCAAGAAGCTGCACAAAGGAATATATTCAACCAGATAAGTTGACATTCGCTCACGCTGGGAATAACTTGAATCGGTCGAGAGTGAGGGACCTGTGAGCGATTGCGGCAAAAAGATTCGCTTGAATCGGCTGCTCGGGGGATCGAGACGCCGAGCTTTGGTTGTCGCTTTCGATCATGCCCTGGTGCTGGGACCAATTCCCGGGACCGAAAAACCTTTAGAAAAGATTCAGCAATTTTGCCAGGCAGATATCGATGCCTTGCTGCTCAACCTTGGACTCATTCGCCAGTTCGCAAATTCAAACATCACGAGTTCAGTACCGGCTCTAATCGCCCGCCTGGATTGGACGACGGTATGGTCAGCAATTGGGCAAAACGGAAGTGGTTCCTTGTACAGCTCTCTGCTCGCGCGGCCCGAGGAAGCCTTACGGCACGGCGCCGATGCCGTTCTCACCTATCTCGTCGTGGGTACCGGCGACGCCGAGTTCGAGATGAAGGAGATCGCTCGCAATGCCGAGGTCGCCCGCGAATGTGAACGAGTGGGGATTCCATTGATTGTTGAATCACTCGCGCGCGGGAAGGATGTTCGGAGTCCCGGAGATCCCAAATGGCTGAATCTCCACATTCGTATGGCAGCCGAGCTTGGCGCGGATGTCGTCAAGACGGACTACAGCGGGGACGCGGTCTCTATGCGTTCGGTGGTGAAACAATGTCCCATCCCGATCCTCGTGCTCGGTGGAAGCCGCGCGGCTTCGGACACGCACTCCCTCGATGTTGTGCGTGGCGTTGCCGCCGCCGGAGCCGCTGGCATTTTCTTTGGCCGCAATGTTTTCCAAGCCGACAACATGAGCACCTTTCTTGAACAGGCACGCGCCACTCTCGACGGAACGGCGTATGAAGAGTCTCCAGCGATCCCAAGATGACGACCTCGAGTTCCCAAGCGTCGGCTCTGCGCGCCAAGAATGTGATGGACGGCCGCGCGGGATTCCGGCTCCGAGCCGATTGGGGACATGTCTCTGTTCTCAAGGGCGGAGGGCATATCTGCGAGCTGCATCTAAATGCGTGCCCCGGAGTGAATCCGCTATGGCGGCCTAACTGGGTCACCGTCGATCCGTTGAAGTACACGACGGCGAAATATGCGCGCCAGTACGGGCCTCCGCCCGACGGCAGATTGCTCTCCGGCATCGCGGGACATAGCCTCAGCTTTGATCACTTCGGGCCGCCTTCATCGGAAGAAACGGCGGCGGGTCTTACCACTCACGGTGAAGCGCCTGTGTTGACCTGGGAGGTGCAAGAGCGATTACAGTCGTCGAAACCGTACTTGCACTACGGCTGTAAGTTGCTCGAAGCCCGCATAGGTCTCACAAGGAAACTGACACTTGACCCCGTAGATCCGGTTATTTATTGCGAGGAACAGGCGCTCAACCTGAGTCGTTGCGACCGACCTATTTCGTGGAATGAACACGTGACTTTCGGGCCACCGTTCGTGGAAGCAGAAACCACCTGGTTCGACATGCCGGCAACCCGGGCGAAGGTATGTCCAGCAAGCTACAGCCCCAGGTTTTCTCTTCAACCGGATGCGGAGTTTACCTGGCCCAACCCACCGACAAAAGATCGAAAGCGCATCACCTTGCGCACTACGCCGGCAAAACGGTTCGGACACTACACCGCGCAATTGCTGAATCCGGCAATCGAGATGGGCTTCATCGCCGCATGCAATCCGCGCCTGAAGCTTCTCGTCGTCTATGCATTTCGACGCACAGACTTCCCGTGGGTAGGGAATTGGGAAGAACGCTACAACCGGACCGCAGCGCCCTGGAACGGAAAGACTTTCTGCCGAGCCTTGGAGTTCAGTACGACTCCGTTTTCTATTCCGCGACGTGAAACCATTGACCAAGGCCCGCTGTTCGGTGAACCAACGTACCGGTGGCTGCCGGCGAAATCCAAGGCTCAAGTTCGGTTTCTGATCTTGTTGTTTAGAGTGCCGGAGAGCTTTCGTGGGGTCGGGAGGGTTCACGTTGCCAATGGAAAGGTCGACGTTGTTGAGTCAGGGAAGCGCGGCCGGAATCTCTCGGTTGCGGTGGGCAGATTCCTGTAAGTGCCGCCGATCATAAGGAATTCCATCATCCGTCAGGGTGTCATGACGTTTACGGCAGTTGGGATGAAACACTTCGCACTAACGCAAGCAGGAATCGAAAACCCAGTATGAGTTTGCTTGCCGTCGATATCGGTTCGAGCAGATGCAAGGCCGTCGCCTTTGCGGTGACGGGTGAGATGCTTGCCCAGCACGCCTGCGCGTATACACCTGAGTTTCCGGCTCTTTCGCATGCGGAGATGAATCCTGAGCGCTTTTGGCAGGCGGTATGCCAATGTTCGCAAGCCGTGTCCAGGAATCTTTCAGATCCGGTTCGAGCATTGTGCCTGAATTCGCACGGCGAGACTTTTGTGCCGGTGAAGGGAAACAACGAAGCGATCGCTCCGGCCGTTCTCAACCAGGACAATCGAGCCACGTACGAAGCACGGTGGCTCGAAAGCACCGTCAAGAAAAAGCAACTCTTCGAAATCACGGGCCTCGTATCCCATCCCATGTATCCGGTTCCGAAAATCCTGTGGCTGCGCAAACATCGGCCAAACATTTTTACCGATTCGGTTCGCTTTCTCACTGTGATCGGTTACGTTCTTTCGCGGTTAGGATTACCCGCGTATGTCGATTACTCTCTCGCTTCCCGCTATCTTGCATTTGATATACGGAAGCGATGCTGGTCCAACGAGATACTCAGCGCCGCAGAGATTAATGTCGAATGCCTACCCATCCCGGTGCCTGCTGGAACAATCGCAGGACACCTGGATGGATCGGTTGCCAGCCAATTGGGACTCTCACCGGGAACGGTTGTTGTGCTGGGAGGGCACGATCAACCGTGTGGCGCATTAGGAGTTGGCGCAGTCGATTCAGGGCGCGTGGCCGATTCCATGGGCACTTACGAATGCCTGGTGGCCACCTCCGATCAGCCAAGCTTGACGGATGTGGCTCTCGCCGCATCTCTCAACTGTTATTGTCACGTGGTTCCGGACAAGTTCGTGACCCTGGCATATTTTCCATCGGGAATCATGATCAAGTGGTTCCACGATTTGTTGTATGGCGGAGCCGTACTCGCTCAGAGTGAAGACTCATCGTGCTCGGAATCAATGCACTACGCGACTCTGGAACGAGAAGCGCCGACCGGACCAACCGGCCTATGCATCACTCCCAATCTGATCGGTACCTGTAATCCGGATTTTGACCCGCACGCTCGCGCAATTATCTCCGGTTTGAGCGCGAACACAACCCGGTGCCAGATTTACAAGGGCATCCTCGAAGGGCTCGCGTGTGAACTGTCTCAGATGACAGGTATTCTGGAAAGCGTGGGAGGAAAGTTTCGCGACATCTACGTCACTGGCGGAGGCTCGAAATCGGCTCTGGGTCTTCAGTTGCGAGCTGCTTTGTCGGGTCGGCAACTTCACGTAATGGAGTGTCCCGAGGCCGTGTGTCTTGGCGGAGCCATACTCGCCGGAGTTGCTTGCGGAGAATACGGAAGCTTCGAGGAGGCCGTCGATCTCGTAGTCCACGACGTTTCGGTTGTGTCTCCTGACCCTACGATTGCCGCCTCGTACATGCAACAAGTGGAACAGTATCGCAGTTTGCGTTCAGCGCTCGCGACGATCGGCGAAGATTCGAGATGCCACCAGGAGGAACGGTGATCCAAGCCACAGTCGGATTCATAGTGTTTGGAGTTCACAAAGATGGCCTGAAAGATCCGTCAGGTGAGCCATTCATTGATGACGCATTGGTTCAGTGCGCCAGAAGTGCGTTGGCTGCAGCGGGTTTAAAAGTTATTGAGCACGGCATGGTGGTTGCCACGAAAGAAGAGGCCCGAGCCGCATTCAAGAAAATGAAATGCGCCGATGCCATCGATGCGGTCGTGCTCTTTTCCGGGACCTGGGTTTGGGCAGCGCACATGGTCGGCGCCATTCGCGACTACTGCGCAAGTGGCAAAGGATTGCTTTTGTGGACGCATCCCGGCTCACAAGGTTGGCGGCCGGTTGGCGGATTGGTGCTGCACGGAGGTTTGCTCGAAATCGGTGTCCGGCACAAATTTGTATACGGCGGCCTGGAGGAACAAGACACCGTTAGCAAAATCGTCAGTTACGCGCGAGCTTCGCATTTGAAGAACTTTTTGAATATGTCCACCATTGGCACATTTGGCGGCCGCGGGATGGGACAAACCTGCGGCGCCGCCGATCCCTCCCAATGGATGAGAATGTTCGGCATCGATATCGACTCCCGCGACACCACGGAGCTGAAGCAAATAGCCGAAGCCATTTCCGCAGAAGAACTGAACGATCTTCAACCAAGGTTGAAAGCGTTGTTCGGTGAGGCACCCGTGCGAAATGCGGTGACAGATCGGTCGATGCGCCTTTACCTGGCATTGAAAAAAGTGGTAGCAAGGGAAAAGTTTGATTTCTACACGATTCAATCTTTCCCAGGATTAGCGGGGGACTACTCTGCCACTTGTTTTGCTCAGAGCATGATGCTTGAGGATGGAGTCGGTACGTCCACCCTGGGGGATTTCAATACTGCTTTGACGGTTCTTCTGCTCTCTAAACTAAGTGAGGAGAGAGTGTATTATGGCGATCTCCAACACATTGACAAGCAGACAAAAGAAATCAAGATTATCGGTGATGGCGCGTGTCCACCTTCATTGGCCGGCAAGTTCGGGCCTGCGGGGTTCGCTGAACACGGTATCCCTACGGAAGGCGAAGCGGGCGGCCTGTCCGTAAAGCTGATTTGCAAAGTTGGAGAGGGAGTATTGGCCCGGCTCGGCCGAGTGAACGGTGAATTTCAAATGGTCATCTCACGAGCCAGCATCTTCGAACCTCCGCCGGATCAAGTAAGTGAACGGCTCAACGAATGCGGCATTCCGTTTTGGCCCCACGGCTTTGTGACGGCGCATTGTGACATCGACATCCTGCTGCAGCATTGGACCAATGAATATGCGTGCCTGGGCTATGGAGAAGAGCTTTATCCAGCCCTCGTCGATTTCTGTGAGATTACAGGAATTAAGCCGGTTCTCCCTTGAGTCTCCAGGCTCGCATTTTCGCCCAAGGAGCAACCTCAAATTATATTCTGGCGTAACCGTAGGAGATCCTGATGGCAAGTTTCGCACGCAGTATCGCTCGACTCATATTCGGTGTTTCGATCGCCCTGAGTTCCCAAGCTCAGGCGCCGAGTCCCACAACTGCTCCGTCGCAACCCGCCGATGAAGCGGGAACCCTTCGTGCGTTCGCAGCGCTTCATCCCATCGACGTTCACGTTCATGTATTCAAGACCGATCCTGCGTTTCAGAAGATGCTCGAACAGCTCAACTTAAAACTGATGAACATCCTCGTGATGGACGACACCCTCCCCTATCGCAAGCAACTGCAGCCGCAGATCGACGACGCGTCGGCGCTGGTGCGATCGAGCCATGGCCATGTCGCTCTGTGCACGACCTTCGATCCTTACAAGTTTGATAGCGCGTCGTTTGGTGCGGATGCTATTAAGCAGATCGACCGCGACTTCGCACAGGGAGTCGTGGCAGTGAAGATCTGGAAAAACATCGGGATGGAAATTAGAGACGGTGGCGGCCAATACGTCATGGCCGATGATCCAAAGTTTGAGCCTATCTACAAAGACATCGCCAGCCACGGCAAAACGCTAATGACGCATCAGGCCGAACCCGATGTGGCTTGGGGGCCGCCGGATGCGTCCGATCCGTCGTGGTCTTACTACCAGGAGAATCCGCAATGGTACGTGGCCAACCGGCCCGGCTTTCCTTCCAAGGAGAAAATTCTCGGGGCGCGTGATCACGTGCTCGCTGAAAATCCCCAACTGCGGATGGTGGGAGTCCATCTGGGCAGCATGGAGCGAAGTCTCGAAAATATTGCCGGACACTTGGACAAGTATCCGAATTTCGCGATCGATACCGCGGCGAGAATGGACTATCTCATGCTGATGCCTCCGGAAAAGGTTCGCGCATTTCTCATCAAGTATCAGGATCGCGTCCTCTACGGCACAGATCTTGACTTGCTTCCGGATGCAACCTTCTCTGACGTATTGAAAGACTGGCAGTCCACCTATGCCCGTGACTGGAAATTCCTGGCAACCGACGAGACTTTCAATGTGGAAGGCAAGCCCGTGCACGGATTGAACCTTCCTCCGCCGATCCTGCAGAAAATATTTCGCGACAACGCGATCCGTTGGATTCCGGGATTAGGCGGAAGTCCCGCACATTAGATCACCCTAACTGGAAGTTCATCTGCACAAGCAGTCAGCCTCTAAATGTTTCGACGTTTGCCTGGAGTCATTGGACGTCTTTCAAGAAGCGGCGACTCGGGTTCTCACAATCTTTCCGTCGGGGAATGACGGTTCAGGATTCCCAACTCCGGGAGTCGCGCGATCATTGCAGCGCGTGAACCGACCCCGAGTTTGGCAAAGATCCGCCGTACATGCGTACACACCGTCCATGCGCTAATACTCAGCACGTCGGCGATTACTTTGTTGGGATGTCCTTTCGCCACCATGCGCACAATTTCCTGCTCACGCGGGCTGGTGCAGATTTTTCGCGGTCAGCGGAACCTGCGGATGAACAAGGTGTGCCGCTCAGACCTGTAGAAACCGACAACATAAATGGTCGCCTTACCCTTGGTGGAGTAGATCACCTGGCGAATCCGCAAGACCGGGGATCCCTTCGGCACGGCAAGCAATTCCGCAATGTTGGGGTCGGCGGCGGTAGCGTCGACCTCTTCGTCGGCATACGCTAGTTCCACACCGTAGTCATGTTCCAGAGTACCGAACAGCGATCCTCGGCCCAGGGACGCATTCACGATTCCGCTAAACTCCGCTGCCGGAAGGTAGCAAGTCTCCAGGGCGAACGGATCCTCGGCGGTCAGGCGCAAGCGCTCAACTTCCACCATCTTGCTGGTTGCGGGCAAGCCCAGGCGGGCGGCAACCTCCCGCTCATCCTGGATCACTCTGGCAACGAGTACGCGGGAGCGGGGCGCCAAGCCACGGCTGGACATGTGCTCCGTGTAGCTCATCAGCTTATTGAAATGGATTTTCGGTGCGGCGACAAAGGTCCCGGCGCCGCGGCGGCGTTCCACAATTCCTTCTCGCTCCAGGCCGGCCAAAGCATGGCGCGCGGTCATCAGACTCACTTTGTGGGTTTTGGCCAGTTCCCGCTCGGACGCAACCGCGTCCCCAGGGCTGAGCTCAGCCGCCTCGATACGCTTGCGGATGGCATTCTGAATTCGCTTATAAACCGGCGTTCCGTTACGGTGATTTCCAGACATAACGTTTTTCCGACTCCGCGACGTGCAGTTGAAAATAGCTGAGCCCCGGGACACCTGCTTACTCCCGAGGCAAAAGCCCTTTTCGAGCGCCATGTGCTATATAGCTTATTAAACGCTTTCTGTAAAGTCCAAATGTTTGGAGGAGTATCGCTGACGGCTTCTTAAAAATGGCAACTGCTATAGAGTAGGAGGGTGGGATGCCATAGCTAAATGCGGGTTTTGGCCCAATTGAGATGGCACTTTATCCAAGTTTTCAGGCAATTTCCTCTCGTCGGGCTAGCAACGGCTATCCGCCTTTTTCCGGAGGGCGATCTCAGGGGCGAAGCCGATATAGAGCGGTAAAAGTGTGGCAAATATTTTTTTCCGGCTTTTCCACATTTTTTTCTTGACCATGAACTACCTTGTGCTATATAGCATAGTGCGATTGCATTAGGGCTTGTTTTGTGATGCCGAAAGATGAAGTGCTCTCAGGAGGTGTGCGATGAAAAAACTGGCGAGTAGGTTTGTGGTTGTGCTGACACTGGTGGCGTTCGTGGCTATGCTCACGCCGGTTTGGGGTCAGGAAGTGACCGCGGCCGTCGTGGGCACGGTGACCGACTCGAGCGGTGCGCCGGTTAAGGGCGCCAGTGTCAAGGCAACGGACGCGGAACGAGGTGCCGTCTTCACCGCGGACACCAATGAAACAGGGTCGTACAGCCTTCTCCGGTTGCCAATTGGAACTTACCGGGTCAAAGTGTCGGCTCCAGGATTCGAGACCTCTGAGTTTCCGCCGATCTCGCTGGTGCTCAATCAAACGGCACGCGTAGATGCCCAGCTGAAGATAGGCAAAGTGTCGGAAACCGTTGAAGTGACCGGTTTAGCCCCGGTGCTTCAAACTCAAAGCACCGAGGTCAGCACCGTCATTGATCACCAGGTAACCGAAAATGTTCCGCTGCTCACCAGGAACTATGGCGAACTCACGCTCCTGACTGCTGGCGCGGTCAGCACGAACCCAGGGTCTTTTCAATCGGGTCAGAACACCTTTCAGGTGGGCCGGCCTTATATCAACGGCAATCGCGAGCAGACCAGCAATTACCTTCTCGACGGCATCGACAACAACCAGCACGACAACGACGATGTAGCCTACTCGCCAAACCCGGACGCCATTCAGGAATTTAACCTGATCACGCAGAATCCCGGTGCAGACTTCGGGAACTTCCTTGGCGGCATCCTGAATGTGACCATTAAGTCCGGCACGAACTCCTACCATGGCAGCGCCTCTGAGTTCTGGCGTAATGACAAACTCAATGCCAACTCCTGGAGCAACGATCTGACGGGCATTCCGAAGGAAGCCCTTCATTTCAATCAGTTCGATGCCACGTTTGGCGGCCCCATCATTAAAAACCGCCTTTTCTTCTTTGTCGACTACCAGGGAATCCGGAATCCGACTGGCTCGACGCAGCAAGCTCAAGTCCTGAGTGCGGCGGAGCGTGGAGGAAATTTTGGTGAGCTGTGCACAGCCCAGGGCGCAACGTTCAACGGTGCCGGGCAGTGCTCTAACCTGGCCGATCAGCTCTACAAGCCGGGAGCCACAGCGGCGCCTGCAAATCGCACCATCGTTCCTTTTAACAACTTGACGGCTGCTGGCCTTACCTTGAGCCCGGCAGCGGTGAAAATCGTTACTTCCTCACTCTATCCAGCGCCCAATGCCGGCTCAAACCTTCTGAACTATTCGCAGACCGTGCAAAACAGCGCGGACCAGGGCGATGTGAAGATCGACTGGACGCCCACCAACAACGACCGCATCTCCGGGCGTTATTCGCAACAGTCTGTGCGCAACCCGACCACGGAAACGTTCCTGCTGGCCAACAACGGCTTTACAGATTTCACCTATCCCTTGCACAACGGCGTGATCGATTGGACGCACACCATCAATTCCTCTATGTTGAACGATTTCCGCGTTGGATTCAGCTATTTCCCGATCAACCAGGGTTTTTCGAATCCGGTGACGGAAAATCTGCCGCAGACTTTCGGCATCGCGGGCTCGCCGAGTGCTTTCCTGCCGGCCATTGGCGGCTCATTTGGAAACGTTGCCACCATCGGAAACAATCTTGCGCAGTCTAACGTCTTCGCTGACACCGTGATCCAAATTGGCGACTCGGTGGTGAAAACCCGGGGAAATCACGAATTTCGAGCGGGTTTCCAGTTTAATCGTAACCGCGACAATTTCCTTTACCCCGGCAATGAGGGATTGGCGGGCCTTTTCAACTTCAATGGACAATACACTGCCAACCCAACCGTTGTCGTGGACGCAAAGGGAGACTTCAACACAGGGTCGGGCCTTGCCGATTTTATGTTGGGCGATCCTAATAACGTGGGCATTGGCGCTGGGGCTGGCAATCGCCACATGCTGAGCAGCCTTTATTCCGTATATGGGCAGGACAACTGGCGCATTCGGCGGAATGTAACGCTCAACCTGGGCTTGCGCTGGGAGTTGAACACTCCGCGCTACGCAAACGATGGCAACGCAGTCAACTACGCGCTATTTGGCGGACAAATTATCACCCCGACGGTCAACAACAGTGGCTTGGGTAAGGCTCTCTACAAACAGTACAACGGCATCACCAACTTCCAGCCGCGCTTCGGAATTGCCTGGCAGCCCGAGTCTCTGAAAAATACGGTGGTGCGTGCCGCTTTTGGCGTCTCGAACTTCCTGGAGACCAATGGTACCAACAACCTGCTCACACAGAATCCACCGTTTGAAACGGCGCATAACGTTACCTACGCGCCAAGCACAAACTTACCGGCCAGCACCCTGGACCAGGGCTTTTCTGGCTTTCCGGCGGCAGGTTGTACGCTCGCCTTGGCGGAAGCATTCGCTCCGGTATGTTTCAGCGGAGTAAATATTCACGCTTTCGATGTAAATCTACGGCCTGCCGTGCACTTGCAGCAGAACTTGAGCGTGCAACAGCAATTGAACAACGCTACGACGATCCAAATTGGTTACGTCGGCCAGGAGACCGACCACCTCTCGAACATCACCATGCTTCAACAGAAGCAATTAGTTAACGGTGCCGTATTGCCCAGTCCGTACCTTAACCCAACGTTATTGGGTCTGGTAGGCCAGGCAAGGTTTTCAACAACGAACGGCATTTCGAACTACCATGCGCTGCAGGCGATCGTACAAGAGCGCCTGCATCAAGGCTTGCAGGCACAGTTGAATTACACCTGGTCGAAGTGTATGGGCGACACGCCGGGTTTCTACGGACAATTCGGGGACAATGTCGCCACCGAGGCACAGACCATCAATGCCTGGGCTTTCCCGCAGAATCCTTACCATCAACTGGGCGACTACGGCCGCTGCTCGCAGAACGTCACGAACCTGTTCAACGGTTATGTCGTGTACGAATTACCTTTCGGCCACGGGAAACGATTTGGCAGCGGGGTCAACAGAATTGTCGACGCAGTGGCAGGAGGATGGCGGATCAGCTCCGGCTTCGTCTTCCATACCGGGTTTGCCCAGACCATCTTCGCCAACGCGGATACCTCGGGTACGGGAGGTTTTTCCACGCGAGCGGACTGCGTATCGGGTGCTCCGGCCAGGGTTCCCATGACGTTTGATCCGGTCACTAAGGGTGTGCACTTCTTGAATCCCGCCGCGGTCGCCGAGCCCGCCACTGGGACCTTCGGGAATTGTCCCGTGGGCGCTTTCGATGGTCCCGGATACGACTCCGCGGATCTTGGCGTCGCCAAGGACTTCCGGATCACCGAAACGCAAAAGATCGAGTTTCGCGCGGATGCCACCAACTTTGCTAACCATCCGATCTTCAACTTTGGACAAGAGTTCAGCGGGCAACACACGGCTACTCAACCCAATTACGGTGAGATCTTCACTTCGCAAGGATCGCGGCAACTTCAGCTAGTGCTCAAGTATCAGTTCTGAGGAAGGGCGTTTTCGCTTCTATATCGATCAACCTGGCGGAGCCGTTACCGTTTCGGTAACGGCTTGCGCCCGTCTTCCAGTGATCCACGGATGTTTGTGCCGGGAATTGTCCAAACGTCTGAAAAACGGCTGGGCCGGGCAGGTTAAAGCGAACTTCGGTAGCAGGGGTTATCTCAGATTGATCGGCCCCTGATATCGATGACATTGCATATAAACGAAGATGGCGGTTCAGCCTAGTACGGCAGTTCGATTCGGTCGGCGTGCTTCTTGTCGCGCTCGTGCTCTTCTGCCAGAACCCTTTCGAGCCAGCGTGCTTGCTGGTCAGCAACCCGTTCATCCGCGAACGTGGGCTGATGGGAAATGACGAACTCCTCCCCGCAGAGATCGCACCGAAGAGCGCCCATCTCGTGGAAACCCTCCGCCTTGTCCCGGCTCTGACCCTTCTTTATTGCTACTGCCCTCATCAACTGCGCTTCCTTAACTAGCGGACTCGTGCGAATCTCTTCACGTTCCGCGTTTGGAGTTTCGACCAACTCCGGTGCAATCCTGTACTCGGAAAATACAGCCAGCCTTCATTGTACGTTGCTGCGCTTCGAACGCTCGCCCTCGAAATAACTTTTAACTTCCCTGCGATTAAGACGTTTCTTACTTTGGTAGAGGCGGTCAGTTGCCCAAGAATTGCGGCAAGCAGACGATTTTATCAATGATCCAACGCCGCGAGCAGCGCTCAGCGGGCCTGTTTCGACAGAGCCGACCAAGAGGGCCGACCAAGAGGGCCGACCAAGAGGGTTGACTCCATTTGCGAGCTGAGTCCATAATTCGCCATCGGCAACCGAAAACTCCACGAGTGAAAGTTGCATGAGGAGGATGGTTGGCCTACACGGGTACCGCCGCCGCTGCTCGTCCAAAAAAGGAGGAATGCAAATGTGGAAAAATCAGGATGATGCAACGGCAAAGCGCCTAGAGTTCAGCTCGAAGAAGCCGGAGGCGCCCTCAGAGGAGCCGCTCGGCGAGGAGTTGATCGAAGGTTACGTGAACGACACTCAGTCCGAGACAGGGAAATCGATGGCCGGTCCGAGGATTCTTGCCGAACCTCACCAGCCGTCGATGCCCGCAACGAGCATTACACCTTACCCTGCAAACATGGCGGCGTACACCGAAGCGGTCAACGAGTTCACTAAAAACGCCACTGCGTTCATTGAGCAGCTTCCGCTTCTCTCCAAAGCGCGGGAGGCTTATGACCGGGCAATGAAGGCCAGTGCGGAACTGCGGAAGGTCTTGGACAATGGCGACGAAGACCTTCGGGCTCTGATGACTCAGTTGGCACAGGTTCTCAACGGTCAAGTGGCGAGGCCAATCCCTGAGAAGAAGAAACCGGAACTGGCGAAACGCGAAGCGATTCGAGGCACCGATGACGAAGGCACTCGCAGTTGGAACGCATTTCCATAAGGATCGCATCCGTGCGCGGCTGCATACTCGGTCTACACATCCTTGGGCGCGTCGCGGGTTGAGGTATCTGGCTTGAAACTCGAACGGCTTTGGACCGAGAAACCAAGGACGCCGCACCGGCCCCCCGACCGATCCGGCGCCCTCGTGGGGGGGGACACTTAGAACGATTTGTAATCGAGAGCAACCGTTTTTGTGGTCCCCGCTGCGATCTCCATGTCATATTGCATGAAGATCGATCCATCGATGCCTTGCTCCGCCCCGCCGCTCACGTTCGCGAAAATCTGGCAAGGATCGGGTCCGCCGCGGAATCACTTGCGCGAATCCGCCGTTCAGCGTGCCGCCGGAAAAATGCCGCTGCTCCAGCCCGTACCCTGAGTTGTTGTAGCCGAATACGGTGCGGCGGGTGTAATCAAAGCTGTTCAACGTAGAGCCCGACGCGTCTACATCCGCGTAGCGCAGCAACCCAACGTGGCGCTGGGTGGTCGAGTTGTTTTTCAACGCCATGGTGACCCGAACAAACGAGTTGGCGATGTTCTGTGTGAAAGTTTGTGTCAAGGTAAAGAGACCGTCGCTGGTTTCTCTTGAGATCACCAGGGTTTGCGCCGACGAACTCAAGGTGAAGGGCGCCTTCCAATTCCCGCTGTCTCCATAGCCGGCGTAATCGAAATACCCCTTATTCGTGCTGCCGAAATTGCAAAACGCATATCCCTCGCCGATGGGCGCGGTTGCGATGTATTCCTGGCCCATCGGACTCTGGAACTGCACGATGTTGCCGTTTTTCGTCACGCAATACTTCATGAAGCTGTTGCCCGTCCTGGATGTGAACGGATAGGTGCAGGTCGTTGTCGCATCGATGCTGAGAGCGCCGACGTACTGCTGTTTTGCCTCACGGGCGGCCTCTAATGCTGCCGAATCCGGGGGAGTTTGGCCTTGCGCCGCCGTAGCAGGCAGAACCGCGAACGTAGCGACCAGAAACTTTGATCTTTTCATGGCAGATCTCCTGGTGCGCCGGTTAAACCGGCGAGGTGTAGTGAATGAAAGAGTCATACGAATGTGGTAGCGACCCACATCGGCCCTGAGTCATGCGGAGCCGCTCGCGAGGGCGGCGTCGAAGCGTTGACAAGGGAACGTGCGGGCCGGGTATTCAGCCGCGTAAGACACTTACTCCGGGAC
>Ga0185299_10000537_pt1 | contig 98466 bp, 103 predicted proteins | sample PaiPotPPA55metaG_FD_128002 | JGI IMG/M metagenome (GOLD analysis project Ga0185299, IMG submission 128002) | Iron sulfur acid spring bacterial and archeal communities from Banff, Canada, to study Microbial Dark Matter (Phase II) - Paint Pots PPA... ... | reverse complement strand
TCACCAAACAATTTCCTGAGCTCAACATTTTGATCAACAACGCCGGCATCATGCGTGAGATCAATGTTCACGACAAAGCTGGAAGCCTCGAAGACATCACTCGAGAGATTGAAATCAATTTGAGCGGACCGATTCGCATGGTGAAACAGTTCTTGCCGCATTTGAAAACAAAATCAGAGGCCGCAATCATGAACGTTTCATCTGGATTGGCATTTGTCCCATTGCCCATTTCGCCGGTTTATTGCGCCACCAAGGCCGGTCTGCATTCGTTCACGGAGTCTCTTCGTGTGCAGCTGAAAAACACCAAAGTGAAGGTATTTGAGCTAGCACCGCCTGCGACACAAACCGAACTCTTGGGTGGCTTTAATTCTGAAGACATGAAAGGCGTTTCTATCATGAAGTTGGAAGACATGGTTAAAGTCGCCGTCAAAGGAATGCAAACCGATCGATTTGAAATTCGTCCAGGCCAGGCGAATCAGCTCAAAATGATGAGTCGCATGGCGCCTGGATTTATTTTGAAACAAATGAGCCGATCGGTCGATCGTATGCTCGGAACTCAAAATTAATTTGGAGCATTGCGATCAAATGCGTTTCATACAAGGACCGTAAGCCGCGTTGAGCACACGTGATCCTTGGCCACAGTCTGGCTTTGGTTTCCGGGCCTGCCCCCGTTATTAGCGTAGAGCCGTAGAGCCGCGCATTTTGATTGTTTGGTGCCCGGGGCGGGACTTGAACCCGCACTCCCCTTGCCGGAAAAAGGATTTTAAGTCCCTCATTCTTGCTTCCAAATTATTGGAAATACGCGGCTTAAAAATCACAAACGTGAAAGTGTGTAAGCAAATGTGTAAGTTTCGCGAGCCAATATCTCCCGCCACATGAGCATGTTAGCAGGGTGCCACGCTGGAATGGCCGAAAACGGCACTGGAGACAGGGAATGATACGTATCGCTGATTGATGCACGGGTTACTATCCGATTCGTTCACGGCAGTCCTGCTTGTTCACGGATGAAACCGTGCGTGGGCATTGAACGACGTTCGCATCAGACCAGGCGGAATTTGAAAGCAAGAAGCGGAGTGTCGGCAGCTGGAATCGCTGTTAGATTCGTGCTTGTTAGGACGATTCAACAGGAGCACCCATGAGTACCTCCACAAAAATTGCACATCTAGCGACAACCACGGAAAGCGATCCACGTTGGGCTGCGGTCGTCGCTCGCGATCCCCAGGCGACGTTCTTTTATTCCGTTAAGACGACGGGGGTGTACTGCCGCCCCTCTTGTGCAGCTCGTCTCGCCCGACCTGAAAACGTACAGTTCCACGGGACTTGCAAGGATGCGGAAAACGCCGGGTTCCGTCCCTGCAAACGCTGCAAGCCGGATCAAGCTTCACCTGTCGAGCATTCGGAGAAGATTTCTTCCGCCTGTCGCCTGATCGAAAACTCTGAAACGCCACCCTCCCTCAAATTGCTGGCACAGCACGTCGGCTTAAGCACCTATCATTTTCACCGTGTCTTCAAAGCGGCAACGGGCCTCACTCCCAAAGGGTATGCGGCAGCGCACCGCGCCAGTCTGGTGCGAAAGTCGCTCAACAAGAGTGACACGGTGACGGAGGCAATTTACGACGCGGGCTACAACTCGAACAGCCGTTTTTACGAAACATCGAATCAGGTATTAGGCATGACACCGTCAAACTATCGCGCCGGGGGAGCACAGACGGACATCCGCTTCGCCGTGGGTGAATCCTCTCTGGGGTCGATCCTCGTCGCTCAAAGTGAGCGTGGTATCTGCGCCATTTTTCTTGGGGACGACCCGGACGCGCTTGTGCGCGAATTACAGGACCAGTTTCCTAAAGCCAATCTGATCGGCGGTGACGCTGGCTTTGAACAGCTTGTAGCGAAAGTGGTCGGGTTTGTCGAAGCGCCGGAACGCGGCCTCGATCTTCCTCTTGATGTTCGAGGAACCGCTTTCCAGCAGCGCGTCTGGCAATCGTTGGGGAAAATTCCCGCAGGCTCGACCGCAAGCTATACAGACGTTGCAAAGCTCATCGGCGCTCCCCGTTCGGTACGTGCGGTCGCCCAGGCCTGTGGCGCCAACAAGCTGGCCGTGGTCATCCCCTGTCATCGCGTGGTCCGCAACGACGGCGCATTGTCGGGCTACCGCTGGGGTGTGGAACGGAAGCGCGCGCTTCTCAAAAAAGAGGCGAACGCATGATTCGGATCGAGGGAATCGGCGAGTTGAGTCGCCGCCTGAAACCCGCAGCCGAGCGGGTTGACAGGTTCGATTGGCAGAGGATCGCAAGAGTTCTGGACCAACAAGGCAACGCGATGATGGAACAGCTTCTTTCGCCGGAGGAGTGCCGGGCTATCGTCGGCCTTTACCCGAATGATGACGTCTTTCGCAGTCGCATCGTCCTGGAGCGGCATGGTTTCGGGCGCGGCGAGTACAAATATTTCAGCTATCCCCTCCCGGGTCTTCTATGCGAACTCCGCACAACAGTCTATCCGCATTTGGTCCCGGTCGCCAATCGCTGGAATGAAGCGATGGGAATCGATGTCCGCTATCCCGAGAAGCATGCCGACTTCGTCGAGCGTTGCCACAATGCGGGTCAGACACGGCCGACGCCGCTTCTCCTCCAATATGGAGTCGGCGACTACAACTGCCTGCATCAGGACCTCTACGGGGAGCATGTCTTCCCGCTCCAGTTAGCTATCCTACTGTCCGACGCCGGCACGGACTTCACCGGCGGCGAGTTCGTCATGACGGAGCAACGCCCGCGCATGCAGAGCCGGCCAATGGTGGTGCCGCTCCGTCAGGGAGATGGTATTGTCTTCGCAGTTCACAACCGGCCCGTGCGTGGCACGCGGAGCACGTATCGCGTAAACCTGCGCCACGGCGTCAGCCGCATCCGGTCAGGGCATCGTTATACAGTCGGCATCATTTTTCACGACGCGACATAAGAGCAGATTGCAAAGCAAGAAACGGAGTGTTTCGAGCAACTCATAAAGGTAAATTTGCTGAGTAGACGCAATCCGCGCTCTCACAAACCACAACCGAAAAAGGAATCACATCATGACTAAGGAAGAGAACAACAAGGCCATCGTAGGCCGTTGGTTTACGGATTTCTGGGGTAAGACCTGCAATCTAGGCATCGTCGACGAGCTCGCCGCTCCAAACATGCTTCTTCAGTATTCGCTGCATGCGCCCCGCAAAGGTCAGGCAGACATCAAGGCATTCATGACCGATTTCCGCAGAGCGTTTCCGGATCTCAATTTCTGGGGCGCTGCCGACCTCATCGCCGAGGGCGATTATGTGGTCGGTCGTTGGGAAGGCGGTGGCACGCATAGCGGTCCGGCGTTCAGTGATTTTCTCGTCGGATCGTTGCCGGCCGCGACCGGCCGGAAGATGCATTTCACCGGAACGACGGTTCTGAAACTCAAGGATGGCATGATCGTCGAAGAAATCGGTCTCGACGACGGCGTGACTGCGTTGCAGCAACTCGGACTGATCAAAGCCGCCTGATCACGGTACACGGAATACACACAGAGCCGCGCTCAGCTTGGACCGCTGCTGAGCGCGGATTTCGGGACGGTTCGTCCTCTCGACCAAACCCAAATCATCGTCCAAGTGCCAAACGTAATGTTGGAAAGATTTGCCCTCGGGATGGTTCAGTCCCCTGCGCCGAAGCGGGATCATGACCCGCAAGTCATTCGGCCTCGAAGCTCAGATCAAAGGGATGTGTGGTGCCCGGGGCGGGACTTGAACCCGCACTCCCGTTGCCGGAAAAAGGATTTTAAGTCCTTTGCGTCTGCCGATTTCGCCACCCGGGCCCGATCCTGAGTCTCATTATAGTGAATCGAACTTGACCGCAATCCCAGGATGAGCACATACTCGTCAAGGGGCTTTTTTTATGTCCAACCGCGCGTGGACCTTTTCAGCGTTAACTGCGGTCATCGCAACGGCGCTCCCGCTCAACGCACAATCGGTGATCTCCACCCATTCCGGTGTAATCCACTTTTTCGAAGGGGCCGTTTATGTAGGCGATCGGCCGCTGGAATCTCATCTCGGCAGATTCCCAAGCTTGCCGCAAGGCGAGGAATTGCGAACGGCGGAAGGGCGGGCGGAGGTATTGCTTACGCCTGGCGTCTTCCTTCGCATAGGCGAACGGAGCGCAATCCGCATGGTTGCGAACGCCCTCGCGGATACTCAGGTGGAATTGCGGGCTGGCTCCGCCATCGTAGATTCGGGCGAACCCAATTCCGGCACATCGGTCACTTTGATTTACAAAGACTGGCGAGTTCACGTGCTCCAGAAAGGCATCTACCGAATCAACGCCGATCCGCCGTGCTTGTGGGTCCGCCAGGGCCAGGCGGAAGTATTCTCCGGGCCGAACGGGGAGCCAGTAACGGTTGATCGAGGGATGAGCCTGCCGCTCGCGGCCGTGCTGGTGCCCGAGCAACCAACCGTGCAGCCAAACGACGCACTCAACGATTGGGCGATCGGCCGCAGCCAGTCGATTTCCGCGGACAATGCGATTACGGCTCAGATTGATGCAGATCCTAGCTCGGTGGCGCCTGGAATGGACGGCTTCACGTATTTTCCAATGCTCGGCCTGCCTTATGCCGGCCCGCCTTACTCCGGGATAGTTTCGCCCAGTCCGTTGTATAACCCTTACAGTCCTTACCAATCGGGCTTCAACTCAATTTACTTGCCTGGTTATTCCTATCAGCCTTTCATTTTAGGACTAGCGGTGCGCGGACTTCGAACTTACGTTCCGTCCCCGATGCGAGGCGTGGCCCCGATGCGGACGGGCGTTTCAACAGGCATTGGCATTTTTTCCCCGGCTCCACGAATTCCGGCCCCGCGCCCCATGCCAGTGCGTCCCGTCTTTCCTGGCGGCGGCGGACATATCGGTGGCGGCGGGCACGTCGGTGGTCATCGTTAATCGCTTATAAACAAATCATTGAGAGGCGGCGTAGTAGCCGAGCCGCCAGTGCGCTTTGAGCGCGGACACACCTTTCGGCTGCGTCAGCTTGACTTCAACATGCCGATATTTGCCGTCTCTGGTTTGATTCTTGGGGTAATAGCCGAGCACGTATTGATTTCGCAACTCGACCGCGATTCTGGCCGCGACGCTTGGCAGATCGCTCGTAAGCGCCGCTGAGAAAGCCCGCCCGCCAGTTTGGGTGGAAATTTCCGACAATAGCTTCGGCCCGGAGACTTCCTCGGCCGAAAGCCCGAGGGGCAGGCTGGGCTCAAACACACCCATGGAGTAGATTTGCACATCGGCTTCCCGGACCAGCGACTCTATCTGAGAAGCCGTATATTGGCTGTGGTTGTCTCCGCCATCGGAAATAATCACGATCGCCTTGCGGGAATTTTTAGCCTTTTTCATCTGGCGCAGAGCCAGGTTGATGCCGTCCAGCATGGCGGTCAAGCCACCGGGCTTAGCGTTCTTGAGGGCATCCTTAATTTCGCCGGTGTGCTCCGTGAAGTCCACCGAAACTTTGGCTGCGTCGCTGAACTCCACGAGAAACGCTTCGTCGCCGGCGTTCATGGTTTTCAAAAACTGAACGACGGCTGCCTGAGAAGTCCGAAGCTTATAGTCCATGCTCCCGCTCTCGTCGAAAACCAGGCCTACCGAGAGAGGTGCATCCTCGCCGGAAAAGTGCGCCACAGTCTGTTCCACACTGTCTTCAAAAAGATGGAAATCTTCTTTTTGAAGCCCGAGAACGAAGCGATTCAGCGAATCAGTAACCGCTACGGGAATCTCCACCAGCGTAGTGTCTACCCGCAGGTTGTAACCTGTGGCTGGTGGAGTGTCCTTAGATGTGACGGGTGACTGGGCGACAGCCGAGCCCGAAAACAGCACGCAGACACCGTAAGAAACCCAATTTCTATACTGCATAAACTACTCCAACTTCACGCCTGTCTTATCGAGTTCCCGTGGGTGCTCGCGCTTTCTCCGGATGCAGGATAATCTTTTGCACTCGCCAGTTGTTCATGTCCGCAACATAAAGCGTGTTCTCCGAAGGACACGCCAGGCCGTGCGTCCAACTGAATTGGCCCATGTCATGTCCCGATTCACCGAACATCCCGATGATCTTGCCGTCCAGTGTCAGCTTGTAAATGCGGCCCGGTTCCTGGTCGGACGTGTATAGATACTGAGTCGGGCCTTGAGTGATGCAGATGGTCCACGGCTGCGTCTCATCGGGAGGATTGGCTCCCAGGTTGCCGAGCACGGGATGCCGCGTCTTGTCATAAGGGACATTCAGGAAGATGAATCTCTGGAAATTGCCGTCGCGGTCAAAGACCTGGATACGCCGGTTCCCACGATCGGCGACATAGACGTTGTTCTGGCGGTCGATTCCGATATTGTGGGGAGTATTGAACTGACTGGGATTTTGGTCCGCATGCGGACCGCTGACGCCGCGCGATCCCCAGGACTTGATCCAGTTGCCGTGTTTGTCGAATTTCGCCACTCGCGAATTAATATAGCCGTCGCTGACGTAGATGTTGTCGTCGGCATCAAAGGCGATGTCAGTGGGTGCACGGAACATTCCATCCACGTGCTCTTGCGCTGGACGCGTTTCACCGCCACGCCCTAAGCCGTTACCCCTATAGTAATTAGGCTCATCCGGTCCTTCCGGCCGGCGGCCGAGGTTCAGCGTTACGTACCCGGCGGGGTTGAAACGCATCACCGAGTGCGTTCCCTTGTCCACGATCCACAGATTGTCGTACTTGTCATACCGAGCGCTGTGCGCGTATCCCAAGCCGTAGACGCCGTGTCCGACTTCGCGCAGGAACTTGCCGGTCTCGTCGAACTCCAGCAGTTGCGTGGAGGCGTTGCCATATAACGGACCCGTGGTGCCGCTGCCAGGATGATTGACCACCAGGACATGACCTTTGGAGTTGACGGCTACTGAGAGCACCTCGCCCAGATTCATTTGAGCCGAATATTTCAACGGGTCGGGTACGGACTCGAATGGAATCTTGGGAGCATTCGGCTGCGCCAGCAGAGGAACCGAAAGCAGCGTAAGCATTGCAATGCGCATCGTGTTTCCTTCTTCGTTTAATGCTACTACCGGCTGTCGGTGGATGGTGGCACCAGGCCTTTCAAGCGGAGATACATCGCCAGGTAGCCATATTCCTCGTTGTCGTGAAGGGTCGCATAAAGTAGCGTGCCGAGTTTGGAGCGCTCACCGCCGGCCTTTATCATTTCAGCGCCCGTGGCATCGGTCATCAGGGCGAAGGCGCTATCGCACTCGTCGAACGACGTCTTGAGGGCGGCTACCAAATCCGCTTTGGAAGTTTTGGAGGCGGCATCAATCTTTCTGGGCTGTCCCTTGGCGGCGGAGCAGAAGCCCATTTGGGCGTCGATAACATGGGCTAAAAGTTGAGCAAAGGTGCGAACTGCCGGGGTCGGTCTGAAGTCGTAATACTCGGCCGGCATCCGATCGGCGGCCTTGAGGAGATCGCCCTTTCTGATGGTATAAAACTGCTTCAGTTCGCCGATAAAGGGCAGTTGAGTTTGTGCAAACGCATACGCGCCTGCGAACAGGCAGGCAATCATCCATCGGTAGTGGTGCAAAGTAACCTCCCGCGGGCTGGGCCGGTTTTACGATACAGTATTGAAGTTTGGGGCGTCAAGGCGAAATTTATCTTTTGTTATCATCAGAGCGCGTGAGAATCCCGGCCAATCTTAGAATTATCATCTTGTGCCTGATCGCCGTCTCGCTCGCAAGCGGGCAGGCTGGGCCAGGCGAGAAACCGCCGATAGCGGAAAAAGTTTTCAAGAATGTTCAAGTGCTCAAAGGCATTCCGGTCGATCAATTTATGTCGACAATGGGCTTTATCTCCGCGTCGCTAGGGATGACGTGCACGGACTGTCATATCGCGGAAAGTGGCGGGAACTGGGAAAAATACGCGGACGACACGGAGCTAAAGCAGACCACGCGGAAAATGTTGGTTATGGTGTCGGCGTTGAACCGAACATATTTCGGGGGGCGGCGCGAGGTCACTTGTTATTCATGCCATCGTGGAGGGGATAGACCCAAGGTCACGCCGAGCCTGACCGAGTTATACGGCGCTCCTCCCCCGCCGGAGCCACCTGACACAATCGAGCAGACTGCGCAGCCGCGCCCCGCCGATCCGATATTGGACAAATACATCCAGGCGCTGGGTGGCGCGCAGCGGCTAGCGAAGCTGACCAGTTTTGTCGCCAAGGGCACCTACGTCGGGTTCGGAGAGACGGATAAGACGCCGTTGGAAATTTTCGCCAAATCGCCGGAGCAACGCAGCATGATCGTGCATACGACGATCGGAGATAGCGTCACCGCGTATGACGGACATATTGGCTGGACGGCGGCCCCCGCGGCCAACACGCCGGTTCCCGTGCTGGAGCTCAGCGACGGGGAATTAGAGGGAGCGAAGCTGGACGCTGACTTATCTTTTCCAGCCGGCCTCAAGCAGGCGCTGCGGCAATGGCGCGCCAGCGCGCCTGCCACTATCGACGATCGCGAGGTCCAGGTGGTACAGGGGACCAGCGACGGGCGGTATCCGGTGGACTTCTACTTTGACCCCAAGTCAAGCTTGCTGCTGCGAGTGGTGCGCTATAGCGAGTCACCACTCGGTCTGAATCCAACCCAGATCGACTATGCCGATTATCGCGAAGTGGCCGGAGTGAAGATGCCTTTTCGCTGGACCATCACCTGGCTGAGCGGACGGTCGACCATTGAGTTGACCGATGTGCAACCGAACGTTCCAATTGATGCAGCAAAGTTCGCCAGGCCCAGAAGCAGCGCTCATTGAAAGCGGCTTGATCGGTGCGCGGCTTGACCGCCTGCCTGCCACGCGCATTATCTGGACGTATGTTCTGCTCCTCTCCCTGGGCGGCTTTTTCGAATATTACGATCTATTTTTCACCGGTTATATCGCTCCCGGCCTCGTTCGCAGCCATATTCTTAGCGCGACCACGCCGGGTTTGTTCGGCGCCACTGGCATTGCGAGTTTCGCGGCGTCCATGTTCCTAGGGCTGTTCATTGGCACTGCATTGTTCAGCTTCGTGGCCGATTTCCTGGGACGGCGGACCATTTTCACCTGGTCGCTGCTTTGGTACACAGCGGCCACGGTCGTGATGGCGTTTCAGAGGGATGTGTTCGGTCTCAATCTCTGGCGCTTCATCGCCGGAATTGGCGTGGGCGTGGAACTGGTAACCATCGATAGTTATCTGTCGGAGCTGGTGCCTCGTGCGTTTCGCGGCCGCGCATTTGCCTTTAACTCGACCATTCAATTTTCCGCCGTGCCCGTGGTCGCGCTCCTGGCTTGGCTGTTGGTTCCGATCTCACCGTTCGGTCTGGATGGCTGGCGGTGGGTGGTGCTGATTGGCGCGGCTAGCGCGATCTTCGTGTGGTGGATACGCCGCCGGGTTCCGGAAAGTCCTCGGTGGCTGGCGCAGCATGGCCGAATCGAAGAAGCGCGGAAATTGATGGCTATCCTGGAAATACGCGTCGCGGAGGAGGCGGGCTTGAGCTTGCCGCTACCGGCTAGTGCGGAGGTTCAGCCGTCTCGCGGTAGCTTTATCGAGATCTGGCGGCCACCCTACCTGCGGCGAACTGTGATGCTGGTCATCTTCAATCTTTTTCAAACAGTCGGTTTTTATGGTTTCTCGAACTGGGTGCCGACCTTGCTGATTGAGCGCGGCATTGCCGTAACCAGCAGCTTGCAGTACACCTTCGTCATCGCGATCGCGGCGCCATTCGGTCCACTGCTGGCAGTCGCGCTGGCCGACAAGCTGGAGCGCAAATGGCAGATCGTTTTGGCGGCCTTCGGAATCGCGGTGTCGGGGGTGCTCTTTGCTCGAATGACTCTTGCGGCTTTGCTGATTCTGTTCGGAGTGCTCTTGACGTTATCGAACAACATCATGTCCTACTCACTGCACGCCTATCAGGCGGAGCTCTATCCGACTCGAATACGCGCGCGGGCCATCGGGTTTGTTTATTCGTGGAGCCGTCTCTCGGTGGTATTCACTTCGTTCGTCATCGGTTTCTTCCTGGCGCGATTCGGCGTAACGGGCGTGTTCACTTTGATCGCGGGCAGCATGGCGATGGTGATGCTATCGATTGGCCTGTTCGGCCCGCGGACCAACAATCTACCGCTGGAGATGATTTCGAAATAGAGGCCGTTGCCGGTTCGATCTCTAGGGAAGCGCGAATGCCACTAATGCCGCATCTGGGCCCTGTCCGACGGCGATGACGACCATCTGCCGGCCCGTTCGGGTTCGATAGGTCGCAGGCGTGCCATAGGAACGCGCCGGCAGCGTGCCCTTCCATATGTCTTTTCCGTTGGTTTTATCGATCGCATGCAGAGACATATCCTCGCCGCCCACGAAGTACAGCCCGCCTTTGGTGACGACACCGCCTTGCGGACCTGCGATGCCCAGCTCGTCGGGCAGCTTCACATTCTTCAGTGCTGGATTGTTGCGCAGCTCGGGCCAATCGCCGAATGGCCGCTGCCAGGCGATGGTTCCATGGTTCAGATCGATGGCCGTTACATGACCGTAGGGCGGTTTGGTCAAAGGAAGGCCGCCATGGAAGGTGGCTTGCGCGCCCAGATCTCCGCTCCACTCTGCGTCGACTTCTGAAGCGCGCGGATTGGAAGGCGCCCGGTCCGTTTTCTTCACCCGGACCACCGCCGGGGCGTTGGTGGTCTTGATGTAGACCATCCCGGTATCGGGATCGAACGCGCCACCTCCCCAGTTCGCGCCTCCAATAATCCCGGGTCGCATCAGCGTACCTTTCAACGATGGCGGCGTGAATAGCGGACCGAGCCGGTATTTCCGCATTTCGGCTTGCGCCTCCGCTTTCAACTCCGGCGTCAGGTCGAAGGCGTCGTCCAAAGTGACGCCTTGTGGGCTGTATGCAGGCGGCTTAGTTGGGAACGGCTGCGTCGGAGAAGCGTGCTCGCTCGCGATGTCGCTCTCCGGCACTGGGCGTTCCTCGATCGGCCAGACTGGTTTGCCCGTTACGCGATCGAACACAAAAGCGAAACCCTCCTTGGTGAGCTGCACCACTGCATCTATCTTTTTTCCGTCGACAGTGATCGTCGCCAGCACTGGCGGAGTCGCCAGGTCATAGTCCCACAAGCCGTGGTGCACGATTTGAAAATGCCATTTTCGCTGCCCCGTATTCGCATCCAGGCACACCAGCGCTTCACCGAATAGACCATTGCCGGGGCGATTTCCTCCGTAGAAATCATTACTGGGCGTGCTGACTGGAAGATAAACTAGACCACGCCGCTCATCCAGAGTGAATGGCGTCCAGACGTTGGTGTGTCCGGTGAATTTCCAGGATTCGTTGCCCCAGGTCTCGTTGCCGAATTCGCCCGCCTGTGGAATAGTGTGGAATGTCCATACTCGTTTGCCGGTGCGTGCGTCGAAGGCCCGGACATCACCCGGTGGATCGTTCTTGTACATGAGGCGGTCACCCACGCCGTTGCCGACAATGACCAAGTCTTTGTAAACAACAGTAGGCGACGTCTCGGTATAGTGCATTTTGTTTATCTGCCATACCAGACCCTGGCTCAGATCCACGACACCGTTATCACCGAAGGAATTTACCGGCTGCCCCGTTTTTGCATCCAGGGAAATCAGGCGATAGCGGGTATTGAGAAAGATACGCATCTGCCCGGCGTTGCGTACGTCTCGCCATGCTGCGATGCCCCGATGCACGTAACCGGTCCCGTTTGGCGGCTGGCCGTCGACGTACGATTTCGGATCGTAAGACCACAACTCCGCGCCGGTGTCCGGATTCAGCGCGACCACCTTGTTGTAGGGAGTGGTTGCATAGAGTACGTGATCGATCATCAGCGGTGTATTTTCGAATATGCCGGGGCGCGTGCCGTATTCGGTGAGCGCCGTTTCGCCAGGTTTCCACACCCAGGCTTGGCGCAATCCGGCGACATTCCCGGTATTGATATCGGTAAGGACGGAGTAATGCGCGCCGCCAGGATCGCCGCCCCAAAATGCCCAGTCGACGGGGGCGCGATCGGCGCTGGCGCACATGAATAAGGCGATAGCTGCGACGCCGGTGATAATCGATCTCTTGTCCATCATCGCGTTCCGGTAGGGGTCGGAATCGCCGGATTCTTCGAACCACGCGCCAGGTTCTGGTACACTTTGCCCCCCTTCATGACGAAAACCGCGCGGCCAGCGGCTGTCACGTCCCGCAGCGGATTGCCGTCGAAGCCGACAATATCAGCCTGCATGCCAGGTGCGATGGAGCCAATCTGATTGCCCATGTTCAATGATTCAGCCGACAGCGACGTTGCCGAAACGAGCGCGGCCATCGGGTCCTGGCCGCCATCGCGGACGCGGACGATGAATTCGCGATAATTCTGGCCGTGAGCGCCGGCGTTGGCATCGGTCCCATAGACAATTTTCAAGTTCTTGTGGATCAGCGCCTTTTTGAAAGTGTCGCGAACAATGGCAACGCCCTTCTCCATGAATGCAAACCCTTCTTCGTTGTAGTTTCCGATGCCGAAATACTTGGGTTTAGTTTCGAGATAATTCTGCAGCACCAGGCCGATATTCGGATCGTAGTAGGTGCCGTGCTGCGCCATCAGCTCGAAGACGTCGTCGGTGACGTAGGCGCCGTGCTCGATGGAGGTGCAGCCGGCCAAGGTCGCTGCTTTGGCAGATTCCGGCGAATGAGCGTGAACCATGGTGCGCAGCCCGAGCGCTCTCGCTTCGCCACAGGCCGCCTCAAGCTGTTGGTCGCTCAAGGTTTGGGCACCGCCTTCACGGATGCTCTTGGAGGCGAAGATTTTGATAAAATCGGCGCCCTGTTGTTTGCGCTCGCGCACCAGTTCACGAAGCTTAGCCGCATCGCCGCTGGTTTCCGTCAAGGCCTCGAGCGACGTGAGAATCCGCGGTCCGGGAAAAACTCCGCGCGCGATCGCATCGCGCAGGTCTTTGTCTTCCATCGCACCAGGGCTCTGAATAGTCGTAAAACCAGCATCGAGCGTGAGCACGGCGTTCTCAACCACGTGCCAGGAGGCCTCCGAGGCGGGCTCGTCGCGACCTGCCAAACGGTCATGGTTGTCGAAATGATTGACGATGTGCGAATGCGTGTCGATCCAGCCGGGAGAAACCGTGAGCGCTGTCAGATCGTAAGTGACCGCTGGCCCAGAGGGCGCAGTGCCTCCCACTCGCGTAATCTTCGATCCTTCCACCACAACGATGGTGTTGCGCAAAATCTTGCCCTTGCCGTCGAAGAGCGTTGACGTCTTGAGGACGAGAGGCCGGTCTTGTGCTGCGAGAACCACCGCAGCCGCGGCGAGCAGTAGCAGTATTTTCATGGATTCTTCCCCTATTCTTTATACTCCCGCCTCGCCCAGGGCTACAATTATGGACACGAGTGACCCGCAGGCTTCAGCTCCGGAACAGCGCTTCGGCGCGCATTGTTTTCATTGTGGCCGCGCTATTGTTGCTGGCCATCGGCGCTCTGGCACAGCGATTCCGCGTTCAGGAGGAGGATAACGAGGGTCCCAGGCCGTCTTTTCCTTCCCAAGCCGAGTTTCATTTCATCCGGCTGGAATACACCGATTTGCCTCAATATCACCGCCGCTGGAGCTACGCTTCACGCAATGGGACCGGCGAAGGCTGGTGGCTGGTGGATTGGCCCGATGCCGACGATCACTTCACGGCGGGCGTCCAGCGTCTGACAAGGATTGAGGCGGGAGATCCGCGGCATCTGCGTCTCACTGACGATCGCCTGTTTGACTATCCCTGGATTTACGCGACCCAGACCGGCTGGTGGGGCTTGTCCAACGCCGAGGTCGCGCGGCTGCGGGAATATCTGTTGAGAGGCGGTTTCCTGGTGGTGGATGATTTTTGGGGGGCTGAGCAATGGGAGGTATTCCGGGAAACGATGCAGCGGGTCTTGCCGAACCGGCCAATTACTGATATTGCTCTGTCCGATTCGGTGATGCATGTTCTTTACGACATCCGGGATAAGGACCTCACGTTCATCCCAGGGACACGGCATCTGCGAAGGGGCCCCGGCGGAACGGTCGTGGTGGAACAACCCTGGGGTACGGCGCCGGCCTGGCGCGCCATCTATGACGATAGGAACCGGATGGTGGTGGCCGTCAATTACAACACGGATGTCGGCGACGCTTGGGAATATGCCGACTCGCCGCTGTATCCGGAGCAGATGACTGCGCTGGCTTATCGCTACGGCATCAACTATCTGATTTATTCAATAACGCACTAAGCCGGCCAGGCATTGATGACTACTTTACTGCTAGAGTCACCGTATTCGGGCTGGAATAATTACCCACTACGAATATGGCTGTGATCGTGGGGCCTGTCGAAGCGGTCGCCGGCACACGCGCATTGATCTGAATGACGCCCTGGACCATTCCCGGCGCCGCTCCGGCATAAAGCACCTCAGCTGGCTGACCGTCTATGAAGATGGAGACCGGAAGAACGGGTGTGGGAAGTGGTAACCCGGCCGATATCTGGCCATCGTTACCAGCCGGATTGGTTTGCCCGGCGCCAGTGCCATAAAGCACCACAATGGAACCGCGATCGGCGGGATTACCGGACGAGTTGAGGCTTCCATCCTGATTGAGAATCGCACCTGGGCCGCCGCCGGTTCCATCTAGCGAGAAGAGCGCCGGAGTAGCGGGGAGAACGGTCATCGTCATGGGGGCAGATGATTGACCTTGCGAGGAAACCACCACGTGAGTAGTAGCCCCGGCGGTCGCAAACGGCACGATGGCTCCCATCTGGTTAGCGGAAGTGTATAGCATCGGCGCAGTGACTCCATCGAAGAGGATTTGAGTATTCGCCAACGTATTGGTCACCTGACCGTCAGCATTCGTCTGCAAGTTAGTAAGTTGCGAGGGTCCAAGGTTGGCTCCAAAAATCGCCAGTACTTCGCCCGGTGAGACCGCATCCGCAAGAAAGCTGGCGCCGTTGGCAACCGATGTAATCTGGGGCGGACCACCGGCGGCATTGCCACTGGCAAGCAAACCGTAAATCGCCAAACTATTGGAGAAAGTTGGCGCGTACACGCGGCCATTCACCACCGTCGGCGCAACGAACTTTGCAAACCTGCCGAGCGTGTCCCGACCGGGAACCATGTTGCTGTTCCACAGTTCGTTGGATAAATCAGAGGCATCCAACGCATGCAGAGTACCCGGTACCAGGCGGCTGCTGTAATCCCCCGTCGTTTCCCAAACGATTCCTGTTCCATCCGTCCCGCCATTGGCAGTAACTGCGATGCCCGCGAATTGCGAAGGTATGTCCGGAACGTTTTGAGAAAGCGCTTTCGCCGTGATTTTCCCATCGACGATCTGGAAGGCCTGCAAGCTGCCATAAGGCTCGTACTCATAAACGATCGGGCCTTTGGAGTTATTCCAAAGCGCAAAATCAAACATCCCCCATTGGTTCACTTGTACGCTCTGCACAGTGCTGGTGTTATCGGGGCCAAGGTGACCCATGGCGCCGTTGATCAGAAAGAGAAGACCGGACTTTGCACCGGTGAGGACCGAATTCGTGCCAGGTACCAGGATGACGCCAGTGGCCCCGAGATCCCAGTCATTCTCATTCAGATCGGCCCACTCATTCGGTGTGTAATAGTCCAGCACCTTCAGATCGGAAGATAGTTTTATTACCGACTCTCCAAAGCTCGAAGAACCGTCGAAGTCGCCGTTGCCGGAGGCGATGTACAGATTCCCGCTGTGGTCAATCGCAGGCCCGCGCCCGGATTGCCAGACCGCAGCGCCAGCTCCGTTTGGCGACAGGTTAATCATCGACACTTGGGATTTAAGGTTCGATGAATCATAGCCGAGAATCCAGCCATGGTAGTCGCCGCCGTCGGCATGCGAACCGAAGCTCACATAGACAATTCCCTTTGAAAGCGCCAGGGCGGGTCTCTGCAGATGCAGCATGGGATCGAACTGCAGCGTGCCGAAGTAACTTGCCGCCCCACTTCCTTGGACAGTGGCAGAAATCACTACCGGACCGGCAAACATCTCGTGCCCATCCGAGAGAGAAAGTGCATGAATTTGAAATACCGGGCCTCCGTTTTGGAGCGTGTCCGAAACCACGTAGATAGCTTGCTTGGTCAGATCGATCACCGGCGTACTCAGAATCCCGGTCTCGGGGAGAATATCGCTGAAGTTGAGGAGCGAGGAAGGAACCGAAGGCCCGAGGTTCAGGTGCCACAGCGGCACGGTGGATTGCGGCGCATCGGCGTCGATCGCATATACGCTATTGTGCATGGTGGCAACGTAGACCACATTGCGAGCACCTTGGCCAGCGATCTGAACTCCGGTTGCGTATAGGGGCTGCGCAAAGATCTGTCCGTCGACCGGAAAAGTGCCGATCATTCCGAAACTGTTCGAATTAACATTGGCAGGAGTCAGAATAGTCTCCTGCAGATTGGCATTTGTTCGTTGATTGTTGTAGTTTCCGGTGAGGACGTTTACCTGGGTTTGGGCAAAACTGTAGGTTGCAATACATAGTGAGAGTGCAGTTCGCCTGATCGAGAAACCCATTTTTTTAGTGTGTGACGTAATCGTCCGCCTTCCTTACAGGGGAAGGCGTAGTAAAGGAGTCTTTTCCGCCACGCTCGTTCTAAATAATCGGCAGATCTTGCTTTCTACAACACATTATGTGCACCGTTTGTTTCGGTTAGAGCGCTCAACGATGTACTACTCGACGGGTTGTGGTCATACAAGGGTTACCGCACCTTAAGATGCTTTACAAAACTTACGCTCGCTTAACTTATCAACCCATGGATAGCTTGTAGCTTTTCCCATAGCGGGCCCAGCAATTCCAGGCGCAGCGCGTTAGGACCGTCAGATAGAGCACGTTCAGGAGCCTCATGTACTTCGAGGAAGACGCCGTCGACCCCGGCGGCCACGGCAGCGCGAGCGAGCGTGGGAATGAACTGGGGCTCGCCACCGGAAGCGTGACCCATGCCGCCTGGCGTTTGCACGCTATGGGTGGCGTCGAAAATGACGGGCCAGCCAAACTCGCGCATGATCGCGAGCCCTCGCATGTCGACCACCAGGTTGTTATAGCCAAATGACGTGCCCCGCTCGGTTAGCAGGATGTTGTTATTTCCGGTGGATGCGACTTTTGCCGCGGCATTCCGAATATCGTTGGGCGAAACGAACTGGCCCTTCTTGATGTTGACGGCCCGGCCCGTTCGGCCGGCGGCGATCAGCAGATCGGTCTGCCGGCAAAGAAAGGCGGGGATCTGGAGAATGTCGGCGCCCTCGGCTGCAGGTTCCGCTTGCGACGGCTCATGAATATCGGTCAGAACGGTGTAACCCTGGCGCCGCAGCCCGGCCAGGATCCGGATACCCTCTTTCAGACCTGGTCCGCGATAGGAGGCGAGGCTGCTGCGGTTCGCCTTATCGAAGGATGCTTTGAAAATGAACTCTCCTGATATTCGGCGGATTTCGGCCGCAAGAAAGTGAACGTGCTCCTCGCTCTCGATGACGCAAGGTCCGGCGATCAGCATGAGCGGCTGGCCGCGTCCAATTGGAGGCAACACACTCAAGGAGATCCGCTCAGTCGGCGTGCGTGAATTGTTCGGATCTCGCGCGCTGGCCCGGCCGGGCGCGGTTCTTGCGATTCTTGTAAGCCGCGCCAATGAAGGCGGCGAACAACGGATGTGGCTCGAGCGGCTTGGATTTGAATTCGGGATGGAACTGGCAACCCAGGAACCAGGGATGGTCGGGGATCTCGCATATTTCCACGTACACACCATCGGGGGTGTGGCCAGCAATGCGCAAACCTCCGTCGCTCAGAATCCGCTCGTATTCCCGATTGAACTCGTAGCGATGGCGATGCCGCTCACTGATCTCCGGTTCGCCATAAGCCTCTCGCGCGAAGCTTCCTTCGGTTAGTACGCAGGGATAGGCGCCCAAGCGCATAGTGCCACCCAGCTCATCGACGCCCTTCAACTCGCGCAGTTTGTAGATAACGCGATTGGGCGTCACCGGATCGAACTCCGTGGAATTGGCGTGTTCCAAGCCGCATACGTTGCGTGCGAATTCGATCACCTGCGTCTGCATTCCCAGGCAGATGCCGAAAAAGGGCACCTTATTTTCCCGGGCATAGCGGATGGCCGCAATCATTCCCTCCACACCGCGCTTGCCGAATCCGCCAGGCACCAGGATGCCGTCGAACTTTTCCAAGTCGCGAGCGCAGTCCGGCCAGCGCATATTCTCGGATTCAATCCAGTTGATATTCACCTTCAGGCGGTGAGCCAGACCGCCGTGCAGCAGGGCTTCCTTCAGGCTCTTGTACGAATCTTCGTACTCGACGTATTTGCCTACCAAAGCGATATCCACCTGGTCTTCCGGGTTCTGCATGCGCTCCAGCATTCCGGTCCAGCGGCTAAGGTCGCGGGGTTTAGCGTCGATACGGAGGAGCCGAAGGATGATTTCGTCCACGCCCTGTTCGGCGAAAACCAGCGGAACCTCGTACACCGAGTGAACGTCGCTGGCGGTGATGACGGCCTCCACATCGACGTCGCAAAAGAGCGCGATCTTTTCTTTCATCTCGGCGGGAAGCTGGCGCTCGGACCGGCACAGCAGCATATCGGGCTGGATACCAATGGCGCGCAATTCTTTGACGCTGTGTTGAGTGGGTTTAGTCTTTAATTCCTGTGCTGCCGCGATCCAGGGCACCAGAGTTACATGCACGAACGCGGTATTATCACGGCCCAGCTCGTGGCGCAGCTGGCGGATGGCTTCCAGGAATGGCAACGATTCAATGTCGCCCACCGTGCCGCCGATCTCCACGATCACGACATCGACGTCCGAGCCCACCTTGCGCGCGGCCGCCTTAATTTCGTTGGTCACGTGTGGGATCACCTGCACCGTTTTTCCGAGATAGTCGCCGCGCCGCTCCCGGTGGATGATCTGTTCGTAAATCCGGCCGGAGGTGAGATTGTTGCTCTGCGTTAGCTTGGCATGGGTGAAGCGCTCGTAGTGCCCGAGGTCAAGATCGGTTTCGGCGCCGTCGTCGGTAACGTACACTTCGCCATGCTGGAAAGGGCTCATGGTGCCGGGATCGACGTTGAGATAGGGATCGAATTTCTGCAGTGACACCCGCAGCCCGCGGCTCTCCAGGAGACAGCCGATCGAAGCGGCCGCGATGCCTTTACCGAGAGACGAGACTACGCCCCCCGTCACAAATATGTACTTGGCCGTAGGCATTCTTCTTCCCTCGCTATTTTAAAGAAGGCTCAAAGAGCGCGGCTAAGCGCTCGAGGTCTTCCGGCGTGTCTACGCCGATAGACTCGTATTCGGTTTCCACCACGCGGATGCGATAGCCGTTTTCGATCGCACGCAACTGCTCCAGCCGCTCGGCCTGCTCGAGGGGACCCACCGGAAGCCCGGAATAGGCAAGCAGGAATTCGCGCCTGTATACATAAAGACCAATGTGCTTGTAGTAACCAATTTCGCCGTGGCTCCGATCACGCAGATAAGGTATGGGACATCGTGAAAAATAGATAGCGTCGCCCGCCAGGTTCGAGACAACCTTAACGACGTTCGGATTATCGATCTCGCTCGAGATTTCGATGAGCTTCTTGAGCGTCGCCATAGGTAGATCAGGATCATCGAGCAGCGCCAGTGCCGCGGCGTCGATGGCTGCCGGATCGATCAACGGTTCGTCGCCTTGAATGTTGACGATCACGTCCGCGTGATCGGATGAGGCCACCTCGGCGACGCGGTCCGTTCCCGACAGGTGATCGGGTCGGGTCATTTGAACCGGCGCGCCAAACGAGCGTGCGGCTTTAGCGATGCGGTCGTCGTCGCTAGCGATGACTAACTTCGAGAGGTAGCGCGCCTGGCTGGCTCGCTCATATACATGCTGCAGGAGGGGCTTTCCGGCGAGTGGGGCGAGCGCTTTTCCTGGAAAACGAGAGGAGGCGAACCGGGCTGGAATTACGCCCAGAATTCTCGTCGGCACAATAGATCATAGCATAGTGGATGGCGGGCGGGGAGACGCTTCTAAAGCATCGGATAGACATGCACAAACATCTAGACTTGTTAGAAAATGCCCGTTGAACATCGATTGGTCGTAAGCGGAATCGAGATCGCCCTCTGGGAATGGCCCGGCGAAGGGCCCCCGGTATTCTTTTGCCATGCGACCGGGTTTCACGCGCGCTGCTGGAATCAAATTATCGCACAGCTTCCCGGGCGGCACTGCTATGCCATTGATGCTCGCGGGCATGGCCACAGTAGCAAACCCGCGCCGCCCTACCGCTGGAGAAACTTCGGTGAGGATGTGGCGGCGATTGCGTCCGAGCTCAATCTATCGGGCGCGGTTGGCGTTGGCCATTCCATGGGCGGCCATTCGGTAACTCTGGCGGCCGCGCTGCGTCGTGGTGCGTTCTCGTCGCTGTTGTTGCTTGATCCGGTGATTCGGAAACGCGACGAGTATATCGGGCCGTGGACGCAGGCGCAATATGTCGCCAAGCGGCGTAACCGTTGGACGTCGCCCCAAGAAATGTTCGAGCGCTTCGAAAGCCGGCAGCCATTTCAAGCCTGGGACCCGAAGGTGTTGCGAGATTACTGCGAATATGGCCTGTTACCGGATGGCGATGGCTTTGTGCTGGCCTGCCCGCCCGAGATTGAGGCGGCGATCTATGAGAACAGTCCAGCGCCTGAGTCGAACATATATCCGGAGATCGCAAGCATTCAGATTCCGGTCCATGTCGTTCGCTCGGGAAAACGGCTGGATCCGGGCAACTTCATGGCTGCATCGCCGACCGTTCCAGACCTTGCGTCTAATTTCGTACACGGGACCGATCTCTTTGACACAGATCATTCGCACTTCATTCCCATGGAAGCTCCGGCCCTGACGGCGCAGTGGATCGCTGCGCTTTAATTAAGATACGGTGACGATCGACGAACAGCTTGCATACCTGAAGAAAGGCCTCGCGGAACTGATCCGCGAAGACGAACTACGGGAGCGCCTGATTCAGTCCGAAAAGACGGGCCGGCTACTGCGGGTGAAAGCGGGGTTCGATCCGACGGCGCCCGATCTGCATCTCGGTCACACGGTGTTGCTGAGAAAGATGAAGCATTTCCAGGACCTCGGCCACACAGTCATATTCCTGATTGGCGACATGACCGGGATCATCGGTGATCCGACTGGCCGCAATACGGCGCGACCGCCCATGACGCGCGACGAGATCAATCTCAACGCCGAGACGTATAAGGCACAGGTTTTTAAGATTCTCGATCCGCAAAAGACTGAGGTCCGCTTCAACAGCGAGTGGCTGGAGCCGCTGCGATTCGAAGAAGTGGTCCGGCTGTGTTCCAAATACACCATAGCGCGGATCCTCGAAAGAGATGAATTCAGCAAGCGCTACAAGGACGGCATTCCAATTTCGGTGCACGAGCTGCTATATCCGCTCGTGCAGGCTTACGATTCGGTGGCTTTGGAATGCGACGTCGAGATGGGCGGTACAGATCAAAAATTCAACCTGCTGGTGGGCCGCGAGATTCAGCGCGACTCGGGCCAACCGCCGCAGATCGTCGCTACTGTGCCGCTGCTCGAAGGCACGGACGGCATCGAAAAGATGTCCAAATCGAAGGGAAACTACATAGGGATCACGGAGCCGCCGAAGGTGATGTTCCGGAAAGTGATGAGGATCAGCGACGCGCTAATGTGGCGCTACTGGGAGCTGCTCACCGACAAGAGTTTGCCGGAGATTGCGGCGATGAAATCTGACGAGCCGATGCAGGTCAAGATGCGACTGGCGCGCCAGATCGTCGCCGACTTCCATTCAGCGGCGGCGGCCGAGCAAGCGCAAGCGGATTTCGACAGTGAAGTAAGAGAAGGACAGGAACCCGCCGACATCGAGACCATCGCTCTGCCGAACGGGACCGGGAAGAGCTTGCCGAAGATTCTTTTGGCAGCGGGCCTGGCCGAATCGCGCACCGACGCGGAACGTAAGATCAAAGCTGGCGCAGTTGAGATCGACGGCGTCAAATGCACCACCCTCACCGTCGATCTGCCGCCTGGGATACATGTTTTCCATGTCGGCAAACAATGGAGGCGCGTGCGGTTCTAAAATGCTGGCCCTGTCCGATAACCTCAGTCAGAGCTTCGATGCGCTGCGCCAGCACAAGCTGCGCGCTGTCCTGACAACCATCGGTCTCACCATGGGCGTCGCTACGCTGATCACCGTAATGACGTTGGTGCAAGGGGCGAACGTGTATGTCGAACAGAAGATCGCGCGGCTCGGCACTGACGTCTTCCAGATAGCTAAAACGCCCTTCATCGTGACCGATTTCAACCTCGTCATCAAGGCGCTGAAGTTTAAGAACCTTTATATGGACGATATGCGCGCAGTGGCGGAAGGTTGCCCGGATTGCACAGTGGTGGGTGCATCGGTGAGCGGCACCGCACGGGCTCAGTATCATGACAAGGAACTGACGGACATCAGTTTCATCGGTCACACCGCCAGCATGTCCGACATCGATTCGCGTACAGTGCGTATGGGCCGCTACTTCACCGACAGCGAGAATCAACGCGCGAGCTACGTGTGCCTGATCGGCGACGACGTGGCGGAGCAGCTCTTCGCAGGCGTGGAACCAGTGGGGCAGGTCATCAAGATCGACAATGACGAGTTCACGGTGGTGGGCACTATGGACCGAATCGGATCGGTGCTCGGCCAGGATCAGGACAACTTCGCCATCGTACCGATGAACACCTATCTTCGCAAGCGCGGAAACCGCTCCAGCATTACTATCCAGGCCAAGACCGGTTCGGGCCTTGCGTTCGAAAATGCGCAGGACGAAGCACGCCTGGTGCTGCGGACGCGCCGCCACATCCTGCCCGGCGCGGGCGAGGATTTCTTCATCGGCACCAAGGACAGCTACATCTCGCTTTGGCAGCAGATCAGCTCGGCATTCTTCGCCGTATTCATCATGGTTAGCTCGATCTCCGCCGTAGTGGGCGGCGTTGTCATCATGAATGTGATGCTGGTGAGCGTGACGGAGCGGACCAAAGAGATAGGAATTCGCCGGGCCATGGGCGCGACCCAGCAGGATATTCTTCGCCAGTTTCTTTCCGAAAGCGTGATCCAATGCCTGATGGGCGGCGCCATTGGCATCAGCATCGGATTTCTGTGCGCTTTAGCGCTGCGCTCATTCACATCGTTTCCGGCCTCGGTGCAGGCATGGGTTGCTATTCTTGGGCTGTTACTCAGCTCCATCATCGGCCTGTTCTTCGGAATTTACCCGGCCACACGAGCTGCCAAACTGGATCCTGTAGTCGCGCTGCGAAGCGAGTGAACCGACATGACCCGGCACGAAGCGATCGAGAATTTGCTGGTGGCGCTGGATACGCTGCGCTCGCACAAACTTCGCTCGGCGCTGACCATCCTGGGCATCGTGATCGGTGTGACGTCGGTCATCTCGGTGGCGTCGATCATCGACGGGCTGAATCGTTTTGTTCAAGACAAGGTGGAATCGCTGGGCTCGCGCACCTACTTTGTCAGCCGGCTGCCGGCGGGGACCGATCCGAATCGCATGCCGCTCAAGATCCGAGTCCGGAAGTACCTAGATTACTCCGACGCGGCTTACTTGCGTGCATCGTGCCCTGATATCGCCACGGCCAGCACCTTTGGCACTCGCGCGTTCTTTTTCGGACAAAGCAACGTGATCAGCTATGGGGGACAACGGGTGGAGCGGATTTTCCTGCGAGGCGCGGAGCCGCAATTGTCCGAAGCGATTCCGGCCTACACGGTGGACCAGGGGCGCTTCATATCGCGCTACGATGAAGACCACGCCCGCAACGTCGTGGTGCTAGGAACTGACATCTCCGACTCACTCTTTCCCTACGTCGATCCGATCGGCAAGATGGTTCATCTGAATGGCGAGCTCTACGAAGTGATCGGGATCTTCGAAAAGGATTCGGGTTTCTTCAGCGCCGGCGGTGTGAATCAGTTTGCCATGATTCCCTTGAGCAACTTTCACAAGAACTATCCCGACTCCAAAGAGATCGCAATCGCATTTACGGTGCCCAAGGACGGCGACATTCAAAAGGCCAAGGATCAAGTGACCGAAGCATTGCGCCGGCGCCGGCATGTTCCGTTCAATGCTCCGGACGATTTTGAGCTCATCTCGCCGGACTTCATCACCAGTTTGTGGAACCAACTCACGGGAGCTTTGGTAATCCTGACCGGAATCATAAGTTCAGTGGGACTGTTGGTGGGCGGCATCGGCGTTATGAACATCATGCTGATCTCCGTTACCGAGCGAACCAGCGAGATCGGCGTGCGGAAGGCCATAGGAGCACGGCGCGCCGACATCCGCTTGCAATTTCTCATGGAAGCCACCACGCTTTCGTGTACCGGGGGCGCGATCGGAATCGCGCTGGGAGCGATCATCGCATTTACGATTCGCCATCTCATTCCATCTATCCCGGCGACGCTGTCTTTGCTGTGGGTTGCGCTCGGCGTCGGCATCTCGCTCGCGGTGGGCGTCTTTTTCGGCTACTATCCCGCCAATCGCGCGGCGAATCTGGATCCTATCGTGGCCTTGCGGTATGAATAGACGCTTTGCGATATGAATAGACGTCACTTTGTCTGGAAGCTTCGGGACCGTGAGCTGCTAACCGGCGAGCGAACCTTGATCATGGGCGTGCTCAACGTCACACCTGATTCCTTTTCCGACGGCGGCAAGTATCTGGAGCCGGATCTCGCTTTCGCCCGCGCCATTGAGTTAGAGGAGCAGGGCGCGGACATCATCGACATTGGAGCGGAGTCCACGCGGCCGGGCGCCGAACGAGTTTCAGAAGCGGAAGAACTGCGTCGTCTAGTGCCGGTATTGAAACGGCTGCACGGGAAACTGGCTATTCCGATTTCGGTGGATACCTATAAATCCGCCGTGGCGGAAAAAGCTTTGGAGCATGGCGCCGAAATTGTTAACGATCCCTCCGGGCTCACGTTCGATGCACAACTCGCTCGCGTGGCCGCAAATCACGACGCCGCCCTGATCATAAACCACATGCGCGGAACTCCGGAGACTTGGGCCAAGCTTCCTCCGCTCAAAGATGTCATCGGAGCCATCCGGCACGATCTGGACGCGGCGCTGCATCGCGCCGTGCGGTCTGGTGTAGAGCGCACGCGGATCGCGATCGACCCTGGCCTTGGCTTCGGCAAGCGGAGAGAACAGAATGCCGAAATTCTCGCGCGCCTCGATGAGCTCGCCGCTCTGGAGTTCGCGATTATGGTGGGCCCATCCCGCAAGTCGTTTCTGCCGCAGACAGCGGAAAGGCCAGCCGATTCCTTGCTTCAATGCGCCACCGCGGCGGCAGTGACGGCGGCAATTCTCGGTGGCGCTCATATCGTGCGCGTCCACGATGTCGCGGAGATGAAACCAGTGGTCGAAGTGGCGGATCAGATTCTCAGCTACGCTGGCACTTCGGACAGTAGTGCGTCCCACGCTGCCCCACCACGATCCGGCAAATCGCCGAGCCGCAGGTAGGGCACGGATCTCCGGCACGCCCGTAAACCTGGTGCTGCAACTGGAAGCTGCCCTTTTGGCCGTCGGCATCTACGTAATCCGAAATTGATGAACCTTTGAGGCGAATGGCAGTGGAGAGGATGTCGATCATGGCCCGGTGCAGCCGCCGGGCGCGGGTGAAGCTAAGGCTGGACGCGATCGTGCGTGGGTGAATGCGTGCTTCGAACAGCGCTTCGTCGGTGTATATGTTTCCCATGCCCCGCAAGAATTTTTGGTTGAGCAACAAAGGCTTGATCCGCGAGTGGCGGTTTTTCAGCAGTTTCTGAAAATCCTCGAGAGGGATGTCGAGGGCGTCCGGCCCCAGCGCCCCAGCGCGTTCGGGCAACCGCGCGCTCCACTCGATCCTGCCGAAATGGCGGATGTCGTCGTAGACTAGCAGTCCCTGATCGAGTTCGAACACCGCACGGGCGTAGGCGGTCGGTTTGGAATCAAGTAGCAACTTGCCGGTCATGCCCAGGTGAATCGACAGGACACCGTTGTCGAGTTCCAGCACGATAAATTTTCCGTGCCGCTTCACCGATTTGACCTGCTGGTTGCGCACGCGCCGGGCGAGCTCGGAAAATTTCTGGCGAACGACGTGGTGCGAAAAGAAACGCCCCTTGACGATGCGGCGCCCGGTGAGCCTGGGTGCGAGGGATCGCACGACTGTTTCGACTTCTGGAAGCTCAGGCACGGGTCTGAGGATCCAGCAGGATGTCATCGCCTTCTGTTTTGACCAGGAAACGATCCAGCTTGACAGCGGGGTCGTAGTCGTTTTCGCCGGTCCGGCAATCGTACGCCCACTCGTGCCAGGGGCACACGACCAAGTGGTCTTGCAGGGTGCCCTGGCCAATGGGTCCGCCGGCGTGCGGACAAATCCCGGCCAGCGCGTGCAGTTCACCAGCCGCGTTGCAGATCGCGTAGGAATCTTCTCCGAGAGTGACTTCCATCACCGAGCCCGGCGGCAGCGCGGCGAGCGAGCCGACTTTTACGAATGCCATAGATCTTTTCTACCACGCGTGTGCAATCGTGCGTGGCGCGTATAGAATAAAGGAAGGTCACCCCAGCTCAGTTGATAGAGCGGCTGATTCGTAATTTCCACGTCCGTCGTTGTGCCATTGATTCTGCGGTAGGCTAGCCCCCTGTTTTATGGGCAGATTCTGCCTGACGGGCGTTAATTGAATCCGATTCTGAATCCAACTCGCGCCGGGCACATGTCAACCAGAGTTCGAATCCATGCCGGGGAGCCAGCCACTCGGGTTCGGAAGTTTCTGCCGGCTGTTCAAGGCAAAACCGGCACGATCGCCAAAAAGCGGCGGCAAGTTCAGGGAGTTTTTATGGACGACCCGATCCTGTTTGTGTTCATGGCACCTGTCTTCCTAATACGCCAGAATCGGTTACTTACATCAAGCATCTCGGCCGCAACGCCACTGAGACGCCGCTGGCACCGGTGCTGGCACTCGAACGAAATCTCTTCCTGAAAATTGTGCATCACTGAACCTGCACTCGCGCGCATGCGTTCCTATAAAGAGGAGAACATCACCTCGCCTTCAGGTTCATGGTATTCCTGCATCTTTGAGCGTCTTACGCAGCTTTAGAGCCTGCGGACTTCCCGGGCCGAAGGCTTTTTCGTAGATGGCGAGCGCGCGGTGCAGCGACACACTTGCCGCGGTGCTTTCACCCTTTTCCTTCAGCAACAAGCCCAGGTTTGTGAGATCCATCGCAACTTCCGGGTCTTCAGGCCCGAACACCGACTCATCGATCGAAACCGCGCGGCGATAGAGGCGCGCTGCCGCCGAAAGATCGTGTTTGGTCCACATAAGATCCGCTAGATTGGTGCACGTTACTGCCAATTCCATGCTCTCGGGCCCTAGCTTTTCTTCGAAGATCCGTAAGGCCCGCCGCTCTGAACGCTCGGCTTCATCGAGTTGGCCGATCGACTGAAGAAGACTCCCTAAATTATTTAATGTGGAAGCCGTCGCTGTATGATTCGGCCCCAATGCTTTCTCCTGGATTGCGAGCGCGCGACGGAAAAGCGGTTCTACCGCACTGTTATCGCCCTTCTGGCGAAGGGTAAGCCCGAGGTCGTTTAGCACGATGGCAACTCGGGGGTTGTCCTTACCTGAGGCTTTCTCCTCTTGAAGAAGGGCCAGCCGGTAGTACGCCTCAGCATTGGGCGCGTCGAGGATAGCCAATTCCGTTAGACATCGGGCAGAGACGCCCGGATTGGGGCCTTGTGCGGCCGACCGGAATAGATCGTAGGCTTCCTGTCTTTTTCCAGTAGCTAGTAGGACAACAGCCAGATTCTCCTGATCGAGAGGTATTTCGGAACCGGAATTGGCCTGGTCAATGACCAACGCCTTCTTCAATGGTTCAACGGCAGCCGCGGGATCGTTGAGAGTCTTCAGAAAAAGACCAAGATCAGAAGCGCTGCGCGCCACTTCTGGACTGTTCGGTCCAAATTGTTTTAGGCGGTCGACGACAGCCCCTTCAAATAATGGCTTGAGCCCAACAGGATCAGCGGGGGAAGAGACTTGCCCCGATACAGCCACTGCCAGTCGAAGAGGTAGCTGGTCTTTCACTGCACTTGGTCGCGGTATCAGGCTGGAACCCTTTATGTAAATGCCAATCCAATGGTTTGTAAAGGAGAGCTGACGACTCGTAGCGACTTGCGGCATGTGGCAATCGATGCAGGCCCGCCCGGCAATTTCCGAACGATGACGAGGGCTCTGATGACACCCCGAGCAACGCTTATTATATTCAGCTGCCCTACGCGTGAGCGGTGAGTGCGGATCATGGCAAGTCAAACAGGAGAGTGCTCCATTACTTTTGCGAAAACAAACGGCATGACTGAGGTAATCCGGTTGGTGACGCGTATTCCAGGAGTTCGACCAGTCGGTCTCTTCTCCTTCCTCCGGGGGTTCCCGATGACAGGTGCCGCAAAACATGTTCAGCTCGCCCGCTTTGAATCGGCCTGGATTCTGTATAGTTCCCGCTTTGCCGTGTGAAGCAACATGAGCTTCACCGGGTCCGTGACAGGATTCGCAATGAACGCCCAACTCGGATGGTTCTACGCTCCAGTCCGTGCCGAGGCGCAGCGGACCAGTAGAGTGACATCGAAAACAGCGCAAAATGGAGGCACCAGGGTCGAAGGTACGATATCGCAGTCCTTCCGCGTTTGAGTGTCCAGGCGTCAGTGCTAAGGCTTTCGTTGCGGCGTAAAAACTCAAGCCGTGCTCGAGATACCACTCGGTGGACACTTGGCTCACATAAGTGACCGCTTTGGCACCCGCACCAAAGGCCCAGTGGCCGGGGCTGCCCGGCGCTGCAAGCGCCAGCGCGTGGGCATGTTCGCTCCTCGACTGTTCCTCAAACTGATGAGGATGGCAAGGCCGGCAGGCTTGGCTGCCTACGTACTGAGCCAGGGCGGAAGAGCAGAGGAGCAGGAGTGCAGAAAGAGCACTAAAGAATGAAAGCGCGGCTGGCATCAGGCGCTTAATCGCAATAGTTGGACTCCATTTTGCCACGTAATTGTCCGGAACAACTCAGGGGAAGCGAACCGCTGAAGTAACGTCAAAGTCTCTCTTGCGATGCACTTATTTTTGAGAGCAGGCGAATTCGAAGGTTGACCTGCACCGCGTCCATCACGGCACGGGCAGTCGCTACCGAACATCAGCTTGCTGCGATGACGCACGAGAAACGCAGTAGAGAATTCAGGATCGCGAGCTAAGGCATTGCGACCGGAATTCGCAGAGAGATCTCCATAGATATTCGGGTAATCCGAAAGCATCTTATCGGTCAGTCCTGCTGACGTCACGGGGCCAGTCGGATAGCCGGCTTCGTTAGCGGTGTCTGCGCTGATGTTGGCCCACCAGGTTTGAGCGTGTCCGATAAATGTCGTTTTCGGATGATCCTTGAGAAGATTCGGCAGGCGTTTGAAGCCTGAGTTAAAGCCGCCCTCCTCAAAGTGAATCAGAACAGGCACGCGGAATTCTGCCGCTAAGTCGTAAACACGACGCATTTCGGGTCCGTCCACCTGAACCGGATATTTCAATTCTCCGACGCCAATCGCGCCGCCCTTCAGGCCAGCGCGGACTAAATCCGAAGACGCCGGTGCGCGAACGTCCGCGTTCGTGAAGCGAACAAAGCGATCCGGATACTGAGCCATCACCGAATTCGCGCGGTCATTGGAGCCTGCCCCTGGTAAAAGCACGGCCTTCCTGACCCCAGCCCCTTCCAGATGATCGATTTCGGCAGCGTTGTCACGCCGCGGATGAAGGTGAATATCGAGCACCGGATTCCCCCACTGCGTATCAGCCGCTTCCACGTCCGATAACGCGGCCGTCGCGAGGACGGTTTTAATAAAGTGCCGTCGTAGCATGAATCAAAAAGACGTTCGGAGTGCAAATTGGATAAGTCGCGGGTTGTTCGCCTGCGAACTGATAATGCCGAATGATGGATTTCCTTGTGATAGGTTCGGTGCGGCAAACTGCACGCGATTGAAAAGATTGAAAAACTCGGCCCGGAATTGTAAATTTATGCGTTCAGTGAGCGGTGTCTTCTTAAACACAGCGAAGTCCCAGTTGTCGATTCCTTGAGTTCGCAAATTGGGATCGAAACGGCCTTCCGACCCGAGAGTGAAGGCCGGCGCCGTAGTAAAGCATGCGGTATTGAACCAGTCATTTAGTCTCGATGTGGCGGAGCCGGAGATTGATTTGTCGCAGCCGGCTATCACATTCGGCCTCGACCCGCCATTGTAGGTGCCAGTGATATTCGAATTGCTATTTAATCCCAATGGCGTTCCGCTCTGAAAAGTAGTAACACCGTTAATGCCCCATCCCGAGACGAGCTTGTCGGCTACGCCGCTTACATTGCCAAGCAACCGGTGTCCCTTGCCGATTGGCAAGTCGTACACATAGCTGATCACGACATGATGGGGCACGTCGCTGCCGGACAGCGAGCGCTCGAGGCGCAGATTGTTGTAGTCCTGAAACGTTCCAGTTGCATCCAGCCACGTAGTGACCGTGTCAGTGTTGCTAATCAATTTCGACCACGTGTACGCGACAAGAAGTGTTCCGCCCTGATGGAAACGCTTCTCCATCTTCATCTGCAAGGAGTGATAGATCGAATCGCGATCTGACGGCGTTGTTATGGTGGCGCTGGTGTATTGCGGGTAGGGAAGCAGGAGTTGGCCCCGTTGCACGGTCGGCTGCGAAAGGGTTCCGGTGCTTATTAAACCGTAGAAGGGGTTCGGAACCAGTTGTTGCAGCTGCTTACCGAGAGCCAGATCCTGGTCAGGCAACTGGTCAACCTGTCCACTTCCAGCAATAAGATGCACTCCGCGTGACCCCGCGTAGGCGGCTTCAACCATAAGTGTATCGGTGATTTGGCGCTCTACATTGAAGTTCCATTGCTGCACGTAAGGGTAGCGCTGATCGGCCAGCGGCGATGACACGCCGGTTCCATACAAAATGCTTTGATAATTCGAATTTCGCCCTGGCGGCTGAAGGACTCCATTGGGAAAAGGATTGCTCAGCGTCGCGGCAGGAGTGTAGCCGCCGTTCAGGGTCGAAACCCACGGCGTAGTGATCATATTTACTGGCGACGACCACGGGGCCGACGAAAAGTACAGATCGCTCGGCAGGAAGAACATTCCGTAGCCCGTACGGATCACGGTCTTGTCCGTGAGTCGGTACGCTAAGCCCAAACGGGGTGCAAACAGCTTCCAATGCTGGGCGGTGAGGCCTCTGCCGCCAGGAGATTGGGGTGTGCCCACCAATCCTAGTTCCCCCTTGAGCGGCAGGCCCGTCGCTTGAGCGAGTGGACTGACAGCATTTGGGAGCCAAATGCTCGCGCGATTATATCGTTCTGTCCACGCCCCAGGTATATCCCATCGGACGCCGTAGTTTACGGTGAGCTTTTTGCCTACTTGGAATGTGTCAGAGACGTAATAACCTTGATATTTGAACTCCGAGGCCGTCAGCGCATCCGTTTGGACGCCGTTCGGCGAACCGGTGACTCCAGGAATTTGCCCAGTTGCGCCATAACCTAGCATGTAAGATGCAAACCCGTATCCCGTGGAACCGGGGGAGACCGGATTTGCAGAGGTGAAAATATTATCGAAGTTAAATACGCCGCCGAACTGGTTGCTCTTCCCGAAATTGAATTGGGATACGCGCAATTCCATACCAGCTTTGATCGTATGACGCCCTTGGATATGGACGATGCTGGGCGCGAGCGAGAACACATTGTTCGCAGTTATGCCGGTCACCTCTTGGCCGAACTGGCTGAACCCTTGTACCGTCGGATATGGGAGCTGAGGATAAGTTTCCTGACCGTTCAGGTTGGCGGGCCAACCGAACTGTGTCAAATTACTCCCAATGCTCTGCGGCGCGCTGGCGTAGGTAAAACGCAAAAGGGACAGTCGAAGGTCCCCGACGGTGTTGGGCGTGAATGTGTATGTATCGCCAAGTACAGCCTGCACGGTTTGGAAGCTCACGTCCGTACCGCTCTGTGGAAGCCCCGCCGCCTTTTGTGCCGCTGCGAACCCGTTGACCGGCAAATTATAGTCAGTCCAGCGCGTGTACCGCCCGAAAATGCGTTGCTTGTCACTGACAACCTGATCGAAACGACCGTTGAACTGGTCATTATTTCCGCCCTGGGGGGCATTAATCGCGAAGTTATTAACGCTCGTGAACTGCTGCCCCGGCAGATTTGGCATTGCCCAAAGATTCTTGAGGATGTTCGCGGTTGGGTCGAACCGAGAAGCAGGAATCATGTTGTTTGGAAATGGCGACCGCAGAACCGTCTGGCCGCTGGCGCAGGCCGGGTTGGAAAAATATCCGCACGTAGTAAGGGGGTCGTAAATCGGGATGAGCGCTCCCGAACTGCTGCGGAGATTTGAAAAATCACCGTTACGCATCGCTGCTGTCGGCACACTTTGGAGAATCGATTGCCCTTGCCGCAACCGGAACCCTTCGTAGCTCACAAAGAAGAACGTCTTGTCCTTGATCACCCGCCCACCGACATCGGCGCCGAACTGATTCTGCGTGAACGCCGGAGTGGCAACACCGGAGCGGTTGTTGAAGAAAGTGTTGGAGTTCAGAACCTTATTCCGAAGGAACTCGTAGGCCGTGCCGTGAAAATCGTTGGTGCCGGATTTCGAAGTCATGTTGATGACGCCACCGGCAAAACGGCCGAACTCGGGGCCGAGGTTATTCGTCTGAACACGAAATTCCTCGATTGAATCTTGTGTCGGCACAAGGTCCACACCATTGTTGTATGCCGTGTTTAGCGGGGAGCCATCCAGAAAGGCAGCGCTTTGATTCCCAAATCCCCCACCGATCTGATAGTTTCCAAACGCACTAATATTTTGGTTGGTCGGGGTCCCCAGCGCCCCCCCTTGCGCTACTACTCCGGGCACCAGGGCGACCAGATTCATGACATTTCGACCGTTAAGCGGCATCTCCTGCACGGTTCGACCTGCCACTACCTGGCTCAACGACGATGTTTCCGTTTGCAACAACGCCGCCTGCCCTGTCACCTCAACGGTCTGCCCTACGTCTCCGACTTGCAGAGCCACATCGATACGCACCGCTGCCTGGACTTGCACTTGCACCTGATCATGCGTGAGATGTTTAAACCCCGGACTGTCGACGTCGACGCGATATAGTCCCGGAACAAGATTCACAAATTGATAGTTCCCGTTCACGTCGGTCTGGTCAGTCCGAACTTCCGCTGTTCCGGTATTGGTCAGCGTCACGTGGGCTCCCGCAATCACGGCCTTACTTTGATCGGTGACGGTCCCGACAATTGAGCCGTAAAACGTCTGTGCGAAAATAGGAGCCATCGAGAAAGAACAGGCGATGGCTGCTACGAAAACTGTGAATATCAGCCGACGATCACGTTGCGGCAAGCTCTTCATGGAACCCTCCCCCTCCGGGTACATTACTCCGAATGTCAACAAGAGACTACTGTTTCACACGAAAAAACACTGACCACATTCTTGCCGCATAGCGAGCCATTATGGCCGGCGGCTTCAACCTTTAAACTCGTAAGAACGAAACGAAACTATATCTTCACGCTGTCGACGGTGATCGTGTCGCCTTCCGTTTTTCCGCTGACGGTCACTTTTTTCCCGTAATATGTCTCGGACTTGACCTTATCCTGGTTCGCGATTTTGTACACCGTTCCGTCCTCGGTAACCAGAACCAGTTTGATGCTTCCCTTAACGCAGCGGGCCGTGCACGCCGCATCGTCCCACATGGCCTTCTGGCCAGCGCAACTCTGGTCCACAATATAGCCGCCCAGGCTTTCAGCCCAGCCGCAAAGCGAAAGGCTCGCGCCTAATACCAACAGTCCGATTGATCTTCTCATTTCCAACCTCCAATGCGGAAAAACCCAAGCCTCAAGATTCCTCTTAGTAATGGCAAGTTCTTATGAAGTTTGTGGCCGTCTATCAAGCCCATGCCAGTGGTTTCAACCTTTCAACTCGAGGCCACGCATCGTGCCAGTCGACGAGGCGAAATGATCTGTCTCAATGCCGAGCCGCTGCAGCATGCTGATGAATAGGTTCGGTAGCGGGTAATTTCTATCGACGTCGAACATGAGATGTTGACCGTGCTTGAACCCTCCGCCTGCTAGCAGAACAGGCATGTTAGTTGTAATGTGCTTGTTGGCGTCCCCAAAATTGCTGCCGACCAGCACCATGCTGCGGTCCAGAAGCGACTCTCCGGCTTCGTGAGTCCCTTTCAGGTTGGTCAGTAATCCGGCGACCAGCTTCATATGCTGCATGTCGATCGCAGTCAGCTCGGCCAGCTTGGTCGGATCTTGCCCGTGATGCGATAAATTGTGATAGCCATCTGTGATATTGACGCCCTCAACGTCAATCGCTGGCGAATTCACGCTGTCCAGGAAAATCGTAATCAGTCGCGTCGAATCAGTTTCAAAAGCCAACCTAGACATGTCGTACATGAGGCGTGTTTTTTCCATGTACGCACGATTGCTATCTGGGTCCTTTGGCTCTGGTTCTGTCGTCTTAGGCTTGGGTTTCCGCTCCCATTCACTCGACTGTACCATGCGCTGTTCCAATTCTCGGACGCCCGTCATGTATTGGTCTAATCGTGCGCGGTCGTCCTTTCCAAGCTGCCGTTTCAGACCGGCCGCATCGTCCGCGACCGTGTCCATGACGCTCTCGCCCAGTTTCAGCCGGTTGATCTGACGCTCGATCTCCTCTTCGCTGCCCTGCAAAAAGAGTGTTCGATACACCGAGGACGCGCTGTCTTCGCACGGGATCATCACCCCTGCACCGGTGAACGACAAGCTGCGCTGACCTTTAGCCACATTAACTCCCAACGTAAGGGAGGGAAACCGTGTTCGCACGCCTATGCGATCAGCCATGTATTGGTCGAGCGAGATCGAGTTGCGAAAACCACCGTTCGACGGATGCGGCGCTGCCGTTAGGAAGCAGACCTCGGATGCGTGGCTGCCGTCCACATTCGGATGTGAAACACCGCTAAATACCGTGAAATCGTCGCGGAGTGGCTTCAACACACTGAGGTACGAGGAAAGCTCGTATTCCTTGCCCGACTGCGTCGGGAAGAACCCTCGTGATAGGAAGCCAAGATTATTGCAAATCGTTAACATTCGACGCGGCCTTTCAGCAGTTTGCACATTGTCTGCTGCAAATGCCGAACGCATCGCGTCGAGGAGAGGCAGCCCCAGAGCGACTCCCATACCCTGCAGAAGCCGACGTCGAGGAATTGGCCGGCGGAGAGCCAAGAACGATCCTTCGGGTTGACTTTGAGAAGATTTCATTTGGACCTCACTTATGTGTGAATAAGTCGCTCTGAACAATCTCGTGGATAATTGTGCGCAGGCCGTAGTCATCGCCTTCGGCGGCATCGAGAATACGTTCTACCTCCGCACGGTCGGCAAACCCGACTGGCGCGCCCGTTGCATATATGACAAATTGTCCTACCATATTTCGGGCAATCTGGCGCTCATCCTTTAATAACAACCGTTTTAGCTCTATCACATTGCGAAAGGATTCTCCGGTCAGCAGTTTGCCACTCGCATCCACTGGTTGCCCCAACTTGAACGTGAAATCGAAGCCATTTTTCCCCAGTCCTTCCACCGGCTCACCCTCATTGGTACTGCGATACCGATCCCTCCATGCGCCTACCACATCAAAATTCTCCAGGGCGAACCCTGACGGATCAATCTTGGCGTGACAAACCGCGCACGATTGAATCGAGCGATGCTTATCCAGTTGTTGGCGAATAGTGACGGCGCCACGCGTGTCGGGATCGAGCGCAGGTACGCCTGGAGGGGGAGGCGGTGGCGGATCGCCCAGAATTCGGTCCAAGATAAAGACGCCCCGCAGCACGGGTGATGTGGTAGTTCCATTCGCCGTCAACCTGAGAACACTTGCCTGAGTCAAAAGACCACCACGCACACTGTCGGCCGGCAGAGCCACCTTACGCAATGCCACGCCTTCGACGGGGGGCAGGCCATAAGGGCGAGCCAGACGCGAATTGAGAAAGCTAAAGTCAGATTGGATGATGTTTCGCGCCGGCAGATTCCTCTGCAGCAGGAAACGAAAGAAGAGTTGCGTCTCCTGCAGCGCGGATTCGGTCAGGAGGTCGTCCAGATAATAGTCGGGATATAGCGTCAGGTCTGGAGTGTTATCACCAATCTTCCTAAGATCCAGCCAATAGTCCAGGAACGCATTGACGAAATCCCGTGATCGCGGGTCGTCGAGCAGTCGATTCGTCTGAGCTCGCAGCACATCGGACCTTTCGAACGTCCCGTTCGCAGCAAGCTGCCGCAGCTCCGGATCAGGCGAACCATTCCAAAGAAAATAAGAAAGCCGACTCGCCAGCGCGTAAGGATCCAATCGCCCTGGTCGCTCCTCCAGATAGATAAATCCGGGAGAACACAGCACAGCACTATAGCCAGTAATCATGGCATCGGCAAATTGGACGTGCTTGCCGAGTTGATCCTGAATAATCCCGAGGTAGCGCTGCACTTCTTCTTCTCGCGGAGGGCGTCGATAGGCGGCGGCCATAAATTGTCGAAGGAGTCGCTCCGCATCGCCGGGCGCCGATGGTGTTACCGATAGCTGCCTCTTGTTGTCCCACGAAACCGGCAACTTTCCGAAGAGGCGATGAAATCCCTCGGTCGATTGAGCGTCCTTTACTGGACCGTCCACTTCCATCCACCGGTAGGCGACTCCGGGCATTCCCGCCTCGGTGGCATCTGGGCTCCCCGTAAAACCGGGACGCGAGCGAAACAGGCGCGACGCATCCGGCATAATCTGCTCGTCGGGCAGCAAATAAACATCCATCTCATGGATGGCAGGCTCTGGCCCTACATCGAAGGAACCCAACAGCCGCTTCTCGCCCCCGCGGCGAAGGGCGTAAATTGTCACCGGTTCAATGGTCCTCCCCCGGGAGGTTTTTTCGCGGTCGGGGTGCCACCAGGGCTTGCGATTTGGATTTGCAGCGCTGCTTCCCGTACCCCAAATCGTATGTATCCAGATGGAATAGGTGTTGAATCGCAAGTGATAGCGTCCGCCGACCGGTGAGGTGAACTGATCAAAGCTGTAGTCGTTCCCGTTGAACGTGCTCCCGGGCGTAGCGAAAGCTTCTAATTCGCGGATCTTGGGATCGCTCTCCCCCACGCTAACTTGTACTTTTTCCTTCAGAACATCGGGTTGCGCGTCGAAGCCAAGGATCGGAATCATGCCCCGTTCCGGAGAATGGTTGAATGGACTATACTTCATCCGACCGATAAATCGCTTTTGGTCTCGCGCGTAGTAACGCTGCGACGCTTCGGGCTGATGGGCTGCATTTACTACCAAACGGATTGCGCGTTCGGCCGCCTCCATGTATGCGGACATCTGCACATACGAGACATCCAGAGCTTGCCCAGACTTATTGAAATGATGATCTAAGCCGTCTTCAGGCAGCGAGTCCTTCAGTTGCAGCCATGGCGCCGACAACAATTCGCGAATCGAATTCTCGTATTCGTAGCGATTGAGACGACGGAGCACGGCGCGGCCCTCGGTCGCCGCGCGCGCGTGCTCATGCGCGATTATGGGCTCGGCGATCGCTGTTACGAAAGCTTCGCGATCCGGCTCCTTCAAGAGGCTCTTGCCTCCCGGAGGCATCTTTCCATCACGCACAGCATCGTGGATTCGTACCCACCGTCCGTAAGTATCCACATCATTCAGATTGAACGTCAGCGTGGTCAAATCAATTCCAAGAGGTGGGTTAGGAGGACGATGGCACGCGGCGCAATTTTTAGCGATAAATGCGCTCACAGTGGGAGGCATCGAACTGGGTGGGGCTTTAGTAGTTTCTGCCGCCGGCAAGTAACCGGGCGAGCAGAGTATGCCACCTAACACTGCGATGCCAAGGGCATTGTAAAGGCACCGTTTCATGTTCCGACCCTAGCACGATTCGTCAGGCCATTGGGACACGGTCGTAAAGATCCACCGAATTGGTTTCCAACTCCTTGGAGAACCTCGTATGGAATGTCCCCGGAGCTGGCACCTTGAGACAAACCTGAAACGGCCGTGGAAAGGTCCAGCGGAACTGACGCCACCGCACCAGTGGTACTGATATCGCTGGTCATCTTCCCACGCGCAGAGGCTTCCTCCTGAAACTCTTCGCGATTCTACCACGAGAAGATGCGAAAAGCGCCTATCCACAGATAGGGGGTGCGGAATAGCTGTAGCGTGATCTATTGCGCTTCGATGATGCCGCGATTGATCGCGGCAAGCGCTGCCTGTGTGCGGTCGTGGACGTCGAGACGGGAAAGGATCATGTTGACGTGCCACTTCACTGTGCCCTAGGAAATATTGAGTGCTGCGGCGATTTCGTGATTACTCGAGCCCTTCACGATCAGTCGCAGAATCTCCACCTCGCGAGGGCTGAGCGTACAGCCCGCGGGCTTCATCTTCAGGCTCTTGAGCACAGCGGCCGGAAGATACTGCCGCCCGACGTGAACGCTGCGAATCGCCTCAATCAGTTTCGTATGCGACATCCCTTTTAGAATGTAGGCCCGCGCGCCGGCGGTCAGGGCGCGGCGGATTTCCTCGTCACCGTCATAGGTAGTCAGTACGATAAATGAACTGTGCGGATGCTCTTGCTGAATCAGCCGGATTGCCTCAACACCGCCCATTTCGGGCATGCGAAGGTCCATCAGGGTAATGTCGGGCCGGTACTCGCGGAAAAGGGCAACCGCTTCCTTACCATTTCTGGCCTCGGCCACAACGGTCATGTCCGGCTGCGTACCGATGATCCCACGCAATCCGAAACAAACCACCGCGTGATCGTCCACGATCAGAATGCGAATCCGGGCTGGAGGGCCCACCTCTTCGCTCTGAGCTTGGAACAATTCAGGATGCATAGGCGCTTGGCGTAGTTTATGTTATACTTCCGGGCCGCGGGAAGCTCTGTTGGATATAGCACCAAGCAGGGCTTGCGAAACAACACGGTTACCAGTTTCTTTGAGGATCTGCGCGGCATCCTCTGGATCGGCACCTCAAGCGGTCTCAGCCGGTGGGACGGTAGGAGATTCCGGAACTATTATCTGGAAGACGGCTTGGTCTACGGCTACACACGCATCGTGACCGGGGACCGCAATGGAGATGTGCTGGTCGGTACGGATTATGGTGTGAGCCGGGTTCATGACGACCACATCGTTTCCGATCCCTTACTCATACATGCGGGTCGCGAGAAAATCTATGCCATTCATGTCGATGGCTCCGGCGCGATCTGGCTGGGAACCAGAGGCGCCGGCTTGATCCGCATCGGAAATGGAAAGGTCTGCTGGATCACAACTCACTTCGGACTCTTGAGCAACTCGATTTACCAGTTGCTGGAGGATGCGAACGGCAGACTTTGGATGAGCAGCCCCGCCGGGATCTTTTCCGCCTCTCTCAAAGACCTGAATGCGGTCGCCGACCGGCAATCGGCCTCCGTCGCTGTGGCCGCGTACGGGTTAGCCGACGGAATGGAGTCTACGCAGATGAGCGACGGCGGTGACCCCGCGGGTACGAACTTGCCCGATGGTCGCCTCGCGTTTCCCAGTGTGAAAGGCCTGGTGATAATCGACCCTCACGAGGTTCGGGTCGAGAAGCCATCGGCGGTTCACGTGGAGTCGGTGCTGGTTGACGATAATCCGGTTGGGCTTCAGGATCGCCTCGTCATTCCACCTGGGCATCGCAAACTCCAGATCGACTTCACAGCATGCAGCCTGCTGTCTGCCGACCGGTTGTCGTTCCGTTACCGCCTTCGGGGTTTGAGCGACAAATGGAGCATCGCGAGTAGTCCCCGCAATGCCCAATATGACAATCTTCCCCCAGGCTCATACACATTTGAAGTTGTGGCTCAAGACGGTGGGACGCCAAGTAATATTTCTCAGGTCGCCATCAGTCTGATATGGAGGCCCTCTTTTTATCAGACGGTCTGGTTTTATTCGTTAACCGCTCTGGCGATATGCGGCTTGGCCGTGACGGGATTCCGGGTTTACGCTAGCCAGCAGCGTCGCATTTACGATCTGCGGCTGGCGGAGCGGACGCGCGTGGCGCGTGAGATGCACGATACCGTGATCCAGGGGTGCGTGGGAGCTTCGACTCTGCTCGAGGCTGCGGCGGGTTGCGCTGTTCCCGAAGCGGCACACCTGAGCGAGTTTCTGAATCGCGCCCGCATTCCAACTGCGGTTGACTTTGGATAAGGCGCGGCAAGCTCTTTGCGACCTCCGTCACGATTCGTTCGCTCGTGGGCTCGATGGTGCGTTAGAGGAACTCGGCAAAAGTGTGAGTCAGGAGGTGAACCTTCCCGTCGAGGTCAAAATAGATGGCGATCCGCCATTTCTCCCTGAGGACCTAAGCCGCAATTTGCTTCTGATTGCGAGAGAAGCGATTCGCAATGCCGTGGCCCATGCAGAACCGTCCAGAATCCAGGTTTTCTTATCGTCTTCCGCCATGCACTTGCGCCTCGAAATCCATGATGACGGATGTGGTTTCGTCGTGGATGAAGCAACCTTCAGCACACACGAACACTTTGGAATTACAGGCATGAGGGAGCGCGCCACGCAAATGGCTGGTTCGTTCGCTGTGAGCAGCCAGCCCGCTGCGGGAACCAGAGTAATCGTTGTCCTGCCTAACACTTCCAGAAGCTTTAACCTGTTTCGTGCGTCTTCCCAATCTGTTGCTTCGGGCCGGCAAGCGAATCTCGGGTGAAGTTGCCCGTCCATTTTCGTCGCCCGGATCGACTTTTTTGTCGCGCCATTGCGTGTGCTCCTCGCCCTTAAGTCCGTAGACGATCGGACTCTTGAGTTTCTCGCTGGCGCAAGGACTTGATCACATTCGCGGGGTCGCGTCCTGAGTACGTCATCGGAAGGGTCGGCGGCTTTCCGTCAATCGCCGCCGCTTCTCTATCCCCTTCAGCGCAGAAATACTCCAGAATGTCACAGTTGGGGATGAGGACTTCGGTGAATTCACTGTTACCGGTTTGGTCGGCGTGAGGCGACGGTCACCTCTCTGTCCATATGCCGAAGTCAGCCTGCGATGAGCTGATCGATGTAGCAGAACGAGCCTCGTGGCTCTTTGATCGGAACGTTAGCAGACCTTTGCGAGCGACAGAGCTGTTCACCGGAACACTTCCGACGGCGCTGCCATTCCGGGAGCGTGGTTTTTCCTCGCGGACATTCTGCGGAGCGAAGCAACTCCGGCTATGCCGCGTCTTGGTCGCTGCGCTCGTGCGGCCCGATTGGTTGTGGATGATCCGATCTCTTATTGCGATACACTTTTTCTCGTCACCCATTCGCGGACGTAGAGCGGGAGGTTCTAAGTTCGGTTCCACGCTGTAGGAAAAGCGTTTTACCGCCCCGGCTAACAAGCGAGACGGTCTTTCGATCAACAGCTACTAGATCGACATCCGTCGCAGAGCGTGCGGATGAATCGCTGTGCTGATGCACTCAGGCTTAATGTTTTCCCGATCTACTCGCTGGATCCATCTTAAATTTATACTTGTCGATTCGCAGCGCTCGAATCCGCGACTCCAAAGTAGTTCTCGGCATGCCTAACTTCTCAGCCGCCCCCCACGCGCCGGCAATCCGGCCGCCGCTCTTCTGGAGCGCGGCTTCGATCATCTCGCGCTGTCGGCTCGATAAAGTCTCGGTTAGTGATCCCGCGTTACAGGCCTTCAGTGGCCGCAACCACGCTTCGTCTATGGAGAGCATATCCCCTTCGCACAGGATCACAGCGCGTTCAACGACGTTCTGCAATTCTCTAATGTTTCCCGGCCAATCGTAGGACTCGAGGCGCCCGAGTGTCCTCAGATCGATATCTTCGATTTCCTTCGCGTTACTCGCTGCGAACCGGTGCATGAAGTGCCGGGCGAGCAAGGGAACGTCGCCGGACCGATCTCGGAGAGGCGGCATATGAATCGGGAATACATTCAGCCGGTAGAACAAATCCGATCGAAACGTTCCGTTTTCGATGGCGGAACCCAAGTCCCGATTGGTCGCTGCGAGCACACGGACGTCCACTGGAATCGCGCGAGGACTGCCGACGCGTTCAAATTCGCGCTCCTGAAGCACCCGCAGCAGGGCGATCTGTGTTTCTGGTGGAACGTCGCCGATTTCATCGAGAAATATCGTCCCCCCGTTTGCGGCTTCGAAGCGACCGGCGTGGCGTTGAATGGCGCCCGTGAAGGCGCCTCTTTCGTATCCGAACAGCTCGGAGGCGATCAGAGATGGTGCGATTGCCGCGCAGTTTGCTTTTATGAAAGGGCGGCCGGCTCGCCTGGAGTTCTCATGAATCGCCTGGGCAATCATCTCCTTGCCGGTTCCGCTCTCACCTGTGATCAGTACTGTCGCGTCCGTCGCTGCTACCTTCCGGACGTGACCCAACACGTGACGGAGCTCTTCCGAGGAGCCCACGATCCCTTCAAGCGCTGAAGCCGCTGGAGCGTCCGCAAAATGCGACACATGCCCCGAAGGGAATTCCCGTACGCGAACCGCTCCCGCTAGCATGACCCGGCCCTCCGCGTGGACTGGACCGCCTGAAAACATCTGATCTCTTCGTTGTTCATAAGCCGTAATATCTCCTTGACTGCTCTCGAACAGCGTACAAGAAACGCTCGAGATTTCGGTTACGCGGACGGTTACCGGTTGGTCGTATGGTGGTCCCGCGGCGTTCGCGTAATGAAACAGACCTGAACGGCTCAGCCGATCACAAAATCCCTCAAATTTCCTTCTGCATCGAAGTCCGCCGGATGAAGTTCGCTCGCCACGCTCAATTCCTTCCAATGAGTGACCTCCTCAAGGAACGGCTCGGAGCATTCAAACTCAGCCAGGGATGAAGTATTCCGAATCCACACGATTCGAGCCTTTTCAGAGGGCTCTAATGGCGCCATGGACAGCGCGGCGTCCAGGATCTCGCGATCCGTCTCAAAATGGATCGGTACAGCCGCAAGACTCGGGGTCGTGAGCGCCAACGCGTTCAAACGCGTGGCTTCCGTATCCATTTTCCTCACGACTCGTGAACGGACCAAGTCCGCATGTCCTATACCGATAGCGTTACCCATCGCCGCCGGATGCAGATCTCGAAAAATAAGCGTCCGGACTGTAGGTCTCTTCGCCCGCACTGTTTCGGGACTCATTTGCTTCCGGCCTACAACAGTCAGATCGATACCATGGCAACCGAATATCGCTCCCATTTCATCGACGAGAAGAATATCGATAAAGTGGAACGGCAGTCCGGGGCACACGCCGCGCGCGTAACGCAACATCTTGAGCTCCGCATCGACGAAGTTTTCCGCGGGCGCGGCCTGGATCCGCGCCGTTTCCGACTGGCCGTTCTCCGCCAGCATGAGACCAGCCAGCAGCCTCCCTTTATTGAGAAGCACTTTCCAAACCCCGCGCGCAAGATCTGCGAACGGCATTGCCGCGAGGCAGCTGTGATAGACTCGTGCGCCTATTTCTTTCCCAAGCCCCATGGCGAGCATTTTCAGCAGCCCGCTTTGAAGCTCGCCATCGAGTGCCGAATGCGGTCTCACCCGGTTCACGACGAAAATGTGATCCGCTGCCAGCGCATTCCGGTCGCAGTAGACTGGCACTCCTTCCGGCAGGTATCCCACCATTTCGGCATCCATGGATGACCGGATTTCCGCGCCGATCATCTCCTCGGTTATGCCAAACATACCCAGCGCTCTACGCTGGCTCTCCGCCGTCCCACCCCCGTCTAGCCCCATCGCCGGCACAAGGAACGGGCGCGCCTTCAGGCCTTTAAAATGATCGACCACGGTCTTTAGGATGACCGCGTGGTTTGTGATCCGGCGGCCACCGCACGCGACGGCAACCGAATCGCCGGGATGGATTTTCTTGGCCAGAGCCAGACTTGCAAGCTCCGCCTCGACGGCCGCGCCAATATCGTCGATCTTGGAGCAGCGGAAGCTCTGCTTAAGCCGGAACATTAACGGATATGCCAGCGTGCCCTTGTACATAGCGCGCGGTCGGAAACGATCGCTGCTCTATATTGGCGCGAAGAGCCGCCATTTCGCGGTAACTGTTCGGTTCAGTAAGGTAACCGCACCCTGATTCCACCTATCGTATCCTGCGATAAGCTTGTAAATCATTGAGTTGGAAGGATCTTATGGCGGCCTATTAGGTACCCAGAATCCTTCGAATTGGAGGCGCCGAAAGGAATGTTTCCCGCAGCGGTTCCATCTGACATAGCGAATCTGCCAGCCGGATGATCGTTTCCGCGCTGAGCCTCTCCTGCCCGCGCGCGAACTCGGGATGGGTGGCAGCTTCGGCCGCTGTCGCATGAACCCGCCACGCTGCCACCGGTATTTCCCATCGCTCGACGATGCTCAACGCTTGGGTGATACACTCCTCTGCGGCGACATGGTCACTGGCCATCATGGCCACGCGCGCGTTTGCTTCCCAGGCTAGTGCCTGATGGGTCCGCTCGCGTGTCCTCAGGCTTGCCTTCAAGAACTCCTGTGCCGCCCCCCGCGCTTTTTGAATATCGGCTTTTTTCAGCCATAGATCCGTCAGTGCTGAGTGCAGAGGCGCCCGCCAGTACCAGTCGAGCAAAACCTGTTGCCGTTCCTGGGCATCTCGTACGATCGATAGATCCGCCAACGCGCCGTCGACATCGCCCGCGCCCAACTTGGCGGAGCCGCGCAAGATCAGACAAATTCGAGCATCTACGGGAATCGGATCTCCGAAGATGGGGCTTTCTGCGTGTGCCGCTCTTTCTGGGTTCGGATAGGACAACTCGCAAAGACGCAGGACGCCATCAAAATCCAACATATGAAGATGGACCCGAGCCTGGTACAGACGGACGTTCTTAGCGCGATACTCGTCACCGTTTTTTTCGAGAGTTGAGATTCCGCTTCGAAGCCGGTCCAGCGCCTTGCCCCACTCGCCCGCCATCGCGAGGCTGCTAGAGCCGTAGATCTGGTGTACCCAGAAGAGGAGAAGGAGGTTTAAGTGAGTCTCTCCGGAACTCGCCATCACGTTCGCGACCGATTGCGACAAGATCCTTTCGGCTTCTCGATATTCGGACGAGACCCATCGAAGCAGTGCATATTGCGCCTCAAAGTAGGAACGAGTGATCAGATCACCCGACTTCCGGATTTCCTGTAAGGCCTCGGCGCACGCCGCTTCGTCCGCGTCGTTCCATTCGCCGAGCCAGATTCGATAAAAGTGGAAGCTCTGACGGGACATCGCTCTCGCGACGCCGGATTGGCCCTCGCAGACAATGAGGCCTTGATTGGCCGCCTCCATCGCCCGGCTCGTGCTCACCCATGAAAGCGGAAGCATCCAATCAACCAGCGTTCGAGCCTGGACGTCGACCGATCCGTGCAGCAGAGCCAGGTTCACGACGCTTTCGAGTATTTCGATGGCGCGCACGTTGGAATCGGCGGCGTACATCATCCCCAGAGCCGTCAAGATCCGAGTCTGCCATTCTGCTTGCTCGTCAATCGCGAGATTGGCGCACAATTTCAGCGCCCGGCTTAGGATGACGCCGGCCTCGCGATTCGCGTAGCGGCGCCTGGCGTTCTCCGCTGCCAGACACAGGTATTTCAACGCGACAGGCCAATCATTCGAATGTTCGAAATGTTCGGCCAGCTCCGATGCGATCGTGTTTTCGTGACCCGCATAGAGCCGCTCCAATCGTTCGCCAATCTGCCGGTGCGCTCTTGTGCGCCGCGCGGGCGCCTGCCTGCGATAGAAGACCTCGCGATAGAGCGCATGCGAAAACTCGTAGAACGCAGATATGCTCCCGTCAGGGTAGTGCCTTGAACCCAGCCTTCGGAGCACGCGATGACGACGTGAGAGATCTTCACAGATTTGTTCGAATCGCTCCTCTTCGACCGAGGCCGACGGGGCGCTGACAGCGCCGGAGAATTGAACACCGTTGATGCTTGCTACTTCCAGAATCCGTTGCACCCCGGGATCCAGATTGTCGATCTGCGCTTCGATCAGGTCACGAAGACTCTCAGGAACCTCCAGTCCGATCTCGTCCAAAGGAAGGCTGACCGTCCATGATCCCTCGGAGTTCTCAAGAAACCCGCGCTGCTGGAGATGCTCCAAAGCTGCGAGCATGAACAGGGGGTTTCCGTCCGAGTGCCGCTTCAATAACGCGGCCAGGCCGTGCGGCGCCGATCTTTCCGATGACCCGCCGACGAGATACTCGGCGATGTCCTCCTCCTCAAGCGGCTCCAAATGAACGCGATAGCAAAGGCGGTGAACCAGCAGATCCTGCTCTACCAACCTGAGCGGGTGTCCGGCCAAGGCGACGTCCGCGGGCCGATGGGTAGCAATGACAAGGAGTTTAGCTGACGCGCGGTTTCTTGCGAGGGCGGAAATCAAATCGATGGTTGAGTGGTCGGCCCAATGAAGGTCTTCGATGGTCAAGATTAGGGCCTTGTCTGATGCGATGGTGTCAACCGCTGCAACAATCTCTCGGAGCATCCGTTGACCGGTGGCGCCCATGACCTCACGCTGCAGTGTTTCGCGTTGCTCCTCCCGAATGAGAGCCGGAAATTGCGCTAGCCACGTGGGCGCCTGCGCGGCGACGATGCGCAGGACGCTATCCGAATATCGACACAGTGTTCCGAAAGCCTCAAGCACCGGGTAATAGGCCTCCTTCCCTCCATACCCTTCGACGCACTGCCCCATGGCTAGCCGGAGCGATCCGTTTTCGGTCGCCCGCCGCTGGAATTCGTCTACAAGCGCCGACTTGCCGATCCCGGCTTCCCCGGTGACAAAGACGATCTGTCGGACCCCGCCCATCGCCCGGTTTAGACAAGCTTCCAGTTCGCTGAGCGCATGTTGTCGACCAACCAGTTTTACGCCAGGCGAAGTTCGAGAGGTACGCTCGACCTCCTGAACCGGAGCGATAAACTTATAGCCACGCCGCGGGAGCGTCTCCAAGAAAGACGGCCTTTTCGAATCGTCCCCGAGTGCTTGCCGCAGATCGAAAATGTGCCGCTTCACGACCTCGGGTTGCACGAAGGTGTCCGGCCAAATGGATTCGAGCAGCTCCTCCTGAGTCACTACCCTGTCCGGATGATCCAGGAAGTAGGCAAGAATGGCATATGTCTTCGGCTTGAGTATGATGCGTTCTTCAGCGCCATCCTTAGTCGACCGCCATAGGCATTCGTGAATTGCATCCAACCGGAACGGCGGAAAGACCTTAGTAGTCATCGATTCATTCTGTTGCCACCCTTTCTTTCAACGGCCCTTCCCGCAGGGTAGTCATCTCGTGCTTCTTCAAGAACTGGGATGTATGTTCCCCAAACCCGTGGACCAATCTCCCCCCGATCGTTTGGTACGGGGTTTCGATTCGCGCCAAGCATCTTCGAGGTCCTATGCCCACTTTGGGACTTCCGGCGACACCCCCCGCCTTGCCCCCCTCCTTTCTCTCGTGACCCATTCACGGACATAGAGCGGACAATTTCTTAGTTCACATCCCCTGGCCTCGATCAAGGCAAGGAATTTCACGGCTTCCCGATCGACGAGCATCACATTTTGGAGGTCCAGGACCGGGGGGACCGCCTCCTGCTCCAGCAGCCCTCGAAGCGTCTCTACGTGTTCCTCCCTGATCCGGCCAGTTATGGTCAGCACGACGATATTTTCATCATTCAAGATCCGATCGATTCTGCAGCACATTGGGGTGACGTTTTCCGATCCGTACCGGGCAAACTCGGTGCATTTGTTCGAAGGGTGCTTGTCGAACCACTAGGAGAGAGCAGTCGTGCGGCCACTCCCAAGCTAAAGAAAATAAAAAGGAGAATGGCCTGGATCAGCGACGTTGATATCGCTAATTTCGCTGATATAGCTGATTTCGCTAATTTGGCAAAGCGTCAGCCTCCGTGCCCCCCTTGCAGACCTGCCGGCATCAGTGCGAGCGGAATTTGAATTGGTGCCTATTGATTCTCAAAGCTTTGATCCTGCTCGCAAGCGTGGACGCGGGAATGTGAAGCTTGGCCGCTGCACCGACCGGTCCCGATATCCGGCCTCTGCTTTCGGCAAGAGCTTCCTCGATGATTTCCCGTTCGGTTCGCGGCTCGCCCATGCGCCTGGGAGTTCCCGATGTTTCAATCACAGACTGAGAGCGCGACGTTTCTTTGGAAAGCCACATTTCGTCAACTGAAAGCACATCACCAGAGGTCAGGATGACGGACCTTTCAATTACGTTTTGCAGTTCGCGGATATTGCCAGGCCAGTCGTAGGACTGCAAAACATTCAAAGCTTTTTTGTCGATCGATCGAATGTTCTTGCCCGCCTTGGTAGCGTATCGTTGGACAAAGTACTCTACCAGTATCAAAATGTCTTCCTTGCGTTCTCGCAACGGCGGAACCGCGATCGGAAACACATTCAAGCGATAGAAGAGATCCTGTCGAAAAGTCCCGTCCGCGACCGCCGCTTTCAAGTCCCGATTGGTGGCAGCGACAACGCGAACATCTACGCGAATAGACTGCCCTGATCCGACCCGTTCAAATTCCCGCTCTTGCAGCACCCTCAGTAAGGCGACCTGAGTAGCGGGGGCGAGTTCACCGATTTCATCCAGGAAAATGGTCCCACCGTCTGCCAATTCGAAGCGGCCGACTCGCCGCTGTGTAGCGCCGGTGAAGGCCCCTTTCTCGTGGCCGAATAACTCCGAAGGGATCAGGTCGCGAGGAACTGCCGCGCAGTTGACGCTAATGAATGGCCGCGAACTACGATTTGATTGCCGGTGGATTCCCCGGGCGATTAGTTCCTTTCCGGTGCCTGTCTCCCCCGTGATGAGAACCGTGGAATCGCTTGGCGCCACTTTAGAAATGCGCGAGAGCACTAATCGCAAGGAAGGAGAGGTTCCAACGATCTCTTCAAACATCGAGGTTCGGTCGACCTCTTCGCGAAGAGCCACATTTTCCTGCTGGAGTCTGTCCTCGGCCCTCTTGCGGTCATCGATGTCGGTAGATGCAATGTACCAACGCGTGAGCTGACCCTTCTCGTCGTGTAGCGGATTGAACCGGGCCAGAAACCAACGAAAGCTCCCATCTCCTCTGCGGACCCGCAACTCTAATTCGTAAGCTGAGCTATTGGCTGAAGCGCGATTGAGCCGGTCTACATCATCAGGGTGAACATCGGCGCCTATGGGTCTCTGTCGCCACTCGTCCAAAGTCACTCCAAGGTAGTCGAGCGAGGCTCGATTGGCATAGAGTGGGGTTCCGCCGGCTCCAAGTACGCCGAGATATTGTGGCATGAGGTCCAGCATGTGCCGGAACTCTGCGTCCTGTTCCCGTATCTTTTCTTCGGCGGCCTTACGCTCGGTGATGTCGGTCACGGCCCCGATAAACTCGATATTGCCCGACCAATCTTGCTGAGAATGAGCTCGCACATGGATGTGTTTAATTGCCCCAGTGGGCATGCGCAGACGATACCCGTGTTCGAAGTCAGAGCCGATCTTCGATGCGCGCTCGATGATTTGTTGTGCGAGATCTTTATCCTCGGCGTGTACACGCTGCAACACCATATCCAAGGTTGGCTTGGCCGTTCGGTCGTACTCGAAAATCCGATAGGTTTCATCGGACCAGACAATTTCACTATCACGAGGTTTCCATCCGAAGCTCCCGGTCTGACTGAGTCGTTGCGCTTCCGCTAAGTACGCTTCCCGCCGTTTGAGTTCCTCAGTTAGCTGCACTTGCTCGGTGACATCAATCCCCGTGCCGATGAAATTTTGCGAGGTCGCGTCGCCCCACGGGATGCCGACGCAACGTACATGGCGAATGCTGCCGTCGGGCCGCACGACTCTTTTCGTAAAGTCGAATCCGGACCAGCTCGTAAACACCTTTTTAATTTCTTGCGCTATAAATTCCCGGTCCTCCGGGTGTACAAGACCCATATATTCCTCGACACTCGGCGCCTTACTACTTCCATCAAGACCGTGGATCTTAAACAGTTCGGAAGACCAGTAGTCAAATCCAAGAGGGTTGAACACCCAGCTACCCGCGTGAGCAAGCCGCTGCCCCTCAGCCAAGTAGAACTCTGCTAGCCAGCGCTCTTGAATGTCGACGTTAATTCCGATCCAATAGAGTAAACTGCCATCCCCAGACCGGAGGGGTTCGACGCGACTAAGAAACCAGCGATACCGTCCCTCCGCGCTTCGAATTCGAAAACTCACTTCGCCGGCACGGCCGCTGCTTAGACATGTTGACCACACTCTACGCGTCTCTTCGTAATCATCCGGATGCAAGAAAGTGAGGTGGGAGTCCCACTCCGCGGCCGCATGAACGCCAAGCCGGAGGGGGTGGTCGGGAGCTAAACCAAGATAATCTCCACATCGTTTATTCACGAAGGCAAGAGCGCCCGATGCGGCTGCGTACCAAGTATACGCAGGTATCATATTGAGCGTTGCCTGCAGCTGTGCCTCAAGTGCTGAATTTTGATTTACAAGGTTCCCTAATGGCAGTCCGGCAAACAGCCATAATTCCGTCCCATCGCTGGCTGTTTGGCCGAATCCGTTCAGTTCAACGGTTATCGGATCATTATCGGTTCCTCGCATTCGGACCCGCGTGTGATAGGGGGTGCCAGTTGCCAACGACCTTTGCCAGGAAACTGTAGCGCCTAATCGATCTTCCTCGACAAGAAAACTACGCCAATCAGTTCGATTGATCTGCCCTGAGTTGAGACCTGTCAGGCGTTCCAGCGCCGGATTGCCATATACACAGTCGCCTGTAGTTCCTGCCAACCAGATGGGGTTTTGGGAACCGTGTAAGAACTCGTCGATTCTCATTGTGTCAACCATTGGCGCATCAAGAATTCACGGGGCCGCCCGAGGGCGACGCGGCGATAGGATTCAGAGGATTCATTATTCTGGTGCCGATCAGGCCACCCCGCGAACGTTTCCGAGCGGGTTCCGGAGATGCTGAGGGCGGCCAAACCGTGGAAACAAGGACCGGGGCTGGGCTTCCTTTGTTCGCAATCAAGCCAACGTGATTGTCGCCTGTGATTTCTTCGTCTCAGTCTCGTTGACCTTCCGATTTCTGTACGTCTTCGTGGCGATGGAGATCGGATCGCGACGAATACAGCATTGTAATGTCACCGCTCATCCGACCGCCGAATGGACGACGCAGCAATTCCGAGAGGTTTTCGACGATGTTCATCCCTACCAATTGTCATTCACGATTACGATTCGATCTTTTTCGGCCTCACTGGATGCAGCGCTCAGCGACTCTGGAGTGCGGATCTTAAGAACGCCCGTCCAAGCTCCCACGGCGAATGCCTACTGCGAACGGCTCGTTGGCAAGATTCGCCGGGAGTGTCTCGACTATCTCATTCCGGTGAACGAACGGCACTTGCACCTGACTCTGACAGAATTCGCTAAGGTAGCGGCGCGGAACCGGCGAGCCGATCGGGATCGTGCGCTCGGCGGGCAACACCTTGAGCACGACTCACGTCCAAGCTTGGTGTCGCGAGCACGGTACACTTCGCCCATACCGCCGGCGCCAATCGGCGCGAGAATCTTCGTAGGCGCCCAAACGAGCTCCGGCGAGAGACATCTTGTCGAATAATTCTACTTCACCAAGTAGTGTGAGTCGCCGCGCGGAATTGCCCTGAAAAACCCTTAGCCTGATTGTGGCCGAGGCTGAGCGCTTGAACGGCCACTCTCAGCAACCCGGACTTTTCGGGATGAACGTTCAGTCGGGGCCGGCAACGACGCTCAGCTTCCGAGTAGCGCGTCACATGACCGCCATGGATAGCCACGCGCCGCGTTCCCCTCGCGTCCATAAAAACCGCGGTGGGCTGCACCGAATGGTATAAGCTGTGCTGGGAGGCTGAAAATGCGCGGACTTTATTTCGCTGGATTCGCCGCGGCGGCGCTTAGTTTTCTGTTTAGCGGCACGCCGGCAGTTTGTCAAACGGAGGCACCCAAATCTCCCCGATGGTATTTGGCCGGCACTGCGCCCGATCCTACAGGACATCTGCCCGTCGGACCAGGTGGAAAGGTACTTCCCGCTCCGGCAGGACAATCGATCGGCGGCGGCGGATTTCTCGACGCGTGCAAGGAAGACTCGGAAAGATACTGCAACGGCCGGCGCGGTTTCAGCGCTCGGATTTGTCTCAGCCAAAACTCGACAAAGCTCTCGGATCGTTGCAAGGCCGCGTTGGCTGCGCTTCCCATCGAAAGTGTCCCGGCTTGCGGCCACTCGCCGGTTTGCGATAACCCGTTCGGCGGTACGCGCCGCGAGTTGCAGCGCGTCGAATGGGAGCAAACCCTAGGGTACAACTACGCTTATCCAATGGATCTGCCGGTCGGAGGGGGCGGCGTCTCGGCGGTTGGCATCACTTCGAAAGGCGAGTTTTGGGTCTTCCAGCGCAATGCGGCCGGGAAACCGCAGCTTTTTGAATTCGGCTCCGATTACAAATTGATTCGGGCTATTGGTGACGACGTAATCGGCCATCAGGAAAAGGCACATGGTCTGGCCGTCGATGCGCATGACAATGTCTGGATATGCGATGCGAACGGCTCCACAATCGAGGAAATCAGTCCTGAAGGAAAACTGCTGAAGACGATCGGAGTAAAGGGACACCGCGGAGATTGGGTCGAAGAAAAAGGACAAAGGCTCCTCTGGCAACCTCTCGATTTGGCGTTCGCTCCGAATGGCGATATTTACATCGGCGAGGGTCATGGCAACGAAAGCCCGAATGACACGGATTCAAATGATCCCACCAACAACATCGGCGCGGCGCGCGTCATCCACCTCGATAAGAACGGCAAATTCATTGACCAGTGGTACGGCAACAGTGTCGGACAGGGAAAATTCAGCAGTGTCCACGGCCTCGCGGTGGATCCGAAAACCGGCAACGTTTGGCTCGGCGATCGCGAGGAATATCGACTGGTCGTCTACACCGCCGAAGGCAGGTTCGTCAAAACGATTCAAATGAGAAATCTGATGTGCACGGTCGCGTTTGATCCCCGTGGCAATCTGTGGGTGGCGAGCGGCCAGGACGGCCAATTGTTGAAGATCGACGAGAACGGGAATGTGCTTGGCGCTGTTGGAAAGGGATCCGGTTTGGCTACAGGTCAATTTATAGAAACCAATTACATGAGTTGGGATAAGCAAGGCAACCTGTACGCTGGCGATACCAGCGTTGGCCGCGTGACCGAAATGCTTGCGCCGAAGAAATGAGAAACTGAGCTACGTTCCAGGTGCACTAGAAGAGTCACCTAGCGCCTTCTGGGAAAGGGATCCCGAGTGCGAACAGGGGAACATTTCCCTGGTATTTGCGGCGCAGCTACTCGACGCGAACGTGATGCCGATGCAGCTGCGCGAAGGCTTGGGCGAAGACATTCAACTAGAGTTGATGCTGCCTCCCCCGGGATGGGCAATATCTAAGTGCCGGACGGTGTCCCGAACCAGAGGCGAAGGAGATGACGGCTACGGATAGATCATTGAACTGTTGAACTTGGTAGAACGCCGCTTGAGCTAATCTGACCCGACAAGTCATCGCAGGTGATGTCTGTCGTTCGAAGGCGCCGCCGGCGCTCTGATGGCTAGCTGCTCTCAGACGTCCCATGAATGGGCATGCGTGCATATGTCAAATGCGACTTGAGTCAGAGTGCCAGGAGGCGATTTTCTATTGTCGCTGCTCAAGCCAATTCCGTGTACGATAGCGGAACAAATGTCATACCTTCTTTATCAGCGCTTCAGTTGGTATTTCTGAGATCAATAAATGAGAACGCCACCTGGTAATTGGCATCGCCGACGGTATAGTTCCAAGTTCCAATTCTCGGTTCGAACTCAAGTTGATGGCGATTTAGAGCCGTAATGAGTTCAGGCGGTAAGTGCTCGGTTGGATGCCCCAGTATAAGCCTGCCACCAGCAGGCCAGACACCGGTAGCGATACTCCGCCAAGGTTCGCCCCGTGAAATTCGGATCTCCAAAAGTAGATCTGGCATGCGTGCGCGCTTATCACGTTCGCATATAAGGACGCGCAAAAGCCCCTACATTCTGTCTATGATTGCGTTCAGCGTAACGCTGGGCCGCATAGCAGCGGCGCACTTAGCGTCGTCCGGGAAATAATACCCCCCGATGTCCACCGGCTTGCCCTGCACCACCAACAACTCCTGAGTAATCTTGCCCGCGTTCGCCGACAGCGCGGCGGCTACCGGCGTGAAGCGTTGCTTCAACTCCCCGTCCTCGTCCTGGGCGGCGAGTGCCTTTGCCCACGCCAACGCGAGATAGTACGTCGAGCCGCGGTTGTCGATCTCGTTCACCTTGCGCGAGGGGTAGCGAGCGTCTTCGAGGTACTGGCCGATGGCCTCGTCCAGCGTTTTCGAAAGCAGCGCCGCGCGCGGGTTGCCGGTTTTTGTCGCCATCAGCTCCAGCGAGGGGACTAGCGCACAGTATTCACCGAGCGAGTCCCAGCGCAGATGACCTTCTTTCACAAACTGCTGCACGTGCTTGGGCGCCGAACCACCGGCCCCGGTTTCGAACAGTGCGCCGCCTCGGAGCAGCGGCACGATCGAGAGCATGCGGGCACTTGTCCCCAACTCGAGAATCGGGAACAGGTCGGTAAGATAGTCACGAAGCACGTTCCCCGTGACGGAGATGGTGTCCTCGCCGCGGCGAATTCGCTCTAGTGAGAATTTCATCGCGTCGACCGGCTTCATGATCTTGATTTCCAATCCCGAGAGGTCTTGTTCCGGTAAGTAGGCATTCACCTTCTGAATGATTTGCGCATCGTGGCCACGATCCGGGTCGAGCCAGAACACCGCGGGTGCGCCTTTTGCCCGCGCGCGTGTCACACCCAGCTTTACCCAATCGCGGATGGCCTCGTCTTTCGTCTGGCAGGCGCGGAAGATATCGCCGCGGTTGACGCTCTGTTCGAGCAGTGTCCTGCCGCCGGCATCAACGATGCGAATCGTGCCGTTGCCGGGCGCGGCAAACGTCTTGTCGTGCGAACCGTACTCTTCGGCCTTCTGCGCCATCAGCCCGACGTTGGACACGCTGCCCATGGTCGCCGGATCGAACTGTCCGTGCTTCTTGCAGTCCTCGATCACGGCCTGATACATGGTGGCGTAGCAGCGGTCCGGGATCATGGCTACAGTGTCTTCGAGCGAGTCCTCTTTGTTCCACATCTTGCCGCCGTCTCGGATCACGACCGGCATCGATGCGTCGACGATCACGTCGTTGGGGACGTGCAGGTTGGTCTTACCTACCCGCGAATCGACCATCGCCAGGCCGGGACCTTTGTCGTAACAGGCTGCGATATCGGCCTCGATCTCGGCCTTCTTGCTGGCCGGAAGGTGGTCGAGTTTCTCGAGGACGTCGGCCAGTCCGTTGTTGACGTTGGCGCCAGTCTCTAGGATCGCGCCGGCGTGCTTCTCCAAGGCATCGGCGAAATACACGGCCACACAGTGCCCGAACATGATCGGATCGGAGACCTTCATCATCGTGCACTTCAGATGCAGCGACAACAGAGCATTGTCAGCTTTAGCGGCGGCCATCTGCTCCGTATAGAATCTCCGCAGCGCCGCCACGTTCATCACCGCGCAGTCGATGACTTCGCCCTCGAGCAGCGGGATGCTTTGCTTCAGCACTTTCACCGCGCCGGCTGAGTCCACGAATTCGATGCGCACGTTGGTTGCGGCGCCCACCGTCGTGGATTTCTCGCTCCCGTAGAAGTCCTTGTCACTCATGTGGGCTACACGCGTCACGGAACCGGACTTCGGCCAGTTTTTCATCATCTTCTGTGGATGCTTCCGCGCGAACGCTTTCACCGACTTCGAAGCACGACGGTCCGAATTGCCTTCGCGCAATACGGGGTTCACCGCCGAGCCCAGGACCACGGCAAAGCGGGCCTGCAGCGCACGCTCCTCTTCCGTCGACGGCTCCTCGAGATAGTCGGGGATGTTGTAGCCCTTTCCGCGAAGTTCCGCAATCGCTTCCCGGAGTTGCGGAATCGAGGCGCTGATGTTGGGGAGCTTAATGATGTTGGCCTCCGCTGTCTGCGCCAAGTCCCCCAGGCGCGTCAACTCGTCGGGAATCTTCTGGTCGTTCCGAAGACACTCAGGGAAGTTGGCGACAATACGTCCAGCGAGCGAGATGTCAGCCGTTTCGATCTCCACCCCTGTCCCCTTGAAGTACGCTCGTAGGATGGGCAGCAGCGCGTACGACGCGAGTGCGGGGGCCTCGTCGGTCTTGGTCCAAGTGAGCTTCATGTACTGGTCTCCGTGTGAATAAGTGCAGAGAAAACGCGGTCGCAGAGCGGGACGGTCTCAAACTGAAAGCGTAGGATAGCATGACTAACACGCTGAATCACACCTCAATAGCCTTGATGATTCCTGGTCGAAGGCTTGCTCCGTTCCACGGCCACGCTCCGGTTGCCAGAACACGACGCTCATGCCGTCCGCACGGAGGGAGGAGAGATACTTGCGGTCAAACTCGCGCCACCACCCAGGCGTGCTCAGAGGCGCCTGAAGTACTCGGGCTTTGTCAGCAAGTTCCATGGCTAAAGACCAGCCACCAATTTACATGTATTCTCTGGCCCACCAAAAGCTTTACCTGTTCATGCCGTCAGCTCATCTGCACGGAGTGCCGCAACCGCCTTTCCTCACCGGCCGGCTCAACCGAATCAACCGCGATCGATGAATGCCGCCGCCTCTTCCTGAAGACGGCTGCCAGCCACCAAAGATTCGCCTTGCCGATACGCTACGTGAGAAAGTCTTAATTCCCACGGGAAACTGTGGGTTGATTCGGGCTTGCCAGTGCCCAATTTGCCAAGCTCGCAATGGGACGCGGCCCAAGTGAAGGCGCACGAATCCTGGATTTGTGAGAACCAAGGGCTGCTTCGGCGTTGGGCGGCCAAGTCGATGGTCGCTTGCGCGAGAAGGAACTGCTCAATATCCTCGGACGTTCGGGGGTTTTCGGCTTCAACGCCGACGCCGAGACAGTTAACGCCCTCGCGCGCGCGTAGGCGTCCGGAATGGCTTCATTCTGCGTATGGTCAAAGAATTCATGCGGCCTTGGCATAGAAACGTGAGCAGTCCTCCGAGCCGCTAGCGACACTAAACGGCGTGGCCGCGCTGTTCGGTTTATCGGCAGCATCCGGAAAAGGAGGTTGTTGCCTTTGCCCTGATGATTTCGTTCGCCGTGATAATGCGCGCTGAACTCGGGCAGGGTCCGCGAGAGCGGGCCTTCGCCGAACAGAATCAACTTCGACAGACACTCTTCCTTGGCGGACCGAACCCAACGTTTCGCAAAGGCGTTCAGATCCCCAGGTCTCCTGGGTCGGGCTGACGGGCGATCTGTTCCATCCACTCTTGATCCGGATGTCTGGCGATTCCCGCCACACTGCCCCGGCGGCTTTCCAAATGAAGAAGAACAACACACAGTAGGTCACCAAACCCGGCCAGCTCAGTACTTCCACGGTGAAGAAGTCAGCGCCGGTTCCGCGAAGTCGTCTGGCTTCGCTTGGGAGCCGGCGCAATGCCGTGGCGGCGCAGAATGTTTCCCACCGTGTGATCGGACAAGCGGTGACACAAATTGGTCAGAGCTCCGACGATGCGGTCATATCCCCAGCCGGTGTTCTCTCGCGCCATTCGCACCACCAGGGCTTCTACTTCCGGAGCAACCGCAGGCCGGCCCGGATACTGCCGATGTTTGGAGCCATCGAACTTCTAGGCGACGAGCCTTCAATACGAGGTCAAGATGGTGTCGGGTTTGGCGACGCAGGCGACTGCTCGGAGTGCTTTGCGTCCCAGGCACTTCCCGATCTCGGCGAGGATGGCCCGCTCGGGATCGCTCAACCGCAATCTCGATGGCAGCTTCGCCCTCACAATACGGTTCTCTGCCGTCAGATATTCATTCTGCCGGAGAAGCTCCTGGTTCACCGAGCCCGTCACGTATGCCAGCAGCCGCACCCACGTCTTGTTCCTCATGCCGACTGCCTATCTTACTCTGCGGCGAGCGGCTTAGTATTTTGACCACACGGCAGCCAGTTTCCCCAGTTGGATCGCTGGGATCGCGGAAAGCGGTCCGGGGCGGGGACAGGGAGACGTTCATCCGCAGCCACATTTCGCTGGGGGCGGGGATCTACAAATCGACCGACGGTCAACGACCCAGATTCTCACGCTAATTCACAGAGAATGCCAACAGAACATTGCCCGCCATCCCCTGTCCGCCGTAGCCCGAGTTCACATACAGCATGCCATTCACAATGGTAGGACCTGTTGAGCTGAAAGATCCGCCGTGGGCAGGAATGCCGTTGGTGGTGGGAAATGATTGCGTCGCGTCGAAATCCCATATGATTTTCCCCGCCGCCATGTCGAAAGCGCGCAGGTGTCCGTCCATCGATCCCGAAAATACCACGCCATCAATCGCGCTGGGCGGCGCAAGCTGGGCGGAATTGCAACCGGGCTTCGGCAAGCACGCGGGGGCCGGAGCCGGCGTGTGCCACAACACTTTGCCGGTTGCGCCATTGATGGCGAACAGTCCGCCGCCAGAGGCCGGCTTTTGGCGGTCAATGTCCGAGAGCGGAACGTAAGCGATTCCCTGATGACCGGCGATGCCCCACAGCACACCGCCCAGCGTACTGCCCTTGCCGATGCGCGTTTGCCACACGATCTTGCCGTCGTGGTCCGGATCGAATGCATGCACCACGCCCGTTTTTTGTCCCGCGACGAGGAGCTGTTTGCCTCCGCCTACATCCAGAAGCACAGCGGAGGAACCAAAATCTTCATCCGGCCCGTGATTCGCCGGACAGTTGCCTCCGCCACCGCGCGGCCCGCAATCCCAATTGAACATGTCCGGACTGGCTTGCTGGGACCAGTGAATTTTGCCAGTGCCCAGGTCGATGGCCACGATGGCGTCGGCGGTCTTGATGTCGGGATCGGAGTAGCCGTTGCCGGTCATGATGTAGATCAACTTCCGTTTGAGATCGAGCGTGGGAGAAGCCCAGGTGGTCGCACCGGAGGGTCCGTAGAACCGCACGCCGGTTTTGCTCAACCCGGTCGGCTGCGGCTCGGGCGAGGTGTAGGTACGCCAGATCACGTCCCCCGATTTCGCGTCCACCGCGACCAGGTTGCCGCGAAACTTACAGCACGGGTAGATGGGGTTCGCACCTGCATTCTCCTCCTGCGAGGCGATGGGTACGTAGAGGCGGTCGTCATACAACTTGGGAGTGCCTGTGATGCGCGCGAACGGCTGGTCGTCCGCCTTCTTCTGCCAGAGCAAGTTGCCTGTCTCCGCATTAAGCGCATACAGGTTCGCGTCGAGATCGCCGATGTATACCCGTTTATCGGGACCGACGACCGCGGTCGAACGCACCATCGACTTGGCACGAAACATCCAATACAGGCAGCCACTGCGCGCGTCGATCGCGTAGACGGTCCCGTCGTTGCTGCCGGTGTAGACGCGGCCGCCCGCCACGTTGGGCTGGCTGTAGGCGCTTCTCGCCCCCGGATAACCGAACGCCCACTTCAGCTTTAGTGCTGGCACCTGGGCGGCGGTTAGACCCGCGGCCGCGGCGGGTTGAAAGCGCGTGTTGAGATTGTCGACGCCCCATCCGTTCCACATTGCTGTGGTCGCCACTGGATGCGAACCAGTTGCGCAGAAACCGCTCATCGGCGGCAGCGCGGGCGCGCCTCCAGCTTTGCCAATATAACGGGCGACGGCGATGCGCTCCTCCGGCGACAGGTTTTGCGCCTGCACCTGCATGGCTCCAGTTTCGAGCGTTTTCAAAATTTCCTGCCAGGGAGTCTGCGCCAGCTCATCCGGCGTGGGAGCGTGGGTCGCGCTGGTGGGCGAGTGGCATTGCATGCAGTGGGAGATGTAGACCTGCGAACCCTCCTGCGCGACGCACGAGATTACGGCAACGAGACCGCATAGCGTAAAACGAAGCATCATTTAACATCCATCCTTGATCATTCTTAGAGCGGACGCGCGGCAGCGAGCGTGATCGTGCGGCCCGACCTGTCGCGAATCCGTATCCGGCCATTTTCCAAGGCCACATCGGCCACGTTGTCAAAGACCTCTGGCGTCTTCGTATAAAACATCAAAAAGCTCGCGTGAAGTTTGGCCTTCGCTGGCAGCCATTTGTAGGTGGGAGCGCCGAACATTTCGTGCGCATCCACAGTTTCCCTATGCGAAACGTCGAAGGGCTGGGTGGAGAATTCGACACCCCGTGCGGCGTGGGCATCGCCGCTATAGTTCATCCAGCTCATCAGCCAGGGGAATTCTTCGCGGCGGAATACGTAGCCGAATATCAAATGCTTGTCGGGCCGGACCACGGTGACGTAACCATAGGTTCTGGTGGGATCGATCAGGCAGGCGGCCAAATCGAGCGAGGTTCCGTTCGCGGGCACCGTGGTCAGGTCGACGCTACCGCCCTGGGTGAGTGGCGCGAGGGGCCAGACAAAGTCTTTTTCGTAAGCCAGCTTTCCCGTGGAACCGGCTTTCTCGGGACGAACCCGGCACTTCGTCCCCGGGACGTCGATGATCGTATTTCCAGGCGACAGGAACGGAGGCCCGGTGGTGGCATGCTCGGCCCATGAAAGGGGATGATCGATCGCCAGCAGGTTCTCGACTTCCGTGTTGACGTAGACCACGCTCTCACCGTCGATGAGGGTAACGGTCCGCGTAATATCTTCCTGCGCCAGCGGCAAACGAGCCTTGAGTTTCACATTGGAGGCGCCGCGGCCCCTGGCCGACTCCTCAACAGTTTCGAACTGCCGTCCATTAGCCTCCCCATGAAACGGCATCCCGGCAGTGCGTTCTTCCTCGGAAGGTACTCCGAATCCGTCCAGGCACAAGAAATGGCCTAGTGACCCTCCAGGCCTCGCGGGCGGGGAGCCGGATGCGCGCTGCGCCCGATCCGCATTCCAGTACGGGCTGAGTTTCTCGGCATCGTCGCGCAGAACGAGGTTGGCCAGCGTGGCGCCGCGGATGAGAATGGTCAACTCGATTTTATCGTTGCGCAGAACGATCGCTGGGCGGCCGTCGAAGTCCGCGGTTTCCGCAAGGAGCAGGATGGTCAAGGGTAAGATCGCGAAAAGCCCGAGGAAGCACGATCGTCGAAAGCGCATTCGTTGCGGGTTCATCCCAGAATCATACATCAGGCGCCTGTTATCCAGATTCCTGGACACGGGTACAGTGCGGTTGGTGCAACGCTAGGTGAGAATGTCCTTCACTACCTCGCCGTAAACGTCCAGGAGGAAATCGCAGCCGGCAAAGCGATTTGTTGGCTTGGCGTGGTCGATGCCGGGCTGATTCAGCATGCTGGCGTGCAGGTCATGGATCGAACCGCGGTTTTACGCTGACTTGAAGCCGAATTCATCGGTGTTGCCGTACGCCAGTCCGCCCTTGGACCCGCCGCCTGCCGCCCACATCGTAAACCCGTATGGATTGTGGTCGCGGCCCGTGCCGCTTTCGGAAACCGGCGTGGCCGATTTCGCCGCCCCAGACAACCAGCGTCTCATCGTGCAGGCCCTGGCGCTTCAAATCGAGGATGAGAGCCGCTGCCGCACGGTCCATGTCCGGGCATCGCTCCCGCAGGTTAATGGCGATATCTTTGTGATCGTCCCATACCTGACCAGATGTAGGTACGGTCTTTGCTGTAGCTACCGAGAACCAGCGCTGCATCCATGACGGATCGGAATCCGATCCACCGCCGATGCGCTGAAGTCGCGTGCTGCTAGAGGATGCGCTGGAAGCGAATGCAAACTGGCCACTCGGCAACACCGCGTCCTAGCACGCGGCGTGCCTCACCGTTTGTCTCAGTTTAGGGGACAACTCCAAACAGATTCATCGAAAGAACCTGGGCAACTCATCCTTGATGTTGCACTCGAACTCGAACACACGTTACGCCCGCAGCAGACTTTACGTCTCGGGCCTCGCGGCAAACGGCTTTCGGACTTGCGGAGCGCAGAAGTCACACGTGTGGCTAGGTTCGATGATCGCCGCCGCGGAAAGTTGGGGTGGGACGGGAATTTTAGCGCCTCACGCCGCGTCTTGGATAACGAACGCGCGGCAACCGTTTACCGCCCAGCCAAATAAATGGAGGTCATCGTGATTGCTCGCTATTTTTCCTTAGCGCCGGTTTTTGGTCTCCTGCTTTTTGCTTCGAATGTACGCGCGCAAGTCAGAACCGATCCGGCGCCAACCGAAACGGCTCCCGCACAGCCGGACGACGTCACGCCGGCCAACCCCGCTCCACCATCTGCCACACCGCAAGCGGATGAGGCCGCCCAGCAGCTCCGCCAGCAGGAGCGCCAGCGCATCCTCGGCCTTATACCGAACTTCAACACAACGGATCTCCCGAATGCCGCGCCGTTGTCTCAGAAACAAAAATTTCAACTAGCGTTTAGAAGCGCGGTAGATCCGGTCCAGATTCTGGGCGTTGCCATTTTGGCTGGCATCAGCCAGGGACGCAATGACTTTCCGGGATATGGACAGGGATCGCGAGGATACTTGAAGCGGTTCGGCGCGGGGTATGCGGACAGCATCGACGGCACGATGCTCGGCAACGCCGTATTTCCTGCACTACTCCACCAGGATCCGCGGTACTTTCGCAAGGGGACCGGCAGCATCAAGGCCCGTCTTCTCTACGCGGTCTCGACCACCGTGAGAGCTAAGAACGATAAAGGAAAGTGGGAGCCAAACTATTCCAACCTTTTCGGTAACATTGCGGCTGGGGGTATTGCGAATCTGTATTACCCTGCCGCTGATCGGAGCGTCGGCCTTACTGTTGAGCGCGCGTTTACGGTTACTGCCGAAGGCACTTTTGGCGCGCTGCTCTCCGAGTTTTGGCCGGATATCTCTCGCAACCTATTTCACAAACATTAGTTCGCGGGGCCAACAGCCCGTGCCAGGTACGCCGCTCATCTGTTGGGGAGGGCTTATGCGGTACGACTTGGCGCAACCAATATTACGGGGCTTAGTTTGCGGGCCGTGAACTGTTTCGGTTTTCAAGAATATGCCACTCGTGGAACGGTTGCCGTGTCGTAGATGGGAAGGGGTCGTATGAATGCCGATTCGGCCGTCGGGGTGTACCATTTTCCAGGAAGATCCCGCCGTCCACTGGCTTTCGCGGTGAACGCCGAACCAGTACTGCTTCATGAACTCCACATCTTCGGTCAGCGCTGACCACAGCTTCTCCGGCGTGGTGCGGATGTAGGTCACGTATACAAAGGTTGACTTAGCCATTTTTTTTCTCCAGTCGTTTTTTCAGATTTGAAAGCGCTTTGAGGCGCGGCTTTTCGAACTTGGCAATCCAGCGCTCGTAGATTTCGTGCAGCGGTACCAGATTGAGGAAGTGCAGCTTTTCGCGGCCGCGCCGCACGGTCGCGACCAGATTCGCCGCCTCCAGCAAGTCCAGGTGCTGCGTTACACCCTGCCGCGTCATATCCAGGTGCTCGCATAGCTCGTTGAGTGTGCGGCCGTCGTGCGCGTGCAGCAGGTCCAGCAGCTTGCGCCGGCCGGATCGGCCAGGGCCTTGAACAGCACGTCGGTGTCGTCCCGCATCGCCATGTGAATTATGCAAGTTATTACTTGCCTACGTATACGCAGGTAATTACTTGCATATCAAGAGCTCTCGGCACGGTTCTCGACGAGACCTAGCCACGTTACAGCGTGGCGATGCTCGGTGAATTACAGCTTGTCGAAAAAAAGATAAACGGCTGCAATCCGGCCGTCCCGAGCAATGATGAAATCAGTGCCAGCGTAAGCTGGCGCCTGACCAGGGCGGCCCGATACCCATTGGACTCGCCCGCCATTGCCCACTTCCTCCGGCTCAGCTAATGGCTGATATTGAAAGTCAGGGTGAGTAGCCTTGACCGCGCCCGCGCTTCGATCATCTCGTCGCGGCCTCGGTAGACGCCTCCCTTGGGGTCATAGAAGACGCAATCTTCGGTGAAGATTGCGGATCAGCAAGGTCGATATGCTGTAGGACATGGCTTGTTGTTTCTCCTCTTTGGACCGTGTGCCGAAAGTTACGACTGATCACTGAAATCTATGGCGCCTAGCGTGGCGTTTTGAATCGGTATACGTTAATCTTCAAACGCTTAATTTTGGAATCGAGACTGCGCGACGGCAGTCCTAATTTGGTAGCCGCGCCTGATGGCCCCGATATGCGGCCTTCGCTCGCCGCGAGCGCGGCTTCAATCATTTCCTTTTCCTGTTTCACAAGCGTGCCGCGTAGCGTGCCTGTCCGTTCTGGGTTTGCGCGTAGCTCCCACTTGAGCCAGCCTTCATCCATAGCGAACGTTTCACCCTCGCTGAGGATAACCGCACGCTCGATCACATTCTGCAACTCACGGACATTGCCGGGCCATACATATGACTGAAACGCTTTTAGGGATTTCTTGTCGATCGTTTTGAATTTTTTCCCGGCCCTTTTGGCGAAGCGGTCGATGAAGTACTCCACGAGCAGAGGAATGTCAGCAACGCGTTCACGGAGGGGCGGCACCTCGATAGGCACGACGTTGAGCCGGTACAGAAGATCTTCGCGAAATCGCCCTTCAGCGACGAGTGCGTCCAAGTCACGATGAGTTGCCGCCAGAACTCTAACGTCAACGGGAATGGAATTGTTTCCGCCGATGCGTTCGATTTCCCGCTCCTGCAACACCCGCAATAGTGCGATCTGAATCTCTCCCGGCAGGTCCCCGATTTCATCCAGGAATATTGTGCCGCCATTTGCCGATTCAAGACGACCGAGACGTCTTTGGGTCGCGCCGGTAAAGGCGCCCTTCTCGTGCCCAAAAAGCTCGGAAGCAATCAGGGAGGGCGGAATGGCTGCGCAGTTGACGCCGATGAACGCGCGATCCGCCCGCCTCGATCGTTTGTGGATCGCCCGCGCAATCAGCTCTTTTCCAGTGCCAGTTTCACCAAGAATAAGAACTGTGGAGTCGGAAGATGCCACCTTGGAAACTCGCTGTAGCACTTTTCTAAGCGCGTCGGACGAGCCGACGATATCTTCAAACATTGAGTCACGATCGATCTGTTCTCGCAACGCCAGATTTTCGTTTCGCGTCCTCTCTTCCGCTCGAACGCGGTCATCAATGTCCGTACCCGTTGCGTACCAGCGGGTCAGTTGCCCCTGCTCGTTTCGGAAGGGGTTGTATCGGATCAGGAACCAGCGATATGCGCCGTCCTTTCGGCGTGCTCGTAGCTCCGCTTCAAATGGAACTTCGCGACCGAGAGCAGCTTTCCGTTCATCACTGAATCTTTCCAGATCGTCCGAGTGAAACAATCGTTCGCGAAAGCTAGGAGCCACAACGTCCGCCCCCGTCATCCCCGCATAGTCCAACGTGGCGTGGTTCGCATATACGGGAGCGCCGGAAGGGTCTAGCACGACAATTGCCTGCGGTATTGCATCGGTAATCCGGCGAAGCTCCTGTTCGTCCTCGCGCAGTTTCTCCTGCGTTTGTTTGAGGGCGTCAATGTCGGTGCTAGTTCCGTACCACCTTAAAAGCCGTCCACGCTCGTCACGAAAGGGCTCCACTCGAACTAGAAACCATCGATACACACCATCGTGACGACGAAGCCTGGCCTCCATCTCACCCGACTCGCCGGACGCCAACAACTCTCGCCACTTCTTCATCATTGGCGGTACGTCCTCTGGGTGGAACGCGGCTTGCCAGCCCCAACCAGTTGACTCTTCGTGGGAACGGCCAGTGTATTCATGCCAACGTTTATTGAGAAATTCGTTTGGGCCATCGGGCGTATTGCACCAGGCGAGTGTAGGAATGGTGTCGATCACCCGACGAAGATTGGTTTCAGATCCTTTGATCGTTTCTAAGGCCGTAGTGAGAGCCTCCTGCGACTGGTGACGTTCGATAGCGATGCGGGCGATATGTCCAGCAGCCTCGATTAATTGCAAATCCCGACTCGTTGGAGTCCGCGGCTGCGAATATCCGATGCAGAACGTGCCAAGAACTTCTCCAGAATTCGAAATCAGAGGTTCCGACCAAGCGGCACGCAGCCCGTGATCCAGAACGAGCCTTCGCGCCGCCTCCCCTTGATCGTCCTGAGGCCAGCGCGGGTCGGTGGACATATCGGAAATGATGACCCGCTCTCCGGTAAACGCTGCAGTGCCGCAGCAGCCCCTGTTGGGTCCGACCGGCCAGGGTGCCAAGGCAGCAGTCACTGTCGGTGGGAAATTCGGACCGGCCAGTGGCAACAGTTGATGGCCGGCTCGGTCCATCAACAAAACCTGAGAGGTCGCGGAGGCATATACATCGATGACAGAACATAAGTCGTTTAAGATTTCGGAGAGGCTTGCCCCATAGGCGATCATCTCAAGCGCTCGCTTCCCGGCTACGCCAAGCAATTCCTTTTGCTTGCTGTCTTCAACGTTTATCCAGGTTCCATACCACCGCATCACGGCGCCGGTTTGGTCGCAAAGCGGCTCGTGCTGGAGCAAGAACCATTGAAAATCGCCGTCGGAACGCCGCAAGCGTACTTCGCACTCGCGCCCACCTTCTGCATCGCGTGTTGCCCACCGGTCTAGCAATCGGGCGATATCTTCACCGTGAACCGCAGCCTTCCAGCCCCAGCCAAATGACTCGTCAGCAGAAAGTCCCGTGTATTCAGTCCATCTGCCGTTGAAAAACTCGACAGAGCCATCCGGACGACTAGACCACGCCAGCCCAGGAATAGCATCGACCACATGTCGAGCATCCAGTGCCGGCGTCACTTGCGAAGAACGGCCGCCTACGAGTGCCATACCCGGATTATAAGGCCATCGCTCCTCATGGAACAGGAATTCCTGACATTTAGGGACTCCCCACAACTATAACTTCCTATTCTTGCAAGGAATTCCGGATGGATCGCTGATTGCATTGATTCGACTGTTCTTCAGGACAAAAGACCCATGACGCTGAAGATCAGACCGGTTGCTGGCAAGCGCGAGATACGGATTTGTTTGAGCGGGCAGCTTCGATCGGAGCATCTTGATCAGTTGAAGTCTGAGCTCGAGCGTGGCGGACCAACCGTCGCGTTGGATCTGAAGGAACTCGATCTTGTGGATATCGAGGGCATTCGTTTTCTCAACGCGTGTGAGTCGGCAGGCGTGTCGATCCTGAACTGTTCGCCTTACATCAGGGAATGGATGCTGCAGGAGCGAGGTCGGCCGAAGGAGCATCCAGAATCGTTGTAATGGACCTCATGTCGGATGAAGGACGGGTTAAAGAAGCTATTGCGCGTGAAAAAAAAGAAGGAAAAGGAGAATGGTCATGAAACAGAGTATTAAGAACGTGGTCTTAGTGCATGGTGCTTTCGCCGACGGCTCCGGCTGGGAGGCCGTCGCTAATATCCTCATAAATGATGGTTACAAAGTGTCGGTGGCGCAGCCGCCCGAGACCTCCTACGCCGAGGACCAAAAGTACACGAAGGCAGCCATCGATGCCATGAGCGGGCCAGTGGTTCTGGTGGGCCACAGCTACGGTGGGTCCATCATTACCGAGGCCGGCAATCATCCAAACGTTGCGGCACTTGTGTATATTGCCGCATTTGCGCTCGATGAAGGGGAGAGTTGTGCGTCGATCGAACAAGCCTTGCCGCAAGCCTCCAAGGCGTTCAAGGCGGACAGCAACGGCAACTGGTGGATAGACCAGGAGCATTTTGCGGCCGACTTCGCAGCGGACATTCCGCCGGAGAAGGCGGCGTTTATGGCCCTGTCGCAGGTGCCGATCTCCACCGACTCATTCACCCATAAGGTTACGAATCCCGCCTGGAAGTCGAAGCCCACTTGGTACATGGTGGCTGCGTCAGACCGATCCATCAATCCAAATCAGGAGCGCATGATGGCGAAGCGCGCCAATGCCAAGACGGTCGAAGTGAATTCCAGCCACGTGGCCTACATGTCGCACCCGAAGGAGACAGCCGAGCTCATCGAAGAGGCTGCCAACTCTGTGTCCGGCAAGGCTGCCACCTCTGCGCCCGGCAATCATTAGCCCACAGCCGAGGGGAATAGGCAATGAAAGATCGTATCACTATAGAAGGGCGGGCTGGCGCGTTTGGCGCCTATATCGCACGGCCGAAGGCCTTGCCCGCCCCCGCCGTGGTCGTCCTCCACGAGGTTTTCGGAGTCAACGCAGACATTCGCAAGACCTGCGACGAACTAGCTGACCAAGGTTTTGTCGCGGTCGCGCCGGATCTATTTTGGCGTCACGAGCCGGGCGTCGACCTCAGCGTCACTTCCGACGCTGACTGGCAGCACGGCCTTCGCCTCTATCAAGCCTATGACCGAGACGCAGGCGCCAGGGACGTTAAGGACACCGTTGACGTTGTGGCTAAACTGCCCGACTGCTGCGGTAAGGTTGCGGTCCTCGGCTACTGCCTCGGCGGCTTGATGACCTTCTTGACGGCCGTGCGCTACAGCGCCGACGCTGCAGTCGCCTATCACGGCGGTGACACCGAGAAATATCTGGGCGAACTCGACGGCCTTCATGCCCCGCTGCTGATGCATCTGGCTGAAGAAGATGAGTTCATTTCCAAGCCTGCGCAAGCTGAGATCAAGGCGGCACTTGCCAGGAAACCAAACGCAACAGTTTACAGCTATCCGGGGCAGCGTCACGCCTTCGCTCGGCATAATGGGACACACTACAATGCCGCGGCGGCAGCGCTCGCCAAGGGGCGGACAAGCGAATTTCTACATCGACAACTTGGAGCGCATTCGGCCAGAACGGCGCTTTTGCCGAGCTGAAAAGTGCAGCCGAGAAAGGCTGGGAACGTTCTTGGGCCAAACTTATCGGCATATATGAGGTATGAACGTCTCTTGCCAATCCATGATCGGCTGATGGTCTCAATCGACCTCTCGAATATTTCGTTTTCGTAGTCAATAAAGAGATGTCATTATGCGCAGCAAAACTAGCCCTAATAAACGGTGCTCATGGGTCAACGTGGATGATCCGTTGTTACTCGAATATCACGATCGCGAGTGGGGTGTTCCCGTGCATAGCGACCACAAACACTTCGAGGTCCTCGTGCTCTCGGGCGCGCAGGCCGGATTGAACTGGTCGCTTGTCCTCAAGAAGCGGGAGGGTTATCGGCGCGCGTTTGACGGGTTCGATCCCGAGAAGGTCGCGCGTTATTCCGAGAAACAAATCCGGACCCTTCTCGCTGATCCGCAGATCATCCGCAACCGGATGAAGATCGAGGCCGCGGTGCGCAATGCTCGTGCGTTTCTCAAGATCCAGGAAGAGTTCGGCGGCTTTGACTCCTACTGCTGGCGGTTCGTCGGCGGGAAACCCAAACTCAGCAGCTGGAAAGCTACGCGACAGATTCCAGCGACTTCGCACGAATCCGAGGCATTGAGCAAGGATCTCAAGCAGCGGGGATTCAGCTTTGTCGGCCCGACGGTCGCGTATGCGTACCTGCAGGCGGCTGGATTGGTGAACGATCACCTCGTCAGTTGCTTCCGCTATCAGGAAATCCTGACTGAGGTTGCCCATGCAAATTGAATTCAGAGCAATCGTTCAGAGCGCATATGGCGCTCCGGAAAAAGTATTAACAATAGCCAAACGTCAATTCAAAAGCGAAGATCTCGGAGTTGACGATGTCCTTGTAAAGGTCCGTGCTCGACCAGTCCATCCCGGTGATATCCATATTCTTTCCGCCCTTCCTCAAGGGGGGCCGATTGTGCCTATTCCGGAAGGAACTTCGAGAGTTCCTGGATTTGAGGGCGTCGGGACGATTCTCTCGATCGGAACAAACCCCGAGGCGGCGAAGCGGTTTAGCGAAGGCCAGCGTGTCGCGTTCTTTCCGGCAATGGGCTCTTGGGCAGAGTACGTGGTCGTCCGATACGAGTCCCTCTTGCCAGTTTCGGAAAAAATCCCCGATCAAATTGCGGCCCAAATGCTCATCAATACGGTGACCGCTTCCGTACTCATCAAAGCCGGCCACAACTCACTCAAACCGCCGATTACGCTGCCGGTCTATATCCTTCAGAATGCGGCGGCATCTGGCGTCGGGCGTTTGCTGACCCAAGTTGCTTTGGATCGCGGTGTCCGCCCCATTCGGCTGGTGCGGTCGAATGAATCTGCCCAAAGGCTCCGATCGGCCCTTCCTGGCCCTCCGGTTTATTCGACGAGCGATAGCAATTGGAAACTACAGGTACGCGAAGCCTTGGATGGACACAAGCTCAACGTCGCTTTCGATGCCCTGGGTGGGAAAGCGATCGACGATCTCGCGGAGCTTGTTGATGACGGTGGAAGCATCATCAACTTCGGTTCATTACAGAGCAACATGGGCACGAACATCTATTCTCTGGTTCCCAACAGCCTCTCTCTTAAGAGTGTTTCGATCATGAACTGGTTGCGTCTGGCGGAGGACGAGAAGCGGAAAGACTTCGAGCTCGCCCTCAGTCTCGCAACAAATCACCCAGGGCTTTTCGAAGTTGCGCGTGAATATGAGTTTGACGATTTTCAAAGCGCCATTCAACATGTCTCCCGTCCGGACAAGACCGGGATTGTCTTACTGAAAAGCCAAGTTTAGGAAGAGTCACGTATGGAAATCGGAACTATCGGAGCGGGAGCTTTCGCACAAGCGTTCGCGAAACGGGCATTGAAGGCAGGCCACAAGGTCAAGCTCAGCAACCAGCGCGGTCCGGACAGCCTGGAGCCGATTGTCCAGCGACTTGGGCCAGGAGCGACTGGTGCCTCGAAGGAGCAGGCAGCAGCCTGCGAAATGGTGCTACTCGCGGTTCCTTGGGACAACGTGCCCGAAACGCTTGCGAGTCTTCCCAAGTGGAACAATCAGATTCTGATTGATGGCACCAATACCTTTCACGGCAAGGCCGGCAAATTCATACTCGCCGATGTTGGAAACCTGTCCGCGAGCCAATTCATTGCGGCGCTCGCCCCTGGTGCCCGAGTGGTTAAGGCGCTAAACAACATGATCGTTCCCACCCTGGAAGCGGACCCTATAGTCAACGGGGCGAGAAGGGTCGTGTTTATTTCCGCGGACGACGAAGGTGCGAAGAAGGAAGTTGAAACCTTACTCGCGGGTTTCGGCTATTCAGTCATCGACCTTGGAAACCTTCGCGATGGTGGGTTGATCCAGCAAGCTGGCGGCCCTCTCGCTGGTCGAAATCTGTTGGAGGAAGGAGAGCGTCACAAATGAAAGTAATTCATCTCACAGCGTACGGCAATCCAGCTCAGAACCTGCAGATGGTCGAAGTTACGGAACCACGCGCGCCTATCGTGGGCGAGGCTCTGGTGCGTATAGAGTACGCGCCTGTTGACTACAGCGATCTTCTTTTAGCGAATGGCGTGTATTTTTTGAATCCGCAGCTCCCTTCCGTGATCGGAGGTGAGGGCGCAGGAATCGTGGAAGCCATCGGGCCGGGGGTCGCCAATGTCAAGGTGGGGGATCGGGTTACGATCCCGTTTCGGACATTCACCTGGGCTGAAAAAGTTCTTGCCCCCGCCCACGGTCTTTTTGTCGTTCCCCCTTCGATTGATGCCAAGACAGCCTCAATGTTAAACATCAATCCGACCACGGCCGTTCTTCTCTTAGACGGATTTGTGAAGCTAATGCCGAAAGACTGGATTGTTTTGAATGCGGCGAATTCGCAAGTTGCGCGATGCATCATAGCGATTGCAAAATCGCGGGATCTTAACGTCGTTGGTATCGTGAGGCGCCCTGGGTTAACCCCGGAGCTTGAAAGGCTGGGTGTAGATTTCGTCGGCGTCGAATCGCCCGAACTCCCGAAGCAAATTCAGAGCGCAACCGGTGGGATGCCAATATTGCTCGGCCTTGATGCCGTGGGCGGCCCAGCTGCAGCGACCATCGCAGGCGCGCTCTCGCCGGGCGCACATTTTGTCAGCTATGCATGGCTAGGTGGCTTACCGATCTATGTGCCACAAGCCGACCTCATCGGCAAGAGGCTGAATATCCGGGGCTTCTGGATGTACTACGAAGAGTTTCTTCCCAAAATTCGTGCAGCGCTGATTGAGGCGACACAAGTAGTCGCCTCCGGAAGATTGAGCATCCCAATCACGGCAACATACAAGCCGGCCCAAATCAAGGAAGCAATTGAGCACTACCAGCGTGGCGGCAAGGTTCTCCTGGATTTCACGTGCGCGAACTAAACCTGCTGCCCACAAATCTGCGAGGCAGCGGAGGAAGAGAAAGGAGTCCGAATGATCAGAAAGGTCGAAATGGACCGGTTCACGGTGATCTCCGCAAAACCGTTCGATGAGGTTGTTGCTGCGATCAAGACTTCGATCGGGAACCCAAATATGGCTGAGTTCTGGAAGTCGATGTAAGAGGCCAAGTCTGCCGCCGAATTAGATGCCGCAATCCAGCGTGTCTTGGGCAGAACAGGGCTGATGCTATTTGTCGAGTTCGATCACGGGATGATACTCCGCAAGGGCACCGAACTCCACCCCTCGAAAATCATTTCGTCTTGTCATTAGGAATCCTCTCATCACGAAAGAAAGGGCGAAGCATGTTCCGGATGCCGGCTCGTATGCTCCGGTTACCGTCCTTGTGGATAAGCGTCCTGATGGAGTGCATCCTTCATATGACCGGATGGCCAGCCTCTTAGGCACTTACGGGAATAGCGACGCGCTGACCGGCAGGGCGATCGAACAAGAGGACACGGAGGACTTCAGCGTCCTCGAGAATATCCGGCCGATAATCGAGACCGCTCGCCTCTCGAACAAGCAGCCGATGCTTACGCTCGCATGATGCAAGGGAAAGTGCGGTTTCGCATGGTTCTGGTTATGAAGACCGCCTAAGAAGGAGAAAGCATGTCACCAAAACCAACGCGAGACGATGACATCGAAGCTGAAGTAACTTCCGCTGAATTCGGGAATCCAGTGACCGAAGGGGAAATTAGACAGCGCGCATACGAAATTTATCTGGAACGTGGCGAACAACCGGGCCGCGATCTGGATGATTGGCTCGACGCCGAACGCGAACTGCGACGAGCAGGCATCCGAGGCGAGCAGGCGGCTTAGAAAAACCATCTGCGGTAAAGGAGGCCTCTATGACTGATCGGAAGCGTTTGGGAGATACTTGGACGCGTGGCGAGAGCGCATTTGTGTGACTACCACAACAATATGATAGACCACATTATTCTTACAGTAAGTGATTTCGAGCGATCAGTCGCTTTTTACGCCAAGGCCCTGAAGCCACTTGGGATCACAAACTTCATAGATTACAAAGGCCAACACGGGCATCCCGATTTGAAGGGTTTTGGTGACGGCAAAAGAGCTGTTTTTTGGCTCAAAAAAGGAAAGCCCGATCCGCAGGCGGTGCATGTTGGATTTGCAGCGAAAGACCGGGCTGAGGTAGACGCGTTCTACAAAGCCGCCGTGGACGCCGGAGGGAAGAGCAAGGAGTCTCCTCAAGCGCGGCCCGAATACTATCCTGGCTATTACGCAACGTGGGTGTTCGATCCTGACGGCCACGATATCGAGGTCGTTCACAAAAGCTAAATTGATTTTCATTAGTAACAGGCGCTTCAGGAGTTTGAAACTCGGTACGCTGAAGAATTCGATATAAAGCCGTTCCGGTCCAACTATGCTACCAGCATGCTTGGGCGGGCTCTCGACGTACGAACCGTCCAGCACTGGATTGGGCACAAATCCCTGGAAAGACCGCTGCGGTATCTGGCGCCTGCGCCGGATTTGCATGACCGGCTCGATTTAATCCGCTCATCGGGTGGGGGGGCAAAACACTCTCCTGAAAAACCCTCTAGCGCGGGACACCACACAAGGAAACGGCACAAAAGAGTCGTGAACTGTCGTGCCCGATGATGGTGGCGCGACAAAAACGCGCGCGCTGAAAATAAGTTTCGCCCGGCGGCCTGCCGGTAAGGCGGCTCATGTCACATCGACCCGCGGGCCTCAATACAATTATAAAAAGAATCCTTATCTAAGGATATAACATCTCATGAAATGTTGGGACCGACTGACCACAGAGGACTTTGTTGGTCGGGCCAAAGAAAGGAGATCGGAAATGCTTCGTAAACTATTCGCCACGGAGGACAGTTCCGCAACGGCGCTTCTAAGACTCGTGCTCGGAGTCGTGTTCTTCGCGCATGGCGCACAGAAGATGTTGGGGTGGTTCGGAGGGCCTGGATTCTCGCCAACTATGGGCCTTTTTACGGGTTACCTGCACATTCCCGCACCGTTTGCCGTCCTCGCGATTGCCGCCGAGTTCTTCGGCGGTTTGGGGTTGATCCTGGGATTCCTCACCCGTATCGCCGCCTTCGGAATTGCAGTAAATATGGTGGTCGCCGTCGCTATGGTGCACAGGAGCTTCGGGTTCTTCATGAACTGGAGCGGCACGCAGAAGGGCGAGGGGTTCGAATATCACGTGCTGGCGCTGGCCATTACAGCGTTCCTCATGATTCGCGGCGCAGGAGCCTTTTCGCTTGATCGCGTGATCGCGACGGCCTCGCACACGGCGCAGCCGAGCCTGGCGCACTCATGAGCGCGAGGACTCCAGTGGAGGCACCTCGCTTGTGGTTGGTGCTGGCGAGATGCCACCGCGCGCTAAACCAAATCGCAGAGCGCAGTATCGAGGAAACTGGACTGGGCCTCACGGACTTTGCGGCCCTCGAAGCCCTGTTGCATAAAGGTCCGCTCACCATCACGGAGATTCACGGCAAAGTGCCGCTCGCGCTCGGCTCGATGACTGCTGCCGTAGATCGCCTGGAGAAGAAGGGCCTTATTATCCGGACCGCGGCCCAGGACGACAGGCGAGCGAAGCTGCTGAAGTTAACTACGCAAGGAAAGCGGGTTGTCGAAAATGCCTTCAACCGCCACGCCGCGGAGCTTGAATCGGCGATGGAGGTATTGAACCAGAGCGAAAAGCGAGAGCTTCACGGTCTTCTGAAGAAATTGGGCCTATTTGCTGCAGGAACGCTCGCGGAATCCGTCCACGCTGAGATTTCGACATGATCCAGATTGGCGGGATTGGAGAAGCTGCGTACAGCCACCCGCACCAACCGAATTGACAAGACCATGCGCGAAAACAGAAAAGGATTCAAAACATGATAACCATCTCTGTAATCATCGGCAGCACACGTGAAGGCCGGTTTTCCGAGAAGCCGGCACGATGGATTCTGCAGCATCTCCAGAAGCGTGAAGGTATCGAAGCGCGTCTGCTCGACCTTCGTGAATTTCCAATGCCCTTCTTTGACCAGCCCCTTCCGCCCGCCATGCCTGGCCGTCCGCCTTACGAGCACGACGTCGTGAAGCGCTGGACCGCCGCAATCGGGGCGTCAGACGGGTTTATTTTCGTCACTCCCGAATACAACTACGGCGCATCGGCAGCGCTCAAAAATGCGATCGACTGGGTTTATCCGGAATGGAACCGCAAGGCCGCGGCCTTCGTAAGCTACGGGAGCGCAATGGGTGCGCGTAGCGTCCAGCAACTCCGGGAGACTGCAATTGAGATTCAAATGGCCCCGGTGCGGTCGTCCGTTCATATTCCCGTAGCGACTCTTTGGGCTCATTTCCAAGGCGGTGACGTGGACAAAGGACTCGCTGAGCTTGAGAAGCAGGCGCAGACGATGATTGATGACTTGCTCTGGTGGACAAAAGCGCTGAAGGCAGCGCGCCAGGCTTGAGACTTACGTTAAGAAAGGCAAATTTATGTCTCTAACAACTCTTGTTGAGCGCGGTTCCGGTTCTCGAATCACCAAGCGGACACGCGGACAGAAACATGGACCCATCACACGCCTCATGTCGCCATCCGACTTTGGACGGCTCCTGAAACCTTTCGTGTTCCTTGACCTCATCGATAATCAAGGTGCGCCGTTCACCGGTTTCGGGCTCCACCCACATTCAGGCATCGCGACCGTTACCTATATCGCAGAGGGAAGCGTGCGTTATGAAGACACGAACGGAGCGACGGGCTTGTTGCCCGCCGGGGGTATCGAATGGATGCGAGCTGGACGCGGCGTCTGGCATGGCGGCGGGCTCGGCGAACCGGGCCGGACTCGCGGATTCCAGCTCTGGATCGCTCTACCGCCCGAGCTTGAACTTGGACCCTCAGAGAGCATTTATCTGTCGCCTGACGCCGTTCCGGTCGATGGACCCGTGCGCGTGCTGATCGGCAGCTATGGCATTGCGACCAGTTCGATTAAGGTCCCGTCGCCGATGAATTACTTCGCCGTGCGTTTGAAAGCCGGAGAACGCTGGAACTATCAGCCGCCAACCGGGCACACGGTCCTGTGGACCGCGGTCGGTAAGGGCTCGATTCTGGTTCCGGACGAGGTGCAACAGGGTGAACTGGTGGCCTTCAAATTCTCGAATGCCGTGTTGGAATTCGAAGCGCAGTCCGACGCAGAGTTCGTACTAGGCTCGGCTCTACCACATGATTATGACCTCGTATTGGGTTCCCATTCCGTACATACCAGCGTCGAGGCACTGCGTGAGGCCGAGACGCGGATCTCGGAGATCCAGACGCGCCTCATCCAGCAGGGAAGGCTTTGAGGAAAGTTTGTCGCCTCCCTAGTCCGGATGGATAGACAATGGGACGTACTGAGTTCCGATTCGAATAATCGGGCGCACATCTCGGATTGGCGTCGATCCCAGCAACCAGGCTGGCCGAAGCTAGAGGCCGGGGGAAAACGCCCATCGTGGGGAAGGTCGTGCCTATGCCGGAATCACATCACGAAACGGACTCGGCCGTCGAACCGATCAGCGGCGAAGCGCCCGAGGTGGCTGGGCCCATCTCCCCAGGACGGGAGAACGGCGCCATTGCCCGGCACGATGATTGGGGAGACGACCTAAAGAAAGTGCTCAACGAGTCGAGAAGCTCGGAGCAGACGCTCCGGCAGATCATCCACAAGATCCCAACGCTCGCGTGGTGCAATCTTCCGGATGGTTCCAGCGAGTTCCTTAACCAGCGATGGCACGATTACACGGGTCTTTCCCCGCAAGAGGCCCATGGCGGCGGATGGAAGGTCGCGATTCATCCCGAGGACCTCCCTCGATTGACCGCAAAATGGGAGGCCATCTGCGACCTCGATCCGGGTGAGTACGAAGTGCGATTACGGCGATCCGACGGCATCTTTCGTTGGTTCCTGTTCAGGATCGAACCGCTCCGCGACGAAGTCCGTGAAGTCGTGAGATGGTACGGGACGGCGACTGACATCGAAGATCGAAAACGGATCGAGTCGCTCCGTGCTGCTGAAAAGCGGACGCTGGAGATGATCGCCGACGGCGCAAGCCTAAGGGATATATTGAACGAACTGTGCTGTTCCATCGACGTTGAGGCTTCGCCCGTGATATCAACGGTCCTATTGATGGACCCGGACGGGGAACGCCTTTGGCACACCGCCGGCCCCCTCGTCCCCCGCGACTGGCTCCCTGCGATCAGCCCGGTGCTCGTCTCTCCGCACTCAGCTTGCTGCGGCGCCGCTGCGTTTTTGAAAAAGCGGGTCATCGTCGCGGACGTTGCAACGCACATAAACTGGCCTGATAAGTTTAAAGACCTTGCCATCAAGAATGGGATTCGCGCAGCCTGGTCCGAGCCGATTTTGACGAAGGATGGCGAGGTGCTTGGTACTTTTGCCCTGTATTCCTCCGAGCCGCGGATACCGACGGACGCCGAAATTGAGCTCATCGAAGCCGCAGGGCACATTGCACTGATCGCGATTGAACGCCAACGATCCCGAGCTGCTCTCACGACAGCCCTCCACGAGATCGCCAAATCCGAAGGTGAGCTTCGAACAATTATCGATGCAATACCACAGCTCATCGTTGCGATTGGTGCTGATGGACATCCCCTATACGCGAATCAGGCACTGTTGGAGTACACCGGCCTAGCGAAGGAAGAGGTGGGGACCGAGCGGTTTCGGGATGTCTTTCATCAGGAGGATTCCGAACGACTGCACGACCAGCGCGAGGTCGCGCTCTCACGAGGTCTGCCATTCGAGTACGAGCGACGAGTGCGTCGCCGGGACGGTCAGTATCGTTGGCTCCTGGTTCAATACAGCCCGCTGCGGGACGAACAAAGAAAAGTAATCCGCTGGTACGCGACCGGTACCGACATCGACGAGCGCAAACAGGCGGAGGAAAGAACACGGCAAGAAAACGTCGCGTTACGCGAGCAAATCGATCAGGTCTTCATGTTTGATGAGATTGTGGGCTCGTCTCCGGCATTGAAGACTGTCCTTTCCGGAATTGTGAAAGTCGCTCCCACCGACTCTACTGTGCTGATTACCGGCGAAACCGGTACCGGTAAGGAACTGATCGCGCGGGCTATCCATAAGAGCTCGCAACGTGCTGGCCATGCTTTCATCAGCGTGAATTGTGCCGCTATTCCCTCTTCGCTCATCGCATCAGAATTGTTCGGCCACGAGAAGGGGGCATTCACCGGTGCCTTGCAGCGACGGCAAGGTCGTTTTGAGTTGGCACACACCGGTACTATCTTTCTCGATGAAATCGGCGAGCTTCCCGTCGAAACTCAGATTGCGCTGCTTCGAGTGCTTCAGGAGCGCCAATTTGAACGAGTGGGGGGAAGCCGCGTCATTTCCACCGATGTTCGAATCATTGCCGCTACAAACTGCGATTTGCCGGCGGCCGTTGCTTCCGGAACGTTTCGCGCCGACCTCTTCTACCGGCTGAATGTCTTCCCGATTGATGTGCCTCCTCTCCGGAACCGGAGGGAGGACGTTCCGATGCTGGTCGAGTACTTCGTTAAGCGCTATGCGGAGAATTTGCGAAAGCGAATCACCAGAATCGACAAACGGACGCTCAAGTTGTGCCAGTCGTATCATTGGCCAGGCAATATTCGTGAGCTGCAGAATATCGTGGAGAGATCTGTGATCCTTTGCACCGGGGATACCTTTTGGATCGATGAGGCCTGGCTTTCAGGCGAGGATGCACCTCGCCCTGACTCTTCCGGCCCCCTCATACAGAACGTCCAGAAGTATCAGAAGGGACTCATCGAAGCAGCACTTGCGGAAAGTCACGGCAAAGTGGCTGGGAAAAAAGGGGCGGCTGCGAGGCTCGGAATTCCGCCGTCTACGTTACATTTGAAAATCAAACAGCTCAACATAACGAAAAACACCATCCGATAAGCCCCAGGTTCAACTCGCAGAATTCTGAGACCTTCTAAGAATCTGTCACTGCACTTTCTTCTTCGAGCCCGTGTTTTCAATGAGATCCCGTTGGGCACGTGGTTGCACCACCAGTAATCGCAGCTCGGATCGAAGTAACGCAGTGCTGCACGTTGGGACTGCCAATGCTCGCCAGTTGACATGATCGATGATTTTCAGGATTGAGACCGCGGCACGAGGGAGATTCACAGTGTTCATCCTGAGTGGCCGGATCGAAAAGCCGGCAATAGCCGAGTTGAGAAGGCTCTTTGAGCTCCAAACGGACCGCCGAGACATCGTTTTAGATCTGAAAGACGTTAGCGTGGTCGATCGTGAGGGAATGCGCTTTTTTGTTAGTTGCGAGGCAGATGGCGTCAAGCTTGAAAATTGCACTCCATACATTCGCGAATGGATGGAAAGAGAAAAGGATTGAGTGACAGATATGGCGACTAACACCAAGGAAATGCCTAAGCACCCCTTCCCAGTAGTTCCTACAACAAGGATTCTGGCCATAGGACAATTCACGAAGGTTCCAACACCGGAACAAATAACGGAGATCTTTCCCAAGGAAGTGCCGGCTACGCTTCGACTGTATCTGGCTGGCAAGATCGACCAATGGTGGATTCGCCAGACGCAGACAGGCCCCGTGTTCCTCTTAAACGTGACCTCGCTCGAAGAGGCGCGTGCCCTGATGGAAACGTTGCCGTTGGGCCAAGCGGGCCTAATGAAGCACGAGTTTTTTGAGCTTGGTCCGCTGACCCCACTTCATCTTCTTCTCACCGCAGGCGGTGCACATAACGACGACTTGTGATTGGAGGCTCAATCGGGTAGATCTACTAGCCCGCTCGCAGTAGTCGAAATGCAATGCGAAAGCCACATTGAAACTTAAAGGAGAGGTACAAATGAAAAGCACAAACAATGCATTGGAGTTGTCCCCACAGACGACGACGACCAAGTTCGATGGCGTCCTCGTCACCATACGCTCGCGTAAGTCTTTCTTCGAGGTCACTCAGGCGATCGAGAAGGCTCTGCCGCGCTTCCACATCCCCAAACTGATGGAATATGTCACGCACGGCGATCGCCCAGGTGTCGAAGCTTACGTCGCGTCCACTTCCGATCCCTTCTCTATCTTCTTTGACTTCGAACAGGGCTCCACCATGCGTCTTGCGGGGATTCCCATCGAGTCGAAGTTCTACCTCGTGGGGAACGCCGTGATCGCACGTGGTCTGTTCGAGTACAGCGGCGCCGCCGGGTTGGGCGCTCCCGTGCGCATCTGCGTTTCCCAACGGGACGGCGAGCAGACACGGATCGACATGGACCAAAACGTGTCTTTCTTCAGCAAGTTCCCAGAGATGAAGCCGTCGTCTGTCCCCGCTCTGCTCGACGCGAAGATGATAAGAGTCTTCGAGGAAGCCGCAGCCTAGGAAAGCGCGACGGCATCGCGTCCGCGCGGTTTGTGGCTGAGACCTTCGCCCGAATGCAGTGAACAGGTCGGAGATCAGCCACACTGCGAAGGCGCGGCGACGATGGGATCGCGCGCGAGGTCATGACGGTTGAACGACGCGTCAGAGGGGGTTGCATCACAGATCGGCAACGTTGGATTAGACTCCGAGGAGGTTCAAGTAATCAACGCGCTCGATACCGGCGAGCGTGGCGGATCAGACCCGAAGCAAGTGAATCCTCGGACCTTTTCTAAAACCATGCAGGACTAGATCAGATCTCTCCGAGGATCTCATCATGAGAGCAATATTTTTTGGTGATACCAGGAGCGACAGCGATGAAGCACCGTGAGATAGAGGCAAATGGAATCTCTCTTCATTTCGTGGAGGAGGGTGAGGGATCCGCAGTCATCTTTTGCCACGGCTTTCCGGCGATCTGGTCGAGCTGGAAGGCTCAGATGGAAGGGGTAGCCAGCGCGGGTTTTAAGGCCATCGCCCCTGACATGCGTGGTTACGGAGGAAGTTCTGCTCCTGTGGAAGCAGAAGCCTATACGCCGTACCAGACGGTTGGTGACCTCGTGGCGATACTCGATGCGGCTGGCGTTGCGACTGCGTCCATCGTTGGCCACGACTTCGGTGCCAACATTGCATGGAACGCTGCGATGATGCGGCCCGATCGCTTCACCGCGGTGTGCGGGCTGAGCGTCCCGTTTCGGCAGCCAGGGGGCCCCAGCTTCCTGGACAAGCTCCGCGCCGCTGGAAAAAACCAGTTCTACTGGTTCGACATGATGAGGGCGGAGTCGGATCAGGCCTGGGCGAACGCAGCGGTTTCGGTTCCTGGGATGATGTTCTGGACTTCTGGCGAGGCGCCGGAAGCAAGCCGATGGAATCCCTTCGATCCAACACGCGGGCTGTTGCGCCCTGCTCCCGTGGTTTCTCGCACGATCGATTCGACCTACATTAATGATGCAGTTTCGGCCTTCACACGAACCGGATTCCATGGGCCGCTGAACTACTACCGTGCGGTGGACCCTTTCACACGTAACTCGGCTGCTTTCGCAGGAGCCAAAATCCGGCAACCATCCATGTTTCTGGCAGGCACACAGGACGGTCTGAACCTCATAGCGCGGCCAAGCTCTGAATCGATGCGCAACAACCTCACCGATCTTCGTAGCTTCATCATGTTGGACGACATCGGGCACTGGCCACAGTTGGAAGCACCGGACGCAACGAACGCGGTGCTGCTCGCATTTCTACGGAGCCTCTGAACTGTGGCGGTCAAACTCGCAAATATGTCTGGGCTCAGGCCAATCCTCAGAAACGCTAGATCACTTGCGCGCGTGATCCTTCTCAGTATCTTTCTCTCTACCGCTTGTATGCACGGGCAGCAGCACCATGCAGGAGACGACATGCAAACGACCACGAAGAGCTCTCGTTCGAGTCAAGAACACATCGGAGACGTTACTCAAGCGGATGCCTGGTTTGAAAAATATCGCTTTCATGATGGTGAGATCCTGCCGCGCCTGCGCATTCATTACTCCACTCTTGGCAGCCCCCACTGCAATGCCCAGGGACAAATCGATAATGCCGTACTCGTGATCCACTGGACGGGCGCCGACGGAAAGACGCTGCTAAGCAAAACCTACATGGAAGCTCTCTTCGCTCCTGACCGGCCGCTCGACGCGACTCGCTACTTCGTGATCCTCCCCGACAACGTGGGACATGGCCAATCAAGTAAGCCGAGCGACGGGTTAAAGGCGGCGTTTCCAAAGTATGGCTACGCAGACATGGTGGACCTGCAGCATCGGTTGGTTACCGAAAAGCTTGGCATCGAACATCTTCACGCCATTCTCGGAATGTCGATGGGGGGAATGAACGCATGGCAGTGGGCCGAGGCATATCCGGACGCCATGGACGGCATCATGCCCGTGGTGTCGATGCCCATTCCGATCTCCGGCCGGAACATGCTCTGGCGCCGTATCGTTATTGACGCGATTCGCTCCGATCCTCAGTGGAAAGGTGGCAACTATACTTCACCGCCGCGAGGCTGGCTGAACGCTTTTCCGTTGATGGGAATGATGCTCGACAGCGTCCAGCATCTTCACGTTCTTGTGCCTGATGGTCCTGCAGCAGATCGCTTCATCGCTGAGGCCCGGAGTCAGGCGATATCAATCGACGCCAACGATATTCTTTATTCGCTTAGTTCTTCAGCGGACTACGACCCACAAGCTGGCCTTCCAGCAATAAAGGCCGAGGTCTACGCGCTTAACTTTGCGGACGATGAGTTCAACCCGGCGGAACTTGGCGTCCTCGAGGAACTAATGCCAAGAGTTCGTAACGGCCGATTCATTGTTCAGCCGGCTTCAGCGAAGTCGTTGGGCCACTTGACGATGGCGCATCCCGAACTCTGGTCGGAGCATGTTGCCGAGTTTATGCGGTCGCTCGGAGATGGCGCTCGCAGATGAACCTTTACGTTCAATCAAAACAGAGACGCAGCAAGAAAAAGGATTTGCGCAACGGATGTTAGAGTCTCTTGACAACCCGATCTGGTTCTCGCTGACAACGGAACATCGGCTGCTTGCCCGCTCGCATGGCCGAGCGCGACGATATTCGCCGGATGTTTCACCGCTGGCGGCAATGCTTCATCCCACGAATGACGGATTTGCTGATTTACAACGGCTGGTCGGTCCGGGCGAGCAGGTCGCGCTATTTACCGCCAGTCCCCTCGACGTTCCCGTTGAGTGGCAAGTCGATCGCGCTCGGTGGATCGATCAGATGATTTGTGATGCCTTACTGGCCCGCCCGCCTGTTGCGCCGCTTCCACTCGGGACGACGGACGTTCCCGAAATGCTGGAACTCACCGCCGCCACCGAGCCCGGCCCGTTCCTGCCGCAAACTATCCGAATGGGAAGCTATTACGGAATACGCGCGAGCGATGGGCGGTTGGTAGCAATGGCCGGCGAGCGATTACAATCCACAGCGTTTGCTGAAATCAGCGCGGTGTGCACTCATCCCCAATTTCGCGGCCGCGGATATGCGCAGGCCCTCACAACCTTCCTCGCGACTCAGATTCAGGCGGCGGGAAAGATTCCTTTTCTTCACGTCAAGTCCGAGAATAGCGCAAAAATGGTTTATCAAAAGATTGGGTTCCGTGTACGCGCCGCAATATACCTAACCGTGATCTCCCTTCGCTGAAGGCGTGGTCAGTTGCGAGTGGGATCGCACTTTCACCGACACTCACCCGTTTGCGGCATCGACATTGCCACCGCGACCTGCCGGGTAGGCTGGATTTTGGCCTGCTTGCTCCTCCTCTATGGATGAGTATATACTCAACAATTGAGGGATGGGTTGGCTAAGCCGAAGAGCGAAGACAAACGCAACGCGATTCTTTCCGCCGCGACGCAGGTTTTCGCGGAGCGCGGACTGAGTGCTCCGACAGCAGCCATTACGAGTGCGGCCGGGATTGCGGAAGGCTCCCTGTTTACCTACTTCAAAACGAAGGATGAGCTGATCAATGCGTTGTATGGCGAGCTCAAGGTGGAGTTGGCTGATTCGATGATGGCTGGTTTCCCACGAAAGCAGAGCGTGCGGCATCGATTGGAGCACGTCTGGAATGGTTACCTGCAATGGGGCGTCGCCAACCCGGACCAGCAAAAGGTTCTCAGGCAGATCCAGGTCTGGGGTGGGCTGACACAAGAGTCGAAGCAGGCGGGATCCGCGCCGTTCACCGAAATTCAGCGGATGGCGGAGGATGCGGTGACACAACGGATCTATAAGGATGTACCGCAGGCTTTCATCGGGGCGACGCTGGTCGCACTCGCGGAGATGACCATGGATTTTATGGTGCAGGAGCCGGAAAGGGCGGAGATGTTCCGGACCGCCGGGTTTGAAATGCTCTGGGCGGCAGTTGCTCGCCACTAGTCTTTATTTTTGAATCTATCATGAGTGCGTACGCATTCATACTGGTAGGGAGAGACAAACTGCTCGTGGAAAGGAAGACTAACATGACGAAGTTTGACGCTGGCTGACATTCCATCCATGCACCGCAGACTGGCAGTGATAACCGGAGCGAATAGCGGCATCGACACGCTGGCGCTCGCCGATGTCCACACCAGCGCCGTCGTGCTGTCGACCGTTTGCCAGGCCGTCGATCTGGATTACCGGTTGGTCGTCGACCGGGATTGCTGCGCCGACCCGGATGCAGAGGCGCATGCGATGCTGCTCGACAAGGTCATCGCGAAGCAGGCGGCCGTCGTCACCACGGCTGAGTTCGCCGGCGCCCTGCCTGGCAGGTCTTCATGACGAACGCGAGCTGACAGACCCGGAGAAGCGTCGCCGCTCCGTCATCAATGGGCGAGGGACAACTCGATGATTCATTCGAACGTAACGAAAAAGGAGATTCATATGAAATACCGACTTTTGGGTAACAGCGGACTTCGAGTTTCAGAGGCAGCGCTGGGCACCATGACCTTCGGCGAGGACTGGGGTTGGGGTACGGCCAAGGATGAGGCACGGAAAGTATACGATGCGTTCCGCGAGCCCGGGGGCAATTTCATCGACACTGCCAACATCTACACGAACGGGACGAGCGAATCGTTCCTCGGCGAGTTTATGGACGGCCATCGCCAGAGCGTAGTGCTTGCCACGAAATACACCAACGCTTTTCCAGGCACAGACCCAAACGCTGCAGGCAACCAGCGCAAGAATATGATGCAGGCGGTGGAAGCGAGTCTCAAACGACTGAAGACCGACTACATCGACCTTTATTGGGTCCATATCTCGGATCAGATCATACCCGTGGAAGAGGTCATGCGAGGACTCGACGATCTGGTTCGAGCGGGCAAGGTGCTCTACACGGGCATCTCTGACGCTCCCGCCTGGTGGATCGCTCAAGCGAATACACTGGCCCACTTTCCAGGCTGGTCTCCCTTCGTAGGACTGCAGATTGAATACAGCCTGATCGAGCGCTCGGTCGAGCGCGAGCAGATCCCGATGGCCAAGGTGTTGAACATCGGAGTGACGGCATGGTCGCCGTTGGCGGCCGGCGTACTGACCGGCAAGTATCACGGCCACGGGTCGCCTGAGCAGGCGCGCATGACCACCGACATGGCCAAAGGCTTCATGCCGGAGCCTGTGCGCAGCGGCCGTATCGTCGCCGCCGTCAAGAGTGTGTCCGATGAGGCTGGCCGCAGCATGGCACAGGTCGCGCTGGCGTGGCTTCGCGACCGCCCCGTGCCGGTCATTCCGATTATCGGGGCTCGGAAGCTGTCGCAGTTCCAAGATAATCTCGCGAGCTTCGAAGTGACGCTCTCCGCAGATCAATTGAAGACGCTGGACGAGGCAAGCGTGATAGAACTTGGCTTACCGTACGAAATGTATGCAAAGGCGATGCCGCGAGCAATCTGCTACGGCGGCCTCCGCGACAAGATCCTGGCATAAGCGCATTTCGAATTTCAAGAAAGGACCAGAAAATGACACAGAAGACTTGGTTGATCACAGGAAGCGGAAACGGATTGGGGCGGAACATCGCCGAAGCAGCACTGAAGGCAGGTGACAACGTTGTCGCCGGAGCGCGTCGCACGGAAGAACTGGCATCGCTGGTGGTGCAGTACGGTGAGCGCGTGAAGCCCGTTAAGTTGGAAGTGCGCGAAGAGACCGCAGCAAAGGCAGCCGTGCAGTTGGCTGTAGACACCTTCGGGCGGCTGGATGTGCTGGTCAACAATGCCGGTTATGGAAAGATTGCGCCGTTCGAGCAGATAAGCCCGGAGGAGTTTCACGCCATTGTGGACACGTGTTTATACGGCGTGGTTTACACAACGCGTGCGGCTATACCGGTAATGCGCAAGCAGAAGAGCGGTCACATCTTTCAGGTGTCGTCGGTTGGTGGCCGCATCGCATACGGCGGTAATTCGCCGTATCACGCGGCCAAGTGGGCAGTGGGCGGTTTCAGCGACGCTCTGGCGATGGAAGTCGCGCCGTTCGGAGTCAAGGTCTGCACGCTGGAGCCGGGCGGTATTCGGACCAACTGGGCGCGGCGCGCCGGGAAGAATGCGCCGGATCTGCTGCCTGACTATGAGGCCTCGGTCGGTTCGATGCTCAAGCTGCTGCGAAGCCTCGAAGGGCGTTCTGAAGGCGATCCGCGCAAGATCGCGGATGTGATTGTGCAACTGGCGAACAGCGATGAGGTGCCGCTAAGGTTGATCCTCGGTGTGGATGCGGAGAAGCGTGTGCACCAGGCGGAAGCTGCGCGCGCAAGCGAGGCGGAGAAGTGGCGGCATCTCACCTTGTCAACAGTGTTCGAGGATGCGGAGTCCATTCCTGAGCTGCTGAATCACTAGCATCGAAGACTCAGGGCTTTACCGACGGAATCGACCCGCGCGCACCGAGGTTGCGGCTCGGCCGCGCGCAACTTGCTGTTGCGGCGCATGGCACCCCAGGGGTGATTCGAACATCCAATGGCGGGTTTGGAATCCGCTCGCCTCACAATCGGCAACCGGGGCATGGTGCGCCCGGCTGGATTCGAACCAGCACTCGACCGCTTTTGAGGCGGTTGCCTCTACGATTGGACTACGGGCGCAGTGGTAGGCACGGTCGGATTCGAACCGACACTGGACACGTCTAAGCGTGTTGCCTCTGCCGAGTTGGGCTACGAGCCTATCTTGCATCAAACTTTGGTGTTCGGGGGCGAGATTCGAACTCGCAACAACGCGGCCCTCGACCGCACGCATACCAGCTGATCCGATCCCGACGCGAACAGTGGAGCCCTCAATCGTCCGCTTTCCTAGCCTTTTCCAGACGAGACCTTGCGAATCCGCGACCAACTAACCTGTCCGCCCGGAACGTTTTAAAAAAGTTCGAGTCCCTATTGTGCTGTTCAACATCACATATGGCGTCAGGAGGTTTGATGCCCGCGACGAGCGTTCAATTCACGGTTGCAGCGCACATCATGGCGGCCCTTGGTTTTTTTAACGACGAGGAGATCTCTTCAGCAACCCTCGCTGAAAGCGTGAATGCAGACCCCACCTTCGTGAGGAAATCGCTCTCGAAACTCTCCAAGGCTGGCCTGGTCGTCACAACGCGCGGTAAGAACGGCGCGAGCACCCTTAGGCGCTCCCCTGAACAAATAACGCTGTTGGACATTTATCGGGCCAGCGCGGCACCACCGACATTCGCGATTCATAACTATCCCGTGGAGAAGAGATGCCCGATTAGCCGCAACATAAAGGGGCGCATGTCGTCGGTGCTAACAAAAGCGCAGAACAGCTTCGAGAAGACTCTCGACGGAATAACCCTCGCCGATGTAGTTAGTGAAATCCGTCGAGCGAGTCGGTAATTGTTTTTTTTTGGCGTCGATATGTGCTTCTTATCATCACATATCACGGAGCGGAAAGCAGCGTTGTAAACGGAGCGGGTCGGTGAACTTAGAAAAAGGAGAAACGAGTGTGAACAGCCTTAAACAGAAGGTCGCGGTCTCAACGGATGCCGCGTACGTGATTTTGGGGGCGAGCGGGAACACCGGCTCGATCATCGCCAATTCTCTGCTCTCTCAGGGCAAGAAGGTGCCCGTCGTGGGACGCGACGCGGGGCGGTTGCAGCGCTTTGTGCGGGAAGGCGCGGAAGCGTTCACGGCAACCGTGAGCGACGCGGCTGCGCTCGCCAAAGCGTTCCGCGGTGCGCGCGCGGCATATTTGATGTTGCCGCCGGCGAAATCCCGGGAGGAGCAGGAGCGAGATAGCGATGGCATCGCGCAGGCCGTGAGGGAGTCCGGCCTGCGCTACGCGGCGCATTTAAGCAGCTACGGTGCCCAAGTTCCGGAAGGCACCGGGCCAGTAGCGGGGTTGCATTCTTCGGAGCAAAAACTAAACGCGATCATCGGTTTGAACGTTCTGCACCTGCGCGCCGCGTATTTCATGGAGAACAGTCTGGCGGCGATCGGCATGAGTCGTGGGATGGGAATCTTCGGTAATGCGCTGCTCCCCGATGTGAAGCTGCCCATGGCCGCGACGCGCGACGTTGGTGGCTACGCCGCGCAGCGCCTCGTCCACCTGGATTTTTCCGGAAACAAACCCGCGAGCTGCTTGGGGAGCGCGATCCCTCGATGACGGAAGCTACCACGGTGATTGCGATCGGCATTGGCAAACCGGATCTCCGTTACGAGCAGTTCCCCGATGACCAGGTGCAGCAGGTGTTGACGCAAATGGGTGTTCCGCCGAAGGGAGCCGCGTTGTACATCGAAATGTATAACGCCATCAACGCAGGAGTCCTCGTTCCGCTAGAGCCGCGCTCGCCGGTGAACAGCACACCGACTTCGTTTGAACGATTCGTGCAGGACGTTCTTGTACCTGCCTATCACGGGAACGTTGCCACCGCCTCGGAATAGGGCGGCGTTCGCCGAGGCCGAGCTGGCGAAGGGTGTGAGTAGAGATTTTTAGACAAATTCAAGAAAGGATAATCCGATGAAGCAAAACGCAAAGGCAAACGACGTCAGAGCACGAATGATCTGCAGTGTGCTGGCGATCATGACAATCATATTCAGCATGGGAAAGGATCTTATGGCACAAACAAACAGTTCGACAGTTGTGAAGAACATCGTACTCGTCCACGGCGGTTTGGTGGACGGGTCCGGTTGGAGGGGCGTATACAAAGACCTGAAGAAGGACGGCTACACGGTCACAATTGTCCAGAATCCGACCATCTCGCTGGCAGACGACGTGGCGGTCACGAAGCGGGCGATCGCCGCGGAGAACGGCCCGGTGATACTCGTCGGTCACTCGTATGGCGGAGTAGTGATCACGGAGGCGGGCAACGATCCAAAGGTCGCTGGCCTGGTCTACGTCACAGCGTTCGCACCGGACAAGGGCGAATCGGCGGCGTCGCTCATTAAAAATGCACCGCCCGGCGCGCCCGTTCCGCCGATCCTGCCGCCTCAGGATGGATACCTATTCCTCGATAAGGCCAAGTTCCCGGCCGCATTCGCGGCGGACGTGAGTCCAGACGTGGCTTCGTTCATGGCCGACTCCCAAGTCCCGTGGGGTATCGAGGCGCTCGGTGGTGCGATTACGCAGCCGGCGTGGCGAACGAAGCCGAGCTGGTATTTGGTTTCTACCGAAGACAAAATGATCCCGCCTGACGCTCAGCGTGCCATGTCCAAACGCGCCGGCTCAACGGTAGTCGAAGTCAAAGGCAGCCATGCTGTGTATGTGTCGCAACCGCGGGCCGTGGCTCATTTCATCGAACAGGCCGCAACAGGTGCCTTGGCGGCAGTGCAAGAAAAGTCCGGAGCGGGTGTATTAGCGCCAAAGTAGCCAAGCGGTTAGCGGGACTCGACCACGCCGAACGCACCGAAGGAAGCCTCCGCCATTGCCGGAAAGCAACTCGCAGAAGCAGCGGTAAGGAGTCCTTATGCAGTTCACGAAATTTGGTCAGACCGGCTTAACGGTCTCTCGCATGATCCTCGGAACGGGAACATTCGGAATGCAAACGGATGAAAAAGAGGCGCATCGAATGCTCGATAAGGCGGCTGAGGCAGGGATTAACTTCATCGATACCGCTGACGTATATCCCCCTGGCGCGGAGGTCGGTGGTGCTGAAATCGTCGCAGGCCGCTGGCTCAGCAATAAGCGGGCGGGGTTTATCCTCGCTACAAAGGGCGGCGGAAAAATGGGGCCAGCCGCTTGGGATGCAGGCAGCTCGCGAAAACACCTACTCGACGCCATCGACGCTTCCCTGGGCCGCCTAAATACGGATTACGTTGATCTTTACCAACTGCATATGGACGACTCCGTTACCCCGATCGACGAAATGCTTGGGGCTATGGATACGATCGTGCGTTCGGGCACGGCGCGTTATATCGGCGTATCAAACTTTCTCGCCTACCGTCTGGCAAAAGCGCTTGGACGGCAGGACACGCTAAAGCTGACGCGTTTCGTTTCGGCGCAACCACGTTACAACCTGCTGTTCCGTGAAGTTGAGCGAGAACTTTTCCCGCTGGCGCAGTAAGAAGGTCTCGCGGTGATTCCGTTCAATCCTCTTGCCGGGGGGCTTCAGAGCGGCAAATACAAGCACGGCGATACGCCTGAGAAGGGTCGCTTTTCGGGGAACTCGGCGGATTCGGGCAGGCCTATCATGCCCGGTATTGGCACGAGCGCGAGTTTGAAACAGTCGCCAGGGTTGAGGAAATCGCCAAACAGCATGGAACGCCAATCACGACCTTATCAGTCGCTTGGGTGCTGGCGAATCCTGCCATTACTTCGGTCATTCTTGGCGCAAGCCGCGTCGAGCAGCTGACCGACACCCTGGCCGCCGCGGATTGCAAACTCGACGGCGCATTGAAAACGAGGCTGGACGAAGTCAGCATCGAATTCCGCAGGGGGCGACGCAGGGAAGTAAGGAAAAGGTGGCGCTAGGAAATGAGCCTCTACTCGTCTCTCTCTCGCCATTCAACTAAACGCAGGACCAATGTTTTAGGAGAGGAGCCGACGGGCTGCATTCTGAACATCACAACGGAAGAGAGGAAGTTCATGTCAATAACGAATGTACTCAGAGAGAGGAATCAGTGACAACAATAAAAGCGTTTCGGCTGGCTTCGCTGGTCACGGCAATCAATGTCCTGGTCGCGAGCGGCTTTTCCATCGCGGCGATCATCCGTCCGCAAATCCTGGTCCCTGCCGAATCCGTTCGAACGCAGGCGTCGTTGCTATTGGCGATGTACGCGGCGGCGCCCAGAATTCCTCTGGCTTTGTTCGCATTGGGGGCGATCTACAAGCAGGCGACGCTTGCGTTGCTGATCTTGGGTGCGGTCGCCGGCGCCATGCAATTGCTGGATGCCGGAATCGGTCTGTTTGAGCATGATCTTGAGAAATGCGCTGGGCCGCTCTTTCTCGCCGTCCTCCAATTCTTCGTGGTCTATCTGCTTCACAGATCCGCGGGGCTCACGCCGCAAACCAAGCGCGGATAAACGCACGCTACGGCCCGGCACTTCCAAGTTCGCCCCAGTTGCGTCGATGCCACGCGAAATGGAAAAACCGTTCAAACTGCTTTCGTCAAAGGCATTGAAACCTATGTCTTGAGATTGAATAGGGTTATCTACTGCGGTAGAACCTGGGATTCTACCCACCTGCCTTCTTTTTCTATCAGTTCCTGTTGTCTGCTGTCTTTGATGCTGTCCGATTGGTGCCTGAACGCTGGCCGACTCGGGCGTCGGCGATCAACTCCCCATCCAAATGCGTCGGGAACCTTCACCGCGCTTTCAATCAGACCCTTCACCCAACGATCTGGACTGCCAACCGGTCAAGCTGGACGTCAAAGTTTGGCCCTACTAGAATCAATGGCTTGCGAAGCTCGAGTCGACGACCTTATTAATGCATCGGAGGGTCTACTTCCAGCCGGAGGGTTTGGAGGATGTGAGGAATGCCAGTAAGTTAATTGGAAACTATGGAGCGGGAGACGGGACTCGAACCCGCGACGTCCAGCTTGGGAATCTCCGCGTCGATTGATTATAAAGGACAAGGCGTCCACTGCGGCGAACCCGGATCTATTGAGTTTCAGCAACTTCCAGCCACTCCTTTTCCGAGAGGCCCTTAATGGAGTGAAAATGGAGTGGAAAAAGGCCCCGTGGGAATCGATGCGAATGGCCGACGTACGGCGAGGCGCTGATTTGCACCATTCCAGAGACTCCTGAACGAGGTGAGGGACGCGGATTCGAACCCGGAGGCTTGACGTGGATTGTGGAAGTTGTAGATTCTTCGTTGCCGAAGCTGCCGTCTGCGCCGGGTCCGCCGCCGCGCATTTCCCAAAATTGCCCAAATGGTGGGTTGGATGATTTTCGAGGCCGACGCTCGTCGACACGTTGAGCTAGCATCCATTTTGTGGGCGCAATTAATGATCCCTTCAGTGAACTGAGCCTCTTCAACCTCGCGGATCACGGAGATGCGCGCGAAAAAGCTCTATGGCCGACAGTGTCAACCTCTCTGACGCGGTACGAGGCTTTTTGGCGAACGTTGATCGTTCTATTAACAAACCGCATTGACCCGGCCATCATGGGAGCAGCTTTGATGCGTCTGCGGACGGACATCCCCGAGCAATACGAACTCCTGGCGATGCACAATTACTCCCTCTTTTGCTATGCGGCTATCGCTCGACAAGCGATCGATGAGGACCGACGCCGCCTTCAAGCGAGCGAATATCCGCAACCAGAACGCGTCTTCTCCGCTTTCCAGATTTGCAGCGATCGATCGAAGAACCTTCAAAATCTTGCAAACATACTCCTTCATGAAGTCGGGATCGATTGGAAGTTCTCGAAGCATCCCGAATCCGTCTATCAGACAGTCTGTGCTTACCGAAACGCGTTTGCGCACGATCCCGTATGAGCGCCGGAGCGAAAATAGACCAGTAAACGCCGCTCACGCGGCGTTTACTGGTCTATTTTCGCTCCGGCGCTCATAACCGGGTCTTCTTACAACCAGCTCTGCCGCTTCCGTGTTTGGCTATTGTCCTTGCTCGACTTGCGGCGTGATAATATTGTTGTAATTCGATTCTTTCCGGTGGTTTCTCATACGGACCCCGCGGAAAGCAATTCACCAGCTCCTCCCGTTGGGACACGCATCCTCGGGAGGGGTTTGTCGCGTCGGGTCTGGCAGGCACGAACTGTATACGGTGCCGCGCCGGCGTCGTCGTGATATGATTCGTCAACCGGGCGTTCAGTCTTGGGTAATCGCTCGCAGGCTGTGGCTTCGTCCACGAACCGATGGCGAAGGCTGTTATACCTTCCCCTAACCAATCCTGCCGCAGCCGCACACGTAGCGCAATCACTTCGAAACTGAGATGCCAGTCCAAGAGTCCTACGAGACAAGAGCGGTGTCTCGTGAAGATTCTTTTGATAGAAGATAATCCTGGCGATATACTCCTTATTCAGCAAATCCTCTCGGCGATGTTACCGTCCGTTAACGTCCGCATGGCAATGGACGGCGAACAGGGACTTAGGATGCTGTGCGATCCCGAGTTCAAGCCGGATCTCGTGATTCTTGACTTGAACATCCCAAAGATTCCGGGGATAGCACTCCTCGCGCGGTGCAAGCCTGCCGCACCGGTAGTGGTTTTCTCGTCATCGTCGAATCCAGCGGAGATCCAGCGAGCGAAGGAACTTGGTGTTCGGGAATTCGTTCAAAAGCCCATCGATTTCGAGGAGTTTGAACGGGTGGTGAAGGCGATGATCCAGGATTGGGCACAACCGGCGGCCAACTGAACGGCTTCCGGTTAGTTCGCGGTACCATAGCCGTTCAGTGGATGTGCAGCATCACCCACGTCACGATTGCAACCAGGAGAAGCGCCCCTCCCGTGATCGCTGTGATTAACCAAATCGTCCGATTAGCTCGCTTCGACGGCGCTTGTTTCAAAACTGGATCTTCGGTCATCGATCGTAGGACTCGCGGCGTGCTAGGAGCGTTACTTCACCTCCGCGTTCTGGTAACGCACGAGCGGAAAATCCCGTTCGCGGCGACGATACTTGGCTTGTTGGGCGACGCTGAACGCTAGACGGCCTTTACGCCGCGTGTCCCTTGCTGCTCGGGTTGCTTCGCTCTTGAAGCATCCGTTCTGCTTCCAGCCAATCCTCTTCGGCTCCTCCATCCCCTCCGCCTCGTGCTACCCACAGCGCGTGGGCGAGGTTTGCGATATCGTCATGCGACGGCAAGATTAGGCTGCGGTCAACAGCAGTCTCAAGGGGTGCGACGTAATCGCTTCGGTTCACGGGTTTCTTTTCTTGCATGTTAGGCTGTTCCTCAGTAAGTCGCCGCGCTTTTGAACGTCCTCATAGAACATCACAAGCTGTTTGTCGCCCCACTTCACATCAACCAGGCGTTTGTCATCTGAGCGCGGGCCGCTTAGGACCGGGATGGTTTCACCTGCGGGCACAATTACGGCGACTCGATTGCCGCCATTGAGAGGTTGGATGCCGAGCGTTTGCGCGACCAACTGAAACTGCTTGCTGGTGAGCATTGTTGTCTAAGCGTACACCCGAGTTCCATCGATCGAACACTAGGAAAACAACTAGCGAGTACCTGGCTTTCAGTGACCCAAGGGCACGGGGCCAAACCATTCCGTTCCGTCGTCGGATGGAATTGAAGGCGTGGTCTAATTCAAACGCCGCCATCATCTTGCTTCCATTGGCCGGAGAGAGTATAGTTGCGCCCGGGTCTGGTTGCCTACAAGACGGCTAGGTATCGGCGGAAGACCCTCCACAGCGGCTAGATTTCCGGCGTCCACAATTCCGAACAAGTAGCATCGAGACTTACCTCGCGACTCTAAGAATCGAGTAGATTGATATCCTGTGCGCCCGCTATCTCCAGAGCAGGAGCGACGAATTGTCGATGCACTTGTCGCGCTCGATTGGATGATGGGCCAGGATCTCAAAAGTTGCGAACTGATCCGTGAGCAACTCGGCTGCACCATGCTGGACGCAAGAACTACTAGGTTCGGCGCTCGTCGGATTGGATCGTTCTAAGCGCCAAAGCGTCGTGCTCGAATTCTCTCGACTACCGGCTTCCAGTCCGAGGTAATCGGTTTCCGGAGAACTTCGACGACTCCAAGTTTCTGAGCATCTTCAGGAGTGAGGCTGTGAATGGCGCTGGTGACGGCGATGATCTGAAGATCAGGAACGTTCCGGCGTAACCGCTTGATTAGATCAAACCCGGCTCCTCCAGGCAGGTCCAAATCCACCAAGGCCACAGAGAATCCGAGATTACCAGCCAGTTCTAGCGCTCGCGCTGAATCTTTAGCCAAGAAAACCTGACGTTCGCGGTTCAGGATTTGCTGGGCTTTATCCAGTACAGCCGGATCATCGTCCACAACCAATATCATATTGAAGAAGTTAAACGTTAACAGGATTACCGTCTGTAAATCAATCTGGGAACTTCACTAGGGGCCATACGGCCCGCGAGGGCGCGGACTCTCCCCTGCGCTAGGAATTGGATGAACTACCTCTCCTTCTGATAGTACTGTACCGGCGTACGAGCATTGAAACAATCCCGGCGATCTCGGCATCAAACGACATCACCGATGGACTTGACGCCCACGCGAACCCTGCGATTCGCCTCGATGGAGGAATATCTTCGGGCGCTGCACCCCGAGTACGAGTTCATCTTCTCGATTAAGGAAAGTGCTCAGGCACGTTGGAAGTACACGCCTCAGGATGCCGAGCGCACACAAGCCCATATGATCGAGAACGCGTTCGAGGTAGCGAAGCGATCGGATCACGACAACGGATTGGAGATCGTGATCGAAGACAACGCCGGGTGAGCGCCCACGGGCCGAGGATGCGATCGCAACCGTGAGATGCCCACGGGCGGGCTGTGTGATAAGTTAGCGACATCATGGACGACGCTGAACGCCAAACCCTCGAAAGACTCCACCGGGAATGCACCGCCGCGCTGGCAAAGCTCCTGAAAGAAGGTGAGGAGATGTGCAGGGTACTCTCGGCTATCGAGCGCCATCCGGCATCGCATGATGAACGCCGAGCAATCATGGAGCAACGCGTGAAGGAGAACGCCGCGCAGATCGCTTACGACTCCGCTCGGCGGGCTTTGTTCACGCGGGCCGGATGGGGAGTGTGAGCCGTGCCGTGTACGCCTAGCACCCGTGGTCGGAGGGGTGATGTTCCACGATCATGCGAGCGTTCTCTGCATGGAGCCGCGCCCGCTCGGTCGCCTCGTGTTGTTCCGCGAATTTGGAGCCGTCTTCATTGCATTGGCGTAAGCGTTTGACGGCATCTGAGAAGTTTGCGACCGATTCTTGCCACTCGCCGAGGAGTCGCTCGCGCTGTTCGCACTTTGGCATTGGGTTCCCTTCCGTCGAACAAAAGGGAAACGTGGCCTGGGCGGCGTCGCCTTGATGGATCGACTGCTTTAGTTAATACCGCCCAGTGGGCGGCTCAATCTGTAGTGGTGCGGGGCACAGCAGTTATCGTTTGCGCGGCAAGCGCCTCCGTTATCCGTTCACCACGATCCCGAATGTCATTGGTAAACACCATCACGGTCTTGCCGTCCCAACGGACATCTACGAGCCGGTTGCCGTTGAGCGGACCACCAATAACTTCAACTTCTGCACCTACTGGGATCGTTGTTAGCGATAGCTCACCGGATGATGATATCGGGGTATCCTGACCATCTTCGGCTAGGATAGCCAGCGTGGGAGTTTTCAAACGATACATCTGTCCTAGCATACGGGGTCCTCTTCCTGCTCTGTTAGTCCGATAGTGGTTCAGCTTGAACTCAAGCGGTTGCCGCAGCGATGACTTCCGTGTGAGTCTTCATATCATCCGTGAACATCATGACCATTTCACCCTCGTACCTCACATCCATCAGCCGCGTGCCATTGAACGGACCACCAATCACTTCGATAGTAGCGCCTTCTGGAATCGTAATACTCACATGTCTTTGCTCGCGTAGTGCAATTGCCATCGCGGAGCGGGTGAGACGGAAACGTTGGTTGTTTTCCACGGCTCCTCGTTTCTACACTCGGTTAAAAGAGTAGTCCACGGCTGAGTGGCAACGGCCCTAAGAATAGAATGTAGCTATACTCTTGGCAGTTTTCTGCCCAAACCGATTCACCTTTGAAATCATGCGGACCTCTCGCCCACCCGTTGAATAGGCTGACGATAGATGGTCACACGACCCTCGGTGGTCACGGCGAGCGTCGCTGGGCTGCTTTGACTTGGGATCGAAAGAACCGTCGGCGGGTCCGGAGCTGGACTGGCCGATGGAACTTCGCGCTGAGCGGTTAGGAGGACAAAGCGTAACTACTCGGCTCCAGAATTCGTAGCACGACTCGATGAACCGAACGAATTCTTGGAGTTCACCAGGTTTTCGAATGAAACAGTTACCATTCAGTGCGTAAACCGCCCGAACGAACTTGGGGTCATCGGAACCAGCCGCGACCACGATCGGAATGTGCATCAATTCCGGGGTCGATTTTATGACTTTCAGCACTTCCAAACCCGACACTCTTGGTTGAGATAAATCCAAAAAGATCAGGTCTGGGCTGGGGACGTGAGCGTACTTGCCTTCCCGACGCACGTAACTAAGCGCGTCTGCTCCTTCCGTGACGCAACTAAGTCCGGTAGTTAGCCCAGCGGCATGGAATGCTTCTACGGTCAGGAGCGTATCAGCGGGATTGCTTTGTACGACGAGAACTTCGATTTGCCTCGGACTCGCCGAATCAGCGCGTGAAGAGTTGGGCATACAGCCAACCTTCTTTCCGTCGAGGAAAGAGAAAAACCATCCGGCGAGGGAAATGTTCTCTTTGAGCGGCTAACCAAGGATACACTTAAACTAGGAAGATTACTAGGGGGTATCTCAATTATTCGCACCGATCAATTCTTCATTGCGTAACCGATAGAATACTCAGTTGTTCACGCGCATTTAGGCAACTTTTCAGGTTGCTTTGCAACCCGATCCAAGTGTTCCCGCTCAAGCGTAGGTATCCCCGATAATGACTGAGGGATTATCCGCCAATTCGCTATACTTGATACCAGCTATCCAGGACGACGCTCCACGCCTCTTCTGCACAGCAGATAGGCGGCGCTCTTATGGCGTTGGCGCGTTGTTCCCCGTTGACCCACGTGAGACCGACGAAGTTTTGAGCGTATACTCCACTTGGGTTGAAGCTCTGGGCTTTAATCTCTTGGGGCGGTCCAAATCGCGACCACTAATTCAGCGAACCGAAAAATACTTTTGCCCGGAAGGTGGCGGCAGAATATCTACACCATCCAGCAAGGTGGTCGGGATTCCCAGCTTGGCTACCTGCAGCCGTATGTTTGCGGCATGTTCTGATTCCGTTTCGGCGATCCGGGCGGCCGCACCTAAGATGGTTTTGTCTTGAATCAAGGGCGCCGCACCG
>Ga0185299_10000536_pt1 | contig 98584 bp, 86 predicted proteins | sample PaiPotPPA55metaG_FD_128002 | JGI IMG/M metagenome (GOLD analysis project Ga0185299, IMG submission 128002) | Iron sulfur acid spring bacterial and archeal communities from Banff, Canada, to study Microbial Dark Matter (Phase II) - Paint Pots PPA... ... | reverse complement strand
ATCGGCATTGCTCGTAGTATTCCGCCGCCGACACGACCACCGTTCCCCACTCCTCGCGAACGTGTCCCAGATCCAAAAGGATTTTGCGAGTGTTCGGATTCACTGCCTCTTTCTTGATGCGGCATTCCTCGAGCAGACGAAAGTGCTCGGCCGCCGAGAGGCCTTCGCGATCCTCTTCACTCAGCACCATGTCGGCCAGAATCTCATCGAAGTCGTCGCCGCCCAGCGTGGAAATTCCTTCCGTCGCCAGTACGCGATGGGTCTTTTCATCCAGCTCCACCAGCGAGGCGTCGAAAGTTCCACCTCCCAGATCATAAACCAGAATCGGACCACTGATTTTGGTCTTGTGCCCGAACTCGATGCTGGCAGCTGACGGCTCGTTCAACAAGCCGATCACATCACAGCCGGCCAAGCGGAACGCTTCCACGGTCAGGAAACGCTGATTGCTGTTGGCGTTGGCTGGCACGCCCAGCATAACCTCCAAGGGTTCCTGCGGCAGGCTGGCGCGCAACGCCATAGCCATTTCGCGCAGCACTTGGATGAGCGGGACGGCTTGACGACCGAGCTGCAGGATCGTCTCAGGCCCCGCTTCCGAGAGCACGCGCTTCAGCGATCGGATGATCGTAAAAGTGGGATACTGCTGGCACGCCCACGCCTGCCAGCCGTAGAGACGTTGATCGCCACGCACGGCGACCAGAGCGGGAAACCAGTCGGCGGCGGCCCCGTCCGGATTTTCAAACGAAATGAGCGGATAGTTTCCGCGATCCACCGCAGCCGCCACGATGCGAGTGGTGCCGAAATCAATACCTAACTTCACGGTGCTTCTACCTTCTTGCTTTCTACGTTCTGCTTATTGGATTCCCGCCGTCGATGTTCCAGCGCCACTCGCTAAAAATTTCAGCAGCGCGGTGTTGAATGGAACGGCGCATTCGATCTGTGGCACGTGACCGCAATGATCCAGAATCACGGTCTGCGATCCGGCGATCTCGGTTCCCATCATCTGACCGGCCGAGAGTGGAATCAGCCCGTCCTCACGACCCCAGACGACCAAGGTAGGCACTTTGATCGCACCCAGCTTGCCGTCGATAACATCTTCGTTACGCAATAGGGAATCCAGAAAACGGTCAATTGTGTAGCCGTCACCCCTGCGCATATGTTGGGCAAAAGCGCCTTCGGCGAAGGCGTCGGTCACCATGGCCTTATTGGCGAGGATGGTCCCCATGAGCGCTTTTTCGCTTGCTACCGTTGAGGGATTCAGAACTTGAAGCAATTCGCGCTGCGCCTGCACGCCCGTTTTGGCAAGAGAATAGCCGGCGCTATCCACCAGCGCCAGGCGATCCACTTTATCCGGATGCGCGAGCGTGAACGCGGCCGCGGTCCATCCGCCCAGCGAGTTTCCTACCACGATCGCTTTGGTGATGCCTAGCTTCTTATAAAAACCGTCCAGAAAATCGACCAGAGTGCCGATCCGATAGTCGATCAGCGGCTTGTCCGATTCGCCGAATCCGATCTGGTCGGGAACATACACATGATAGTTCTTGGCAAGAGCCGGCGCGGTGTACGCCCAGTTGCTCTTATCGCCGCCGAGGCCGTGCAGCAGGATCACGGTGGGTCCGGAACCAGCTTCACTATATTGAATCTTCTGTCCGAAGATCTCGACCTGTTTCGAAGGCGGCGCTTGCGCCCAAACTACCACCGTGGTTACTAAGGCTGTAAGCAGCCCGGCGAATCTGTTCATCCGTTCACCTCATTCCGTACACTAACACGCCCGAGGCACTGGCATGCGATGAGCTCTGCTATGTCACACTGAAGGCTTCCGATGTTCCAAAACTTCCATGGCAATCAAGGGGTAGCGCGAACGCTTTATTCCATGACGAAGCAGGAGCGTATTCCGCAGACCATCCTGCTGGATGGCCCCGCGGGCGTGGGCAAAGCGACCCTGGCCCGAAGATTCGGAGCGGAACTCTTGGGTGATGGCGCGGGTAAGATCGAGCAAGACGACCTGAGCCTCGAAATTCACGCGACCACCATCGCCGAGCGGGAAAAATGGCCGTCGGACAAGCGCAACGACGACCCTTTGCTGTTTTCCACGCATCCCGATTTCGTCACCTTTCCACCGGATGGTCCGCTGCGGCAGCTTACAATCGAGCAGATGCGGCTGTTGAAAGAACGCGCGCAATTCAAGCCGCTACACGGAAAGCGGCGCGTGTTTCTAATCGATCAGATCGATCGCGCCAATGAGCAGGCCGCGAATTCGCTGCTGAAGACGCTCGAAGAGCCTCCCGAACACCTGATTCTGCTGCTAACGGCAGAGAATCCTTACGACTTGCTTCCGACCATCCGCTCCCGCGCCGTGCCTTTCCACCTCGGACCCCTCTCGAACGCCGAGATGCGAACCTTCGTCGAAGCGCGTGCGCTTTCGGAACCGGAGCGGCGCATCGCTCTCGCGGCTGGAAGCCCGGGGCTGGCGGTTTCCATGGATCTCGATGTCTACGATCAGCGCCGCCGCGCGATGCTCGCTCTGCTGCAGGTCGCCGCGGGCCGCGCTGCGTTTAGCGAGTGGGCCAAGCACGCCGAAGTCATGGCTCCGCGCCGCCAGGACAAACTCGATCACCTCCTCGGCATCCTGTACGTGCTGCTGGAAGACATACTGCTGCTGCGGGAAGGCGCCGGTGAAATCCGCAACATCGACATTCACCGGCAACTGGAAGACCTCGCTGGGCACGTCTCGTTCCAGTGGATACGGAGCGCGGTCCGGAAGACCGACGAACTGGCGGAGCTGGTCCGTCGCAATATTCAAAAGAGCATTGCTCTAGACGCGCTGGTGGTCGGATTAAGGCGCTTGGCGGCGTAGAGCCTGTGGCCCCTAAGGGCCATCCACCGCGCCTTGCAGCGGCACGAATCGATATGGTTCAATAATGCTAGTTGGACACCTGATCAATCCTTTTCAAACGGCCCCGCCCGGCTCTCCAACACGTTCGGGACCAGAGATCAATCTCGAATAGAAGTGGAGTCTTGTTGTGGAGACGACAAACCGAAAACTGATACGTCCGTCCTTGAACGAAATGAAGGACCAGATAAATCGTCGCACTAATCATCAGAAGAAAGCCGCTCCCCCGGACCAGACCAACGCCGAGAATTTTTATTACATGAAGCAGATGCAGGCCAAGACGCCCATGGTCTTCGTCCTGAAAGATGGCGAAATGCTGCAAGGCGTGATTGAGTGGTATGACAAGACCTGCCTGAAGGTCAACCGCGACGGCGAACCCAACCTGCTCATCTTCAAGCCCAATATCAAATACATGTACAAGGCGTCGGCTGGGGATTGAGCTGTTAGCGGCGCTTCTGTAGGGCTTTTTCTCGCATTGCCAAGCGGTATGACCGGCGTTCCTCGGCTTCCTCATAGCGGCGCTTCTCATCGTCGGTCTCAGGAATCACAGCAGGAATCGCGAGGCGGCTGCCGCTTTTGTCTAGAGCGACGAAAGTCAGGTAGGCCGAGGAAGTGTGCTGGATCTCGCCGGTCACGAGATTCTCCACTTCGACACGCACCCCAATCTCCATCGACGTGCGGAATACTCGATTCACGCTGGATCGCAATACGATGAGCTGCCCAATGTGGATGGGATGCAGGAAGCTCATGTGATCGACAGAAGCGGTCACTACCGAACATCGGGCATGACGCACCGCGGCCAGCGCCGCCGCGATATCCACCAGATGCATTACTTTTCCGCCCAGGACATTCCCCAGTGTGTTGGCATCGTTGGGGAGCGCGAATTCGGAATATTCGGAGATCGATTCGCGGACGAACCGGCCCGGAGGTGACGAATCCACCGTCAGCTCCGACGTCGCAGATAACTTTCGAGGAATGCCGCAGCCTGCTTTCGCAAGAGCTCGTCATCTGGGCCGCTTCGAACAGCCACGTTCGCGTATTCTAAAATGCCATGCTCTTTCGGCCAGCAGTCCTTTTCGAAAATGTACTGGATTCGGATCAGTTTGCCGGAGTCTTTCGACACGTGAAAGCGAACTGCATCAGCCTCGGAGGATTCCGGAAATCGATCGCAACATCCGCGCCCGTAGCCAAGATTGCAAACTTGGCGCACCTGCGTTTCTTCGGGCTGAAACGTGTCAACGCCCGCGCGGCATTCGCCCGAATAAGGATCACCCAATGGCAGCCGGGGAGGCACCTCCCAGTTGCTGTTGTCGAAACGAGCCAGCGGGTAAAAATACGGGCAGGCCATCGCTCGGTATAGTAACACGTAGAGCTATGGCTACCAATCGATTGGAAATCTTACGGAGTATGGTTGCGCAAAATCCGCAGGACAGTTTTGCGCGCTACGGTCTTGCGATGGAATATGCCAACACTGGCGACCTGGAGCGCGCCATTGCCGAGTATCGCGCGTTGATCGGTTTCAATCCCGATTATGCGGCGGCGTACTTCCACGGCGGCCACGCGCTCGAGAAGCTGGGACGCATTGACGAGGCACGGGACGTGTATCAGAAAGGAATCGAAGCGACGGCTCGAACCGGAGACGCTCACACTCGCAGTGAGTTGCAAGCGGCGCTGGACATGCTACCGCTTTAGTTTTTTCCAGTCGCGAGCTTTTTCCAGTCACGCGCCAGCATGCCATAAACATTGATGTCCTGATACTCGCCATTCAATAGCTGGGCTTCGCGCAGCATTCCTTCAAATTGAAAACCGAGGCGCTTGGGGATCGCACAACTTTTTGTATTGCCTGTTGCGCAGTGAATTTCCACGCGATTGAGCTTCCATTCTTCGAACGCATGATCGATCACGGCGCGGCAGGCGTCGGTAACGATTCCGCGGCCCTGATATTCTTGCGCGATCCAATAGCCGATCTCGACCCTTCTATAAAGCCAGTCGATTTTGTGCGTGCCGATACCGCCGATCAGCTCATTGCCCAACCATATGCCCGCTGAGAATCCGTCGTTGCCGGCGAATTGTTGCAGCGAGGTCTTGATGAAATTCCGGGTGTGTTCCACTTCAGTGCTCATGTCCACCCACGGGAGCCATTCCCGGAGGTAGGCCCGCTCGCGATCCACGACGGCGAACACTTCGGGCGCATGCCGCTCCTCCATGAGCTTCACCGTCACGCCGTCGCGAATGTTCTTGTGAAACATCCAAGCTTAGCGTCGATTCTAACGCGGAATCCGGCGTGCTAGCATGACCACAGAGAATGAAGAAGCTGCTGTTCATCATCCCTATGCTTGCTATTGCCGCTAATGTCCCTGACCTCGCGCAACTCGATAAGATGATCGCCCGATTCAAGCCTACCGAGCTTCGCGCGGATGTTTCCAAACTCTCGCCCGGCGACCGTCAGGCGCTGGCCAAGCTGATCGAGGCCTCGCGCGTGCTGGACGATATCTTTCTCAATCAATTGTGGAGCGGCAACCAGCCGTTGTATGCCAAGCTGCGCCGCGATCCAACTCCGCTGGGAAAGGCCAGACTGCATTATTTCTGGATCAACAAGGGACCGTGGTCGAGTTTGGATGACGGCATCGCTTTCTTGCCCGACGTGCCGGAAAAGAAGCTGCCTGGCGCGAATTTCTACCTTGAAGACATGACCCGTCTGGAGTTCGAAGCGTGGGTGAAGACGCTGCCGGAAGCCGAGCGCCAGAAGGCCGAGGGCTTCTTCACGGTGATCCGGCGCGACCGGATCGGGCATTTGAAGACCGTGCCGTACAGCCAGGAATACAAATCCGATCTGGCCAAGTCGGCGCGCCTGCTCGAGGAGGCAGCCGGGCTGACGGAGAATGCCACGCTCAAGAAGTTTCTGCTGGCGCGCGGCGCTGCGTTCTACTCTAACGACTATTACGAAAGCGATCTGGCGTGGATGGACCTGGATGCTCCGATTGATATCACGATCGGCCCCTATGAAACCTACAATGACGAGATTTTCGGCTACAAAGCAGCCTTCGAAGCTTATGTGAATCTGCGGGACGACGCCGAAACCGCGAAGCTGAAGTTTTTTGGCGACCATTTGCAGGAGGTCGAAAACAATCTACCGATCGATCCCAAATATCGCAATCCCAAACTGGGCAGCCAGGCGCCGATCCGTGTGGTCAATGAGGTTTTCTCGGCCGGCGACGGCGAGCACGGCGTACAGACAGCGGCTTACAACCTGCCCAATGACGAGCGCGTGGTGACGCAGAAGGGCAGCAAGCGCGTGATGCTCAAGAACGTGCAGGAGGCCAAGTTTCACTCCACGCTGGAACCGATTGCCAAGCGAATGCTCACCGCGGGGAGCCAGAAGGATCTGAGTTTCGAATCGTTCTTCACGCATATTTTGGCGCACGAGCTCAGCCACGGTATCGGCCCTCACCAAATCACGGTGGCGGGGCGAAATACCAGCCCGCGGCAGGAAATGAAGGAGCTTTATAGCGCCATCGAAGAGGCGAAAGCGGATGTCACCGGACTTTTCATGCTGCAGCATCTCTACGATCGCAAGCTGATCGAGGGCGGCGCGAGTGCCGAACGGAAACTATACACCACGTACCTAGCGTCCACCTTCCGAAGCTTGCGATTCGGCCTCAAAGAGGCGCACGGCAAAGGAATGGCCTTACAGGTAAATTACCTGACCGATAAAGGTGGATTCATTGCGCGGCCGGATGGCACGTTCGAGGTGGATTTCGCGAAGATCAAGGGCGCCGTGCGCGATCTGGACCATGACCTGCTGACGCTCGAAGCCACGGGCGACTACACCGGCGCGAAACGAATGCTGGATGAGTTGGGAGTGATCCGCCCCAACATGCAGAAGGCCCTCGACAGCCTGACCGCGATCCCGGTGGACATTGAGCCGATCTTCGTCACCGCGAATCAGCTGACTAGCTCAGCCCGCTAACTTCGAAATGTCGTTGTAGAGCACGAACGCGACTACGGCCATCAGGAAAACGAAACCCAGCTTAAAGACGGCTTCTTTAACCCGCAGGCTCAGATCGCGGCGCATGAACATCTCGACCAAAAGCAGCAGGATCACACCGCCGTCCAGAATCGGGATGGGCAGCAGGTTGAAGATCGCGAGATTCAGGCTGACCATGGAAGTCAAGCCTAAATAGGCCGTCGGGCCTTCGCGAGCGGCTTCGCCCGATAGTTGCGCAATACGGATGGGACCTTCCAACGACCGGGGCGACATGCGGCGCTCCACGATTCCACGCAAAAATTGATAGATCAATGTCGCGCTTTTCGCATTTTGCCGGGCGGATTCGACGATAGCTTTCGGGAGTGGCAAGCTGACGAACTCCACCTTGGGTTGCAGGCTGACGCCGATCATCCACTTCTGGCTGCCATCCATATCCGTCAACGCTGGGGTTACGGTGACTGTGCCGATTTTTCCGTCTCTCGAATAGATCACCTGGACTGGCTTCCCACCGGTACTGCTGACGATGTCGTGAATCTTGGGTGTGGAGCGGACCGGCTGCCCATCCACGCTTACGATGATGTCGCCCGCCCGGAGGCCCACCTTAGCGGCAGGTTTGTCGGGGAGGGCGCTAGCGATCTCGATTTCGTTCTGTTCGTCCCAGCCGGCAAAACCGACGCCTGTTCGCGAATCCAGAACCGGAGTGACGGTCAAGTGTTTGCGTTCTCCGCCGCGTTCGACCCAAACACTGAGCGGATGCCCGGCGCTGGCCACTTCTTTCATCGCGATATCTTCCCAGGTGGGGTCCGCGGTATCGCCGATCTGGATAACTCGGTCGCCCTCCTGCACTCCGGCTTTGGCGGCCGCGGCATCCGGCACAATATAGCCGATTACGGGCGACGGCGTTGAAGGAATCTTGGGGTAGCGCACCATGAATAGGCCGGTCAGAATGGCCACCGCCAGAATAATGTTCATGGCGGGACCTGCAAATGCGATGATCAGCCGCTGCCAGCGCGGTTTGCTTAAAAATCCCCGGGGATCATTGGCGTGTTCGTCGCCCGGCTGCTCGCCGGCCATCTTTACGTAACCGCCAAAGAGAATAGCCGCGAAGCGGAAATCAGTCTCACCCCTTTTGAATCCGAAGAGCCGCGGGCCGAAGCCGAAGCTGAAGGTCTCCACCCTGACATCAAAAAACCTTGCCGCCCAGTAATGTCCAAATTCGTGGAGTAAGATCATCACTCCGATCAGGACCAGGAACCACCAGATATTTTGCAGAACGAGCATATTAAGCTTTTGCGGACACCGGCCCGCGCTCCTCATAAACGGTTTGTGCTCTCTCGCGAACGATCTGTCGCGCTACCAAGCGAGACTGCTCGTCCACTTCCAAGACTTCCTGGATCGATTCCGGATGCCGCACCGGGACGCGCTCCAAAGTCTCCTCGATCACAGCGGGGATCGAAGGGAAAGTAAGTTCTTCCCGTAGAAAGGCTTCCACGGCCACTTCGTCAGCGGCATTCAGGGTGCAGGTCGCGGATCCGCCTTGTCGCAGGGCTTGATATGCCAGCCTCAGCGCGGGGAATTTGTCATAGTCGGGCGCGCAGAAGTTCCAGCTTCGCGCCTGGGTCCAATCCAGCCTCGGCACGGGCGCCGATTCGCGGGCCGGATAGGTGAGGGCGTATTGGATAGGCATGCGCATATCGGTGGCTGAGATCTGGGCGATCACGCTGCCATCGTTGTACTCGACCATCGCGTGTACAGTGGATTGAGGATGGATGACCACATCCACTTCATCGGCTGAAAAATCGAATAACCAACACGCCTCAATCACTTCGAATCCCTTGTTCATCAGCGTGGCTGAGTCAATCGTGATGCGCTGCCCCATCTTCCACGTTGGATGATTCAGCGCCTCGGCTGGGGTCACGGCCGCCAGTTTCTCCCGCGATGTCTCCCGAAATGGCCCGCCGGATGCGGTCAAGATCAAGCGCGCTACCTCGCTTCTTTTCCCTGCCCGCAGGCATTGATGAGCCCCGTTGTGTTCGCTATCGACGGGAATCAATTCAGTACCTGATTTTCTGGCGGCATCGATCACCAATTGGCCACTGGCCACCAGAACCTCCTTGTTTGCAAGCCCGACCCGCTTACCGCTACGGATAGCCTCGAACGTCGCTTCCAGGCCCACCACGCCGACGATGGCCGACATAACGAAGTCGACTTTCGAGTCAATCGCTGCTTCGACCCGCGCCCGCGCGCCCCAAAGCAAATCCGGCCACTCTGCCCGCGCCAACTTGCTTTGAGACAGCCGTTTTATTAGACTCTCGCGGCCTTGTTCGGTTGCGGTTACGGCCACTTGTGGGCGGAATTTCAATATTTGCTGCGCGAGCAGATCGGTATTGTTCCCGGCTACCAAGGCGTGCACGCGATATTGATCCGGATGGCGGCCAACCACGTCCAATGTGCTGACACCGATGGACCCGGTTGAACCGAGTATGGTGAGTATCTTCAACTGACTTATTATAACGTCAAGAGACGAAACCTTAACCCAGTTCGTTTCGACTTTTTGGGAACCCTTTTCCTCGTTGACTGTGACCCTTGCGGGCGCCGGGGAGGATTGCTTCAGGGGTCTTTTTTATGAGGTTAGTCTCGCTTTGGTGGGAGTTGCCTCCCCGGCTTACTTCCAATAATAGGATATTGAGCTCAGGAACGCAACTGTTTTTTGTATTTTTTATTTGGCCCGGACCTGAACCCCGGCCCAACGTTCCACCACCTGGATAGTGGAGCACATGTCTGAATCCCCGTAACCCTCTGCAATTGCAGCACGAAACATCTGTTCTGTGGCGCCAGTGGTCGGGAGTGGCAAGCCTAGCTCCTCGGCTGAATCAAGGGCTAAACCGATGTCTTTGTGCATCCATTTTGTGGAAAAATTGGTCGTGAAATCGCGTTTGAACACGAATGGAGCCTTGTAAGCGATGACTCCGGACTTGGCCGCGCTGTTATTTATGATTTCCAGCATCAGGGCGGGATCGACACCGGCTTTGGTACTGAGGGTGAAGCCCTCATTGAAAGCCTCCAAGATATTGGCAAGAATGAGGTTCTGCGTCAGTTTCGCTTGCAGCCCCATACCCGGACCGCCGCAAAAATAGAATTGCTTGCCCATCACCTCGAAGAATGGCTTCGTTTTTTCGAACACCTTTTGGTCTCCCCCGACCATAAAAGTCAAAGTGCCGCCTGTTGCGCCCGGCGTGGAACCGGTGCACGGAGCATCCAAGTACTTGATTCCCTTCGCTGCGAGCTTCTGGCCGATGGCGCGGCTGGCAGACGGGGAGATAGTGCTGCAATCGGCGACGACGGTACCTGCTCTCGCGCCTGAGATTACGCCGTTGGCACCGACCAAGACTTCCTCGGCCATGGCGGTGTCGCCCACGCAGACGAAGATGCATTCCGCCTTCTCGCCCACCTGTTTGGGAGAATCGCAGGCTGTGGCTTTCTCCTCCTGGGCGAGCTGTGTGGCCTTGCTCGCGGTGTGCGACCATACCGCAACCTCGTGCCCGGCGCGGGCGAGATTGCGCGCCATGGGGTAGCCCATCAGTCCAAGACCTATAAATCCGAGTTTTGCCATAAGAAAGAATGGTAGCAGTTGACCTAATATCGGTCCAGAGCCCCGAGCAGGTTTCGCTGGCCCGCGAGACGCTCTTCACGTTCTTTGGCAAAGCGTTGAATCCCGGCGAAAATGGAGTCCGGATCTAGATGCGCCTCGGCGATCACGTCCGGTTCCAGGCCGCTGGTGAGCCACTGATTATCCCAATCCGATGTTAGAGAATACCGGTCGGTGAGTGGTCCGAGATCGCGGATGGGCCACACACGGCGCGTGCCGGTGCTGACCACCATGAGATCGTAATATGCCTCGGGCGGCAGCACGGACCGGCGATAAGCTTCGGGTTGGCGATCGAACAGCTCTTCGCTGATCGCGGAGATAACCTTCACGTTGATACCGGCTTCTTCGAGACGCGGCAGTTGCTTCACCAGATTCACCGTTGAGCTGGATCCCTGGACGAGCACATAGCCGTGCCTGGGCTTGCCCGGAGTAAAGTCGCGGAGGACGTAAAGGCCCTTGGCTGCCGCCCGGAGATCGGTGTCGGCAAACTTGCTTCGGTCGGCCACCGGAAAATCAGGGCGTGCAACTTCGATGGTGATGATTCCGACTTTGGGATCGCGCGCGGCGATCTCAGCCGCGGCAAAATATCCGGGGGCGACGTCGTTGTAATCCCAGAAGTTCAGATGGACGGTGTGTCCGCGGGGGAACAGCTTCCAGACCTGGGGCGCAAAGATGCCGAAGTGGGTGCGGCCATCGGCGGCAGTCTCGGGACCAGAATGGGCAACCAGAATATGCAGCACGCCCATTCGAAACCGGCTGTCCTGGCTCTGCTGGCTCCATACTCGTGCCGGCGTATACATGAGCGGGGTGAAGGCGCCGTACGTACCGCTCAGCGCCCAGACTCCGGCAAATTTCTGGGGATCGACGCTGGCGCTTTGGCTCACCAAGCCAATCGCCGTCGAAACATTCCCCGCTTCCTGGATCGCGGCCTTCAATCGCGTACCGAGTGGGTTGGTCTCCGGATCGTAATGCCCCCAGAGACTCCCGTGCTCCACATTGATCGACTCGGAGAGATCCGCGGATAGCGTCAGAAAACGATTGTCCGTGACGTAGTTCATCCACTTGATAATTTCCGAGATCGCGCGGCGGGTGCCGGCCATCTCTCCCGGCTTGCGGAAAAGCGTGATCGAAACTTGCTTTTCTCCGCCGGAAAGACGATTCACGGCGGTCACGTTCTGCGGCTCCGCCGGAAGATTGGCGACCAGCAAGCGATCATCCAGGAAGGGATCAGTTTTCACGTCGAAGTGAAGCGGCATTTCATCCTTGACTGTGTCGCCTATCGAAACCAGACGGTCCGCGAGCCAATCGCCCAGCCCATTGCGATCGAGCAGCGACATTACGACGTCGATGTTGGTCTTGAACTGGATCAGCCGCTCCCGTGGATCGGTCACGGCGCCATCGCGAATTCCCACGAATTCCACTCCGTAGTGCTGCTCGAAGGTTTTGGCCAGCGCCACGAAGTAAGGCGCATTCATTTTCATGGAATAGGGGTGGCTCTGATAGCTGACGATTTGGTCGCCGTGGCCGGGAATCTTGCCGTCTACGACGCGGGGCCAATATCCTTTGGTCGTTTTGCCGATCAGGATCATGGGCCGGCGATCGCTCGGGTCCCAATCCTCCATAGTCTTGAACGCGGATACGATTTGACCGTAGTCGTTGCCGTTGTCGAGCGTAAGAACATTCCAGCCATAGGAAGTCCATTGGTCGACCAGCCGGTAGGCTTCATATTTCCTGGAGACCACACCTCCGAGCAGAATGTCGTCGATCCCGGCGTTATTGTCCGAAAGCAGGATGCGAAGTCGCTTGCCCACCTGCAGCGCCACCGCTTGGGTCTTGAGCTCCTGCGCGTGCCCTTCGGTCATGGCAAATTCGCCTTCGAGAGCAATGATCTTAGGCGACGAGTTGGGTGCGCCGATGAAGTCCCAGAATGCGGCTTTCCCAGCCGCCGTGGCGATCCCGATGCCGGAAGGACCGCCGTTGACGTCATTGGTAACGTCAGTGCTTTCGGCATGGCCGGCCAGCGCCTTAATCCCGCGCATTTTGGCCTGGGCGAAGAGCGCATGATCGGTTAGTCCGGCGTTTTTCAGAATGTCCTTGAGAGCGCCGGCACCGCGCCGAAATCCGAGCGCATCGATGGGCAGAATCGCGACCTTGGGATCGACGTAATAACGCCTATCGCCGGTAGCCTTGTATTTCCGCTCGAGCGCTTGGCCCATGATCATCCACAGCGCGTACCCAGTGGGGACATTGTGTCCGCCGGCGAGCAGGAACTTGTCGCCAAAAGGATGTTTGGGACGACGATAATCGTAACGCATGCCGCCTAGCTCCGGCCCGGCCAGATGGGCGGTCACATTGTACGGCGTGTACGCCAACGGCCCTCCGAAATGGCCGGTCTGCGCGTAGTTGCCGAGCAGCACCAGTGTCATGCAGGTCATGTAGCCGATGTCTTCCAGTCCTTCACGGTCTTGCAACGGCAATTGTCCCGTGCTGGCCGGCAACGCCTGTGTGGTTAAACCCAAGATCTAATTCCTCCCGTCACGGCACAGTATACAACTCGAAGCAGCTTGGAAGCTGTGTCAGTTAGGAATGCTGTGTTGGCTTTGGGAGGACGCCGGCCCGTTATACTGCTGAATCTTGAGCTACCGGAGTTGCACCAGCCCGCGCGAGGAGCTTGAGCACCAGTAAGTCTGAAGGATGGAAGCTGGCTACGGCTATGTGAGTCAAATCCTCATCGCTTTGTGCGATGTGACTGCGAATCAGGACGCGCAGTTGATCCACCGTAACACCTAATTCGGCAGCAGCTTCGTGTTCGGAGTATTGAGTCTTGCCAGGTTTGACGGTGGGCGCTGCTTGATTCATGATCCTAATGGCATTCTAAGTGGGAAATACCGTCGACCCAATCAGGCGGAGTGCTTAGATGAAACCTCGGGTACACCTGACGGACTTAAGTACTACGGCGGATGCAGGTTCTTTAATCACGAAACGGCGGCGCTACACTCGAAGTAGGTGCTGATTCATGTCTGATAAGAACTCATCCGTACTTCGTCCGCCCACACAAGTCTTAACCCGGGGCTTCGACCCCACTCTTTCGGTCGGTTCGGCGAGGCCGGCCGTCTTTCGCAGCTCTACGTACGTTTTTACGAGTCCGGAAGCCGCCGAACGCGCTTTCGACTTGATGGCCGGACGCGCGCAGCCGCTGCCGGACGAAAAACACGAACTGGTTTATTCCCGCTTCAACCATCCCAACGCAGAGATTCTCGAGGATCAGATCGTCCCGCTCGAGCCGGGAGCGCACGGTGCGCTGGTATTTAACTCCGGCATGGCCGCGATTATGACGGCGTTGATGACCTTTGCCCACCCGGGCGATAGCATCGTCTACACAGTTCCGATTTATGGCGGCACGCAGCACTTGATCCAAGATTTCCTGGAGCCGCTGGGAATTACGGGTATTGCGGTCCGAGCGGGCCGCACGCAAGAGATCGACGACGCTATCCGTGGGGCGAAAAATCTCGCGATCGTGTTGATCGAGACTCCCGCCAATCCGACTATTTTGATGACCGGCATCAAGCAAGCGGCGGGCACCGCTTCCGGGCTGCATCCCAGGCCGGTGGTGATGGTGGACAACACGCTGCTTGGCCCCGCCTTCCAGCATCCGCTGATGCACGGCGCGGATCTGTGCTTATATTCGGCAACCAAGTATCTTTCTGGATTCAGCGATATGATCGGAGGCGTGGCGATTGCGAGCGATCCTAAACTGATTCGCCAGATGCGCGGTAAGCGCAGCCTGTTCGGCAACATCCTGCAACCGGACGAGTGCTGGATGCTGGACGGCCGTCTGCCTACGGTGAACTTGCGCATGAACCGTTCGAGTAAGAATGCCGAGCGCATCGCTACTCAGTTGGCGGGAAATCCCAAGGTGGCCCGCGTTCACTATCCGACGCTGTTTACCGATCCAGACCAGATTCGCATCGCGCAGGAGCAATGCGATTTCCCGGGCGGCATGTTCTCGCTGGATCTCAAGGGCGGCAAAAAGGCCGCGTTCGAGTTCCTTCGCAACCTGCGGATCGCACGAAACGCGGTCTCGCTCGGCGGCGTGGAGACGTTGGTGTGCCATCCGAAGACCACGACACACTCGGGTTTCACCGAAGAGGAATCCGCCGAAGCGGGGGTTACCGACGGCCTGGTACGGATCTCGATCGGCATCGAAGACTGGCGCGATCTGCTGGCTGACTTTGAGCAGGCCCTCGATCTTATTTGATCTGGAACTTGAGCACGGCCTTGCCCAAGTGAATTTCGTCTCCTGGGAGAAGCTTAGTACCGCGCGTGTCGCGATGGACTTCTTGGCCCATGCCATCGCGAACGATCCAGAGCCCGCAATTATTTTCTGACTTGTCGCCACGCGTATACCAGCGATCATTAAACAGCCGGTATTCGCCCGTTTTCTTGTCATGCAGAATATGCGCGTGTTCGCGCGACACGGTGCGGTTGATGGGATTATCCTCTGCGAACGCCAGATCGTTGCGTCTGGAAAGACCCGCGGATTTATAGACGTCGACCAGGCGGCCGATGTTGGTTCTGCTCTTTTGCAATTGGATTTCGGTTTTGTTCGGGGTCCCGGTGATCACCATTAATCTCGCCGTCCGGCGCGCACGGGATGCTTCCGAAGCCGGTGGTTGAATCTCCTCGGCGAGGGTCTCAATGCGGAGCCAGTTATCATGGTTACCAGATTCATCGGTGTCACCAGATTCATCGGTGCCGCCTGATTCATCGCTGGCGATGCGAACCTCGACGCGAAGGTCATCGGGAAACCGGCACGAATCTCGTGCCATGCTCCGGCGCACTTCCTCCTCGAAGAATCGGCGGAAGAAGTCGCGCTCGAACACGGCGGCATCGGGCGCGGAGGTGCAAATGACAATGCGCACGATATTGTAGGGGAAGAGCGCCTTCCCGCCGGCGCGCTGGATCTTTTTCTTCACCTCATCCAGCACCGCGATGCGGATCTCGGCCACCTCCGGCGAGTCGCCAATAGCCTGCGACATCGCTCCGAATGGCGCTTCGAATACCGTGCGCCCGAGCCGCTCAATCAGCTCCGAGATTCTCATTGCTTCGCACCAACCAGGCCCAATTCCGCTGCGGCGTCCACAATCTGGCGTGCCACCGGGGCGGCTGTTGTCGCGCCATAGCCGCCGTGTTCCACTACCACGGCGAACGCGATGCTTTTCGAACGGTCGCCATCATAAGGCGCGAAGCCGGCGAACCAGGAATGCGGCATGCCTTCGTCGAGCTGGGCGGTGCCGGTCTTGCCCGCAACACTCACCGCTTCGCCCTTCATGGCACGGCGCCCGGTTCCTTCCACCACTACTAAACGCATGGCGTGTTGCAGGAACGCGGCCAGCTGAGGCGTGAGGATGGGACGCGGGGCATCGGTGCGCGAGTTGCTGCCGTCGATCTCCCAGCGGCCTTCCGGCATTGCACCTGAGTTGGCAATAGTGGCCACCACTCGCGCCATCTTGAACGGCGTCACAAGTACGGGGCCCTGACCGTAGGACGCAAAGGGCATAGTGGCTTGAAGATCGGCGATCTCGCCGGCCGGTATATCCAGCAGCTTGGCGGTGTCGCTCAACGCTTTCGCGCCCACCGAAAATACGCCGAGCTGCGCGAAATAGGCATTGCACGAGACCGTGATGGCCCGCTCCATGCTCAACGTTCCGTGCGCCGAATCGCCGACGTCGTCGCGAATGGGCTTGCGCCAACCCGGAATCACAGTGCCGGCGCGGCCATCGGGCAGCCGCTGGCAACGGAACTGCTTTTGCTCGAGATTCGGATCGATCCGCAGTGCGGCCATCGCGGTCACCAGCTTGAACGTCGACCCGGGAGGATAGAGCGCGTAACGCGCGCGATCGAATAATTGGTCGTTCGTTGCCTGCGAGGCACCGGCGTAACTGGGCGCGGTGGTGGGTAACGCGGGCTCGCTGACCATTGCCAGAACGTCGCCGCTGGAGGGGTCCATCACCACCGCCGCGCCATTCTGTTTGTGAGCCTTGGCGAGCTGCGCTTCCAGGGCTTTCGCCACCCGCGCCTGAAGACGAATGTCGATGGAGGTGGTGACGGTGCGGTCGCGAGCCATCAACTTGGCGATTTCCGGATTCCCGGGCTGATGCCGGTAGCGGATCAGCGGCGCCAGTTCGCCATAGTCCGCGAAACCTTGCAGCTTGACATTGGAGTCATGCTCGATCAGCGATGCGTTGGTTGCATGGAAATTTTCCCCGGTTCGTAGATCACCCAGAAGATGCGCCGTCAGCGAGCCAAAAGGATAGTGGCGGTTGTCGAGCCGCGAGCAATTGGCGTCGATCGATACCCCGAGCTTTTCGTAGTCGGCCTGGCGGCGTTCCAACTCGCTCCAATTGCTGGTAGCGAGCAGAACACCATTGCGGTCGTAGATATTTCCGCGTGGAATTTCGCGCGCCAGTGAATTGAGTCTTGGATTGCGCTGCGCGCGCTTTACGCCGTCGTCTTCGAAGACCTTGGTTTCGCGCGCCAGAAAATCGCGATCATGCGCGATCTGGTAGTAGCCCGCCATAAACAGCAGTGCCAGCGCGCATCCAGCCAACGCTCTTTCGAGCGATCGAACAGGACGGCGAAATGGTTCATCCGCGACAGGATCCTTGGAATGATTGGAGATCGCCAGCAGAATTCCGAAGATTAGAAAATTCGCGAGCATCGCCGTATTACCCGAGCTCAAAAAAGGGGACACTACGCCTGAGAGTGGGATGGCGCCCAACACGCCGCCCGAAATTAGCAACATCTCAAATGCGATCAGACCCCCGAGGCCAAGCGCCAGGAACACGCCGTACTCGTTGGGCGCGTTTAGACCGATCCGCATCGACCGATGAACCAAAAAGCCAAGAAGTAGCAGGACAGCGGCCACGCCGCAGAATCCCCATTCCTCGCCGATGGCGGGTAGCACGAGATCGGTATTGCCAGCGGGGATCATCGCGGGATCGCCCCAGCCCGGGCCAGATCCCCACACACCGCCGGTTGAAAAAGCCCACAGCGAATGGGCCAGTTGATTGCCGCCATGCACATCGTTGTCCCAAGGCGAGAGCCACATGTTGATGCGATCGACGACCGTGGGCGGCTTGCCGATCCTGTATCCAGTCGTGACGCCGGCTACTAATAAGAGGATGCCGAGCAGCGCCAATCCGGCGCGCCCGCGCGCGATCCAAAACATCACCAGGAAAAGGAATCCTGTTACCAGCGCCGGCCCCAGATCTTTCAAAACGAAAAACATCGCCAGCGCCAACGCAACTGCCAGCATCACCGGAAGCACGTGCGAAAGGCGCGGAAGATTGATCCAACGCAGCGGACGCGGGACCAGGCGCTTCTCGCGCAGATCGCGCAGCCGCTCCCAATTCCGCGCGAAGTAGCCCGCCAGGAAAAAAACGAGCAGGATCTTGATCGCTTCCACGGGCTGGAACGGCCCGAGATTTACTTTCGCGTCATTTCCGCCCGGTCCCGTTCCGAATCGCAGCAACGCCAGGAACAGAAGGAAAGCCGCGAACAGCGGTACATAGCACCATTGCGCGAAGCGCTGATAATTCAGCCATCGCAAAGATGGCAGCAGAAGTACGATGCATCCCAGGCCCACTCCCCAGGCGAATTTGCTGAACTCCAGGGTGTCGCGCAGTGGATCGCGCAGGCTGATTGCAAGGATCAATCCCATTCCGCTCAGCAGATGTATGGCGGGCAGAAGCGCGAAGTCGCCACGAAAGCCGCTCCACCTCCAGACCAGGAAGACAACGTAGAATCCAGCGAGGTACACGGCGATCCAAATCGCAAACTGGATCTGGAATTCCCGCGGACTGCGAACCACGAAGGCCGGCTTGAGCTTAGCCAGCGGCAGCAGCGGTTTCCTCACGTTGTCGCTTACGCGCAATCGCGCCAGTACGCCGACGTTCGGAACCGGTTGACGCGCTCTTAGAAACTCGAACGTTCTTTGGGCGACGGAGGCCCGCTCAGCGACGTCGGAAAACACCAACAGAAACGGAAGCAGATCGTCCGGCTGGGTAACCTGATTCAGATCGAGCAGTTCACCGCGATCGAGGCTGCTCGCGAGCTCCTGGAACCTCGCGGTCTTGGCGGAGTACACCAGCACCAGGCCGGCCAAAATCAAGAGGGACGCTGCTGCCAGCCACACAAATTCGCGCCAACCGATGCGGGACGCTGGCGCCCCGGCCGTGCCAGGCAGCGCCAGAACTTTCGATTCCCAACTCTTGGTTACTGCCACCGGCTAAGCCTCCACTTGGGCTTGCGCTGCTTTTTCGTCTTGGCCACCTTGACAGGCGGCTTCTGCAGGACTTCGTCGAGTTGCTGGCGCGTGAGATCGTCGTCGTCCACCTGATGGAGCGCGACATTCACGTTCGAAAAACCGAGGATGGGCTCGTACAGTTCCCGCGCCCTAGCGAAATCCCGCTGCGCGAGCCGGAGATAGCGCTCTTCCATCGAACGGGAAGTGGCGCGATACTTCTGGGCTTGGGCCAGCTCGGCATTGGCGCGGAAGCGATATCCATCAGCCTCCTGCTCGGCCTCGCGCGGACCAGGCTGAAATCCCAGCCGCTGTGCTTCATGTAACTCGGCCATCGCTTTGCCGACGTTCTTCACGTAGTAAACATAAATCCGGGCCAAGCCCAAATGCGGATCCGGTGAGCGCGGAATCAAAGTAGAGGCTTCCACGAATTTCGCTTGTGCTGCATCAACGAACGTTTGCCGCTGGCCGGTTTGGTTGGAATTCGCGCGTATCAGATTCACATAGCCATTCGCGAGCGCGAGCTTACCCTCGGCGATGTGGTCGCTGTGGTCAATTTCGAGGGCATGCCGTAGACTCACGACAGCCTTCTGCCAATCGAAATTCTCGATGGCCGGATCGGAGTTGTTCCGATACCGGTCGATGATGTCGTCGGCCGCCTGCAATAAGCTCGCCCGTAGCGTGGGTGCTAGCTTACCGGCCGGCGAGAATTCTCCCAGGAACGCGTTCTGCCTCTGCAACCGGCGGAACAAATCCCAATCCGCGTTTATACCCGCGGTGCTGGCTCGCACGTAATCGACCTTGCCGCGAAACGGCGTGCTCTCGCGCCAGAAGCGATAGTAATACCCCGCGGGAACGCAGACCACCAAGCCGGCCAGCAATCCCCAGCACAGAGCCACTAAAATGCTCAGCAGCGATGCGAGCTGCTGGGCGCGCGGCGCCTTCAACTTCATGACACTCTGGCGGACGGTTTCGGCCATGACCGACACCCGCTCGGGTATGCTGTGCGGCCGCGGCTTCTCCACCGTGGGATTCGTGTTCCAGGCCGTGCGGCGCTCGGTCTCGGCGATGGTCGGGCGGTTCAATAGAAACGATCTCAGATCGGTTTCGAAAGACGCCGCGGAAACGTAGCGTTGGTGCAGATCGCCGGCGAGGGCCTTATTGAGAATGGCGATGAGTGGGGCGGGGCATCCATTGGGCAGAGCGCGCGGAGGACGCCTCGATTGAATCAGCTCTTCGAGTTTGCGCGTATCTTGCGCCTGGTAAGGCGGCGATCCGGCCACCATTTCGTACAACGTCACTCCTACCGCCCACAGGTCCGCGTGGCGATCTACCTGACCGCGGCTCAAGCGCTCCGGAGAACAGTAGCCGGGGCTGCCTAAGTTAAGATGTGTCCGGCTATGAGTAAAGGTCAGCACCTTCGCAATGCCGAAATCCAGAAGGCGGACTTCGTCATCATTGCCGATCTGAATGTTCGAAGGTTTGATGTCGCCGTGAACCACGGCTCTGCGCTCTCCATCGATTTCAGCTTGGAATGAATGGAGCTGATCGAGCTGGCTGAGGATCTCTTGCGCCAACTTGGCCGCCCGCGCCGGCTCGATGCGTTTTTCCTGTTTGAGGAGCTCCGCCACCGTCCGTCCTTCGATGTACTGCATGGCGACGAAGAAATATCCATCCAGCTCGCCGTACTCGTAGATTTCTATTACGCGCGAATCGGCATCGTGCAGTTGCTTCTGAATCGCCGCGCCTCGCCGCTCGGCTTCCAGGATTAACTGCGTCAACGGATCGGGAGATTCCTCAACAATTTTTAATACAGCGTGCCGGTTAGCGTTGTTGTCAAACGCCAGATAGACATCGGTCATGCCGCGGGCGAGCTTGCGTATGACCTCGTAATTTCCAAAGTGCTTGGTGCGGAGCACAAATATACCAATAAGCAGTGGACGTGCGGACAGACGCGGGGTTACGGTCCCTTCCAGACTAACGCCAGGACCACCCCAATGACAAACCCATATACCAGAAAAGCCACGCGGCAGGTGAGCAACCTTAGGACGCGCGATTGTGGTGGCCGCTCGGTTCCGGGCATCGAACCGGGGCGCGCTCTGGTGATGGAGTGGCGCGCGCGGGCGTCGGCCATCTGGGGCGACACGTTCCCCAGGAATTCGCTCCCGGCCACGAAGACCGCCGTGATATTGTCCTTTCCGCCCGCGAGGTTAGCGGCATCCACCAGATCGCGCGCCACTTTGTGAGGGTCACCGTCATAGCGCTCGATAATCTTGCACATTTCGGCGGACGTGATCAGATCGCTCAGGCCATCGCTGCATAACAGAACCGCGGCGTCGGGCTTAAATAAAAACTCCTTCATCTCGACGAACTCGGCGTCGTCAGGGTCTCGCCGCCGGGATCCGACATCCCGGAATACTTCGTGACGCCGGGGATGCTGCATGGCTTCCTCTTCAGTCAACTCGCCGCGATCCTCGCGCTCACCGACCGGGGAATGATCCGAGGTTAGCTTACGTAGCGCGCCATTCCACATCAGGTACAGCCTGGAATCGCCCACGTGACCGACGATCACTTTGTCGTCTTCCATCACGGCCAGGGTCAGTACGCAGGCCATGCCACGCCACGCTTCGTTCTCCGCGGCGAGGTCGCAGATCCGATTGTTGGCGGTGGCGATCGCATTGCGAATCCTGTCACGAATGTCGCCGTCGCGCGCTGCCAATTGGGTTGGAATCACTTCCAGGGCAGTGTCGGCGGCCTTCTCGCCCGCGGCGTGCCCTCCCAACCCGTCCACGACCAGGAAGACGCCGTGCTCGTCGTCCACATAGTCACGATCCTGATTTTCGATTCGAAGGCGCCCCGGGTCGGTGGCTGCGCCGGCTCTCCACTTCTCGGCAACACCCATGGTCACCTTTTGCCGCGCACGCTCTGCGCCACCAGGAAGCATACCGTGAACACCAGGAAAAGCAGCACGAACGGGATGTGCGCCAGATATGGGATCTTCATGGGTTAATCAATCATGGCTTGGCTTCGAAGCTCAGGGTGATAACCTCGGCAACGCTGATTTTCGACCGGCCGGGCAAGGTTTCCTCCACTCCGCGCGCCAAGCGTTTTCCGTTCAGCCAGGTACCGTTCATGCTCTTGTCGACGATCCAAAATCGCCCTTGCGCCGGATCGCGGCGCACGCGCAGATGCTCGCGCGAGACTTCGTCGTTGCTATACAAAGCCACGTTCACGGGCACGTCGTCTCCACCGCGGCCGATGCTGATTTCGTCCTGCGTCATCAGGTAGAGCTGCGGTCCGGAATCGTCCTCGTAGCGGATCTCGGCGTACACGTTGTCGCCGGGCTGACGCGCCTCAGTTCGCGTAGCCGCGGTCTTGCCCGTGCTCGCGGTCTTGCCGGTAATGGTTCCAACGCTGGGCTCGCGGTCGAGCAAGGTAGTCTTGGCACCGTGGTAGCCCGGTTGGGGAATCTCATTCAGTTCGGAATGGATCTCGACGTCTCCCACCGGCACCACGTCTTCGGAATCCGGAAAGAATTCGAAAGCCCAATCCTTGCCTGCGATTTTGTACGGCTTGCGCTGCTTTCCGCCTCGGATGACGCCGAGCCCGAGCGGCTTGGCGTTCCATTGCTCGAGTCGGGAGGCGAGCGCGCGCTTGGCATCCTCGCGGATCAGATCGAAGACTCCGGTCAGCCGGGCGTAATCCTCGGGATGCAAGTACAGGCTAAAAATGCAGGGAACCAGGACGCTGTAACCCATCTCGAACTGGCCCAGCTCCATGTTGCGAACGAGCTGCTCGATGATCACACGGCCGCTTATTTTCCCTTGAATTTCCCCCGTTGCCTTCGGCACCCTGTCCACACCTCCACCCAAGCTTTCGACGCGGCGGGGCCATTAGAGGGTTTCCTGGATAACAGCCCTGCTCGACATCCTATCACTCGGCGTGCGGTATGAATAAATATCAATGCTTATCTTTCAGGTCATCGGTGGCATGTCGCTGGCAGCCTGGATTTATCTGATTTTCGGACGCGGCGGCTTCTGGCGGATGCGGGTGTCGCCGGCGCCCAAGTTGACCGGTCCGCCGAAGCCGGTTGCGGTGGTGATTCCAGCCCGCAATGAAGAGGCTGTTGTGGGCCAGGCGATAGGGTCGTTGATGCAACAGGATTATCCAGGACCGTTGCGCGTGTTCCTGGTGGACGACCACAGCAGCGATCGAACAATCGCCGCAGCGGGCACGCACGAGGGCCTGACAATCGTTAGAGCTCGCCCCCTGCCCGACGGCTGGACCGGAAAACTCTGGGCCATCTCGGAAGGTCTTGAACGGGCGGCGTCGATGCAACCCGACTACGTTCTGCTTACCGACGCCGACATCGTCCACGCGCCTGACAACGTCGCTGACCTGGTCGCGCGGGCCGAATCGGGCAACCTCGATCTCGTGTCTTACATGGTCAAGCTGCGATCGAGGACGCTGGCGGAGCGCGCACTGATCCCGGCCTTTGTGTTTTTCTTCTTCAAGCTTTACCCGCCGGAATGGATCGCCGGTCGAGATCGCAAAACTGCCGGAGCGGCGGGAGGCTGTATGCTGCTGCGTCGATCGGCGCTAGAGCGCATCGGAGGTATCGCGGCTATCAAAGGCGAGCTGATCGATGATTGCGCGCTGGCCCGGGCGGTCAAGAAAACCGGCGGCGCCATCTGGCTGGGCCTGACGCGCGAGACTTGCAGCATCCGGGACTATGCGACCTTTGAAGAGATCCGCAGTATGATCGCTCGCACGGCTTTCACACAGCTCGGTTATTCGCCGATGCTTCTGATTGGAACAATCATCGCGATGGCGATCATGTATCTGGCTCCGCCGCTACTGCTCCTGACGGGCGATCCGATCGCGGCCGGTTGCGGCGCTGCCGCCTGGTTGCTGATGAGTATGTCCTACGTGCCAACCCTGCGGTTCTACGATCGCTCCATCGCCTGGGCTCCGTTGCTTCCAAGGGTCGCGTTGTTCTATATGGTGGCTACGGTGGATTCTGCCCTGCGCTATTGGACCGGTCGCGGGGGCGAGTGGAAGGGGCGGGTTCAGGCGTCGCGCTAGCGCTCCAGCTTGTAAATGGCCAAGCCGCTTAGAAGCTTTGGATAGAAGTCGGTTGATTTTTGCGGCATCACGCCACCGGAGAACGCGACATCGGCAACTTGTTGGATAGTGGTTGGCTCCAGCAGGAATGCGATCTCCGCTCCGCCTTCGCGAACTTTGCTGTACGCTGCATCCAGGCCGCGAACGTATTCGATATGCTTTTCCTCGCGTACGGCTTCTTCGCTGATGCCGAGCATCCCACCGAGCAGCTCCTGGTGCAAAACTTTCACGTCCAGTTCACCGGGCTTCCGGTCGCGCTCATAGAGGCGCATTTCTCCCGACCGCGTCACGATCCCGATCCGGATCTTGGCAGGCGCAACCGCCGCGAAGGCTTGCCGTAGTTCACTCAATGACTGAAGCCGTCGCCCGCCAACCTTTTGTAGAAACTCCGCTGGGTCGAAACCGGCCAGGTGTCTGAGCACGCGATGCGTGGCCAGGATCTCCAATCCCGGCGAGCGCATGTTGACGAACGCCATCGTCATCCGTTGGGCATCGTGCAACGCCGGATTTTCGTTTCGAAACGCCAGCGCGGTCTCATAGCGATGATGCCCGTCGGCGATCAGCAGCTTCTTGTCCGCCATCAGCTCCTGAATCCGGGCGCCGGCCGCCGCGTCCGAGATCTTCCACAAGCGATGAATCGCGTCGTACTCGTCGTTAACTGTCACGGCCGGCGCGGAAGCCGTCGCATCATCGAGGATCTTGTCGACGGCCAATCCGGGATCGTCGTACAGCATGAAGATCTGCTCGAAGTGTGCGTGCGTGTGGCGCAGCAGCTCCATTCGATCCTTCTTAGGACCAGACAAAGTTTGCTCGTGCCGGTAAACGACGCCGGCCGAGTAATCTTCCAGCGCACTAAGTGCGATGAAACTCTTCCTCTCCACCTTTTGTCCAGTGTCGGGAATGGTGAATTGCTGGTAGTAAGCGTACAGGCTCGGCGTCTTTTCCTGCTCGAGAATTCCGTTCGCCATCCAAGCGTCGAGACAAGCCGCCGCGCGAGTATAGACGTTGTCGCGATCGGTATCGGAAGCCCGTTTTTCACCGAGAACGATGCGGACCAAATTGTAAGGACTCAGCGAAAGATAGCGCGCCTGCATGGCCGCGGAAATCTTGTCATAGGGCTGAGTGACCAGGTTCTCCGCGGCGCCGGCCTTCGCGCTGTACCGATAAGGTTGGAAAGGAAAGATGCGCGCCAAGCGATCAGGATAACAGCAATCAGCTCACCGCCAGACGCTTCACGCCTTCGCGGATGGTGCGCTCGCCGATGGACGAAAAGCCGAAGATAAACTCGCCGTTGGGCGGTTTGGACAAATAATAACTGCTCGCGCTCATCAGCAAAACTTTTCCCGCCACTGCGCGCTCAACAATGCCGTCATCTTCGAAACGCACCAAAAGATGCATTCCCGCGGAATCGCCTCGCACTTTGGCGCTATTCCCGAAATGACGCGCCAGCGCTTCCACCAGAACCTCCCGCCGGCGCCCATACAATCGCCGCATGCGCCGGATGTGCCGCTCCAGATGGCCTTCATGGATGAAATCAGTGAGCGCGGCTTGATCGAGTAGCGAGGTGTGCCGGTCGGCCAACCATTTCGCGCGCTTCAGAGCGGTGACGAAACGGGGCGGCGCGATGACATAGCCGATTCGCAATCCAGGAAACATGACCTTCGAAAACGTGCCGATGTAGATTACCGGAACGCCGTGTGCTAAGCCTTGCAGCGAGGGAAGGGGAGCGCCGCTGTAACGATATTCGCTGTCGTAATCGTCCTCAATAATCGCGGCTCCCTGACCGCGTGCCCACTCGATCAATTCCAGCCGACGTGCCAGTGACATAGAGACGCCGGTCGGAAACTGGTGTGAAGGCGTCACATAAACCAGACGTGCTTTACGGCCGAGATCTCCGATCACGATTCCGTCGCTATCGATGCGGGCCGGGCGAAGCCGCGCCCCGTGGGCTTGGAAGATCCTACTGGCTCCCTGATAGCCTGGGTTTTCGAAGGCAACTTCGTCGCCAGGATCTATCAGCAGCCGAACGCACAAGTCCAGCCCCTGCTGCGATCCGTTCACGATCACCACTTGCTCCGGCGTGCAGCGAACCGCCCGTGAGCGCGCCACGTAGGCCGCGATTTCACGGCGTAGCGGTTGATAGCCAGCGGATTGTTCCGGGTAATCGAAAAGCTCCCGGTAATCGAACAATTCGTGCTTCGCGGCGCGCAGATGCCGCATCACCAGCTTGCGCCACAGGGCAAATGGAAAGCGCTCCAGGTCCGGTCTCCAGTGCGTGAAGCGGATGAATCCAGGGGGAGTTTCGGGATAGAGAAAATCATCACGAAGCCCGGCGCCGTAACGCGAAAGGCGGATCGCCGGCAGGTCGTCCTTAATCGTGGTGCGGGCGCGACTGGGCCGCAATGCGTCGTCCGGAAGTTCATGGCAGACGAATGTGCCCGAGCCGTGCGCGGCATCCAGGTACCCTTCTGCGATAAGCTGCTCATAGGATTCGGTGATGGTGCTGCGCGAAACAGCGAGTGTAGCGGCCAGTTCCCGCGTGGACGGAACGCGCTCGCCTCGGCGAAACCGGCCGGTCAGAATCCCGGTACGCCATTGTTCGTAGATCTGGCGATGAAGCGGTACCGGCGAGGCCCGCTGCAGGGTCATGGCTATGCGCATAAGTGGACTGCTCCAGTTTACTAGAAGTGGCTCTTTCAGGAGACCACTTTTCGAAGTATAGTGGAACGACGATGGAAACCTACACTCCCACCACCCGAACTCAGGTGCGGCGACTCCCCAAGCGCGGCACTTATGACAAAGAACGCGTGCACGCTATTCTCGACGAAGGCTATATTTGCCATGTGGGTTTCGTGACGGACGGCCAACCATTTGTCATTCCGACTGGGTATGCGCGCTTTGGCGATCAGCTATACATCCACGGATCGGCCGCAAGCCGTATGTTGCGATCGGCCGGCGAAGGTGTGGATGTTTGCGTCACGGTCACGCTGGTCGACGGTTTCGTGCTGGCGCGTTCGGTCTTCCATCATTCGATGAACTATCGCTCCGTGGTGGTGCTCGGCAAAGCCCGTCTGGTCACCGATCCAGAGGAGAAACGGGCGGCGCTCCGATGCTTCACCAATCACATCGTGGCGGGTAGGTGGGAAGAGGCCCGGCAGCCCACCGATCAAGAGTTGAAGGCCACCAGCGTTCTGGTGCTGCCGCTGGAGGAAGTTTCGGCCAAGGTCCGCTCTGGTCCTCCAGTGGACGATGAAGAGGACTACTCGATGCCCATTTGGGCCGGCGTGGTACCGATCCGGAGCCAGTTGGGCGAGGCATCGCCGGATGAGCGTCTGCTGCCGGGCGTCCCTACCGTTGACATCAGACGCGTTGTCTCAGAACATCGATCGTGAGTAGACGCCAGTGCGCGCCTCGGGTGCAGCCAGGTAGCACTCAGCGGCATAAGTGAATTCACCGGCGTTCAGATGGGTGGTGAAGTCCTGCGCGCGGGCCGTGACATCGGTGGCCCAATTCCGAACGTTCCCGGTAGCGGCGTCGATCTTCGCCGGGGTACCGAAGGAGCTGGGCCGCAACCCGGCATTGCCCATCACATACCGTTGCGTGACGACTGCGAATCCTTTGTTTGGGCAGCTCGCAGGCTGGTCAGCGGAACAATCTGAATCGTGAACCACGCGGATTTTGCTGATGATCAAAACTCCCTGGCCTTGATCGATATGCACGCCCAACCCTTCCGCCGCTCGCAAAACAATATTGCGGTTTTCCGTCTTGGAAAAATCGATGCCCTGCGCGTACATGCTCGCGACGTCCCGGCTGATCTCGTTGGCATGGTCGTTCTGGCTGGCACTGCTATTGACCAGGAGCACGCCGATCGACAGCGGCACCAGGAAAATGGCGCCCACGGCGTAGAGGCGGACGGTAGTGGCGCGGGCTTGTGGCGTGCGGGTTTCCATCGACTACTTATCAACCTTAGTCCATGGGAGTAAGAGTTGCTAGACGGCAATTCCGCCTATTTGCACGCAAATCGCCCCTAGTACTTCTGCGAACCTAGTTTCAGTGAGCGGCTCTTTTGTAGTGTAAAGGGAGTACGGGCTACCGCAGCGAGGCCCCCCAGCCTGCTTCTTTCCGCAATCGCGGCTTTAGAATCTTACCGCCTGGGTTGCGCGGCAGCGGGTCGGCGCGAATAATCACGAACTGCGGGATTTTGAAGTCGGCCAGACGGCCTCTTAGAAACTCGCAGATCTCACGCGGCTCCGCTTTGGCACGGGGCTTCAAAACCACAACGGCACCGACCTTTTCGCCCATCATCGTATCGGGGACGCCCATGACTGCGCACTCGAATACGGCGGGATGCGCGCATAGGGCGTTTTCGACCTCCACGCAGTAGACATTTTCACCGCCACGGTTGACCATGTCCTTTTTGCGGTCGACAATCTGCACGAAGCCGCCTTTATCGATGCGAGCGAGGTCGCCGGTATGCAGCCAGCCATTGACGAAGGTCTGCGCGGTCGCCTCGGGCTTGTTCCAGTAGCCCTTCACGACGTTTGGCCCGCGCACCAGCAGCTCGCCAACGCCGTCTGAGTCGGGCTCAAAAAGGTCCAGGTCGACGACCGGAGCGGCGAAGCCCACCGAATCGGGACGCAGGTGCGCGAACTCGTGCGGAAGGAAGGTCGCGACCGAGGAAGTCTCGGTCAATCCAAAGCCGTTGCCGACGCGAGCGCTGGGAAATGCCTGCATAATTCGCCCTACCAGATCGGGCGCGATGGGCGCACCGCCGTACATTGCCCAGCGAACGCCTTGCATGTTGATCTCAGCGAAGTTTGACTGGTTGATCGCGAGCCAGAAAATGGCTGGAACCGTGGTGACTGAGTTGATGCGCTCCTGATTGATGGCCCGCAGGAAAGCCTGCACCTCGAAGGCCGGCATAATGATGGTCGCGCCGCCGGATTCGCAGCTTGGAAGTAACTGGCTGTTGCATCCAGTGACGTGGAAGAGCGGGACCGATACGAGAGTACGCAGGCTGCCGTCATTGGGAAGCCCGGCGACGCGGCGGCAGGTTTCGATGTTGGAGAGAAAACCTTCATGCGTAGTCATCGCGCCCTTCGGAAAGCCAGTGGTTCCGCTGGTGTAGAAGATGGCGGCGACGTCGGGCTGCGCTAAACCCTCGGCGACGAACGGATCGCCGGACGGCAGGGGCTGGTCAGGTAGAAAGACGAATCGCGAGCCGGAATCGGTGATCACATACTCGACCTCGGGCTCGCTGAAGCGCGTATTCACGGGCACCGCGATGGCGCCCGCCATGAGCGATCCCCAGAACGCGACGCACCAGTCGATACTGTTGCCAAGGCGAATCGCCACCCGATCGCCACGCTGGACACCTTGTTTCTTCAGGCCCCCGGCAACACGGGCCGAGCGGTCCCACAGCTCGCCATAATTGATGCGCGCGCCACCGATTTCGACGATGGCTTCGTTGCCGGGCGTCCTGTCAACTGTGGCCCGGAGCATTTCAAGCAGGAAATTTGCGAGCCCGGAGTAGCGGGAAATATTGCCGTGGCCGCGAACGACATCGGACCGGTCGAAGGGATAAGTCATCCTTAGTACGCGCCTTGCTTCTCGAAGATCGCGCGCGGATTGTCGACCATCATGATCCGGATGTGCTCCTCGGTGACGCCGCGTTGTTTCAACGCTGGGATCACATCGTTGTGGATGTGCAAAAAGTTCCAGCGGGGAAGGACGGCCGGCAGGTCGCGCTCGGGCAGCCAATCGTTAAAGCATGCGGCATCGTGCGACAACACCAGCTTTCCGGCGTGGCCGCGCTCGCACAGACGCGCGACGGTGTTCACGCGATCCTCAAAGGGCAGAATGGTGTCGATGCCGAAACGGTCCATGCCCAAATAAGATCCGTTGGCGATCAGCTCTTCCAGGTAATCGATTTCGGTGGTGTCGCCCGAATGGCCAATGACGACGCGGGAAAGGTCCACGCCTTCTTCGCGGAAAATGCGCTGTTGCTCCAGGCCGCGTCTAGAACGCGCGTGAGTGTGGGTGGAAATCGGGACGCCGGTTTCGCGATGCGCCTGAGCGACGGCTCGGAGAACGCGTTCCACCCCCGGCGTGACACCCGGCGCATCGGTCGCGCATTTCAAAATGCCGGCTTTGACGTTGGTATCGGCGATCCCTCGCCGGATGTCGCGCACGAACATCTCGACCATCAGCTCCGGACCATCCAACACAGTGCCAGGCCCACGGAAGTGGAAATAGAACGGAATGTCGTTATAGGTGTAGATGCCGGTGGCGACGACAATGTTCACTTTAGTTCGCTGGGCGACGCGCTGGATGCGCGGGATGTAGCGGCCCAGGCCGATCACGGTGAGATCGACGACGGAATGAACGCCGTGCGAAGCAAGTTCGTCCAGGCGGGCTACGGCGTCATCAATACGGCGCTCTTCATCGCCCCAGGCCTCGGGATAATTCTGCATGATCTCGGTGGAGAGTATGAAGATGTGCTCGTGCATGAGCGTAACGCCGAGCTGCGCGGTATCGATTGGCCCGCGCGCGGTATTGAGCGCACTCATGCATAAACCATCTGGATCAAAGCCTGGATGTAACCGAACGCATACGCGAATGCCTGATAACCGTTGGTATCGCCTTCGATGCGGGGGACGTGGTCGGGCATCAGCATGCCGTCGTAGCCGACTTCTTTGTAAGTCTTGATGGTCTGAATGAAATCGACATCGCCATCGTCGGGGAAGGTTTCCTGAAAGTTCAGAAAACCGCCGCGGATGTTGCGGAAATGGACATTGAAGATTTTCTTACGCGAACCGAAGTAGCGGATGACATCGTGGATCTCGACTTTAGGATTCTGCAGCATCTCCGACACCGTGCCCTGGCAGAAATTAAGACCGTGATACGGGCTGGGATTTATGTCGATGAAGCGCTTGAGCCCGTCCACGCTACCGAGGACGCGATGCACGCCGCGGAAGCCGCGATCGCGCGGCATAGCGGGGTCGTGCGGATGCAAGGCGATTCTCACTTTGTATTCTTCAGCCACCGGAACGACGCGGCGCAGAAAGTAAGTGATGCGATCCCACATCATTTCTTCGCTAACTGCACCGGCTTCGGTAAGCGGTGGATCCTGTTTGGCCTGGTCGTAGACAAAAGTGCTGTAGCGCGCGCGGCCGCGGCCCGGACTGGTACCAGTGCGGACCACACCCAGAATCGTGAGGTTGTATTTCGCCTCCGGGATGCCCGCCTTCGCGCAATTGCGGATCATCTGACAGATGTCGTCGATCTCGCGGTCTCGCTCGGGACTCTTGCCCAGAATGATATTTGGGTTCTCAGCCTTGGTGATGTAGCTGGAGCTGAGAGGCAGTGGCACGGCGTCGAGCTTAATTCCGAATGATTCGACGCGCTCGCGCAGTTTAGTGAGACCCTCGACCGACCAGTTTTCATCAAATTTGGCCGAAGGCAGCCCGCTGCAGATGTGATTGACGCCGAAGGCCCCGATCACACGCAAAATTTCGTCTGAGTGGCCGTGCTGTGTTCCCACTTTCATGCGAGCAGCAGAGGAGTTGGGAGACGTTTGAGCACTAGCGGACCCGGCTGCAACGGTAGGCAATCCGGCAAGTTGTATGAAGGTTCTTCGATCCATAGCAATTCTCTTCGGCGTTTTAGCGCCGTCTATCATTCATATCGCTAAGCCACCATGGGATCCACGCGGAGCGCGCGCCGGGCTGGAATCCAGCAGGCCGCGAGTGCAACGACCGACAACAGTATGGCGACCGTTAGGTAGGTCAGAGGACCGGTTGCACTGACACTGATCAACAGGCTGGCCATCGCGCGGGTGAGCGCCCAGGCCGCGATCAGCCCAACAGCCAGGCCGGCGACCACCAGCAACAATCCCTGTCGTGCAACGAGTTTCAAGATGATTTGTTCGGGCGCGGGTACGGGAAGCGGCCGCAGCAGCCAGCCATTCAGAACATTAAATATCGCGGTGTTGACGCCAATGCCGAGCGCGAGCGTGAGAGCAAGAATCGCCGTTAGAGCCGCCGATTTGCCGAGCATGCGGAGTCCGTAGCGCAAGTCCTGAATCAATGCATCAAGCCCTGAGGTACTTGTTGAAAAAATCGACCGTGCGCTGCCAGGCCAGCTTGGCCGCCGCTTCATCGTAACGAGGCGTGGTGTCGTTATGGAAACCGTGATTCGCGCCTTCGTACATGTATTCGGTGTAGTTCACATTATTGGCCTTGAGAGCTTGCTCGTAGGCGGGCCAACCGCCATCGATGCGGGTGTCGAGTCCGGCGTAGTGAATCAGAAGCGCTGCTCTAATCTTGGCGGTGTCGGCGGCGGAGGGCTGCGCACCATAGAAAGGAACCGCGGCAGAGAGGTCCGAGCCCATCCGCACCGCGAGCGTGTTGGCGATGCCGCCACCGAAACAGAATCCGACCACGCCGATCTTGCCGGTGCAATCGGAACGCGCTTTGAGCCAACGGGCAGAGGCTATAAAGTCTTCGGTCATCTTGGGCTTGTCCACCTGTTGGAAAACCTGGGCGCCTTTTTCGTCGTCGCCTGGGTAGCCGCCGGCGCTGGTAAGACCGTCGGGCGCGAAGGCGATGAAATTGTCGGTTCCTAAACGACGCGCCACATCTTCTATGTAAGGATTCAGACCTCGATTCTCGTGGACCACCAGCACGCCAGGATACTTTCCACTCTTCGCGGGACGGACCAAATAGCCCTTAATGCTTCCGTTGCCCTGCGGCGACTCGACCGTAGCGTAATCGGCTTTGATGCGATGGTCATCTTTCGGGACTTGAGTCGCCCAGGCGTAATTGGGGCGGAGGGCCTCGAAGATTCCGGCTACCGTGAGGCCGCCGACCGCGAACTTTTTCGCGCCCTCCAGGAAGTCGCGGCGGGGGATGTCGCCGTGAACGTAAAGATCAAAGAGGTTCAGTAACTCTTGCGGAAAATCGCTCGCTTTTTTTCGGTCCACGTGAAGACGATCCTTTCCTCCGGCAAAGGATAACATAACCGATCTCTAGAAACGTCGAGGAGTTTGACGCATCCACTCGACAATGTGCCCGGCGACCTCTTCGCCAGCGTCTTCTTGAATGAAGTGGCCTGCGCCCGGAATCCACAACGGCGGTGCAACATTGCGAAATAGCGATCGCAAGAAAGGCTCGGCCGGCGAGGTGATAGCATCCTCTGCACCCCAGGCGAGCAACACCGGCAGGTCGAGCGTCTTCAAGCGCTCGACGGCGACGCGGTTTTCGAAAGCACCCGGATGGTCTCGGCGGATCGGAACCAGGCGAGGGAACACGAGCGCGGCGGTCTGATATTCCTTCGATGGAAACGGCGCTCCGTAGGCCGCCGCCTCGGCGTCGCTGAGCTGCCGCTTTTTGATCGTATTGCGCATGAGCCGCGGGACGTCGAGCGACTCTATACCTTGCGAAGAGCGCCGCCATTTTTCGAACGCCTCGCTGGGCGGCTCACCGATCGAGATGCCGGTGTTCATGGCCACCAATCGGGCAAATCGCTCAGGTTGCTCGGCAAGAATGCGAAGACCGAGTAAGCCGCCCCAGTCCTGGCAGACCATCGTGATCTTTTTCAGATCCAGAGCTTCGACAAACGCGCGAAGCCAACGTGTGTGGGATTTATAGCTGTATGCGTTAGTTGCCACCGGCTTGTCGCTGCGTCCGAAGCCGATCAGATCGGGTGCTATGACGCGGCCCACGCTAGCGACGGGCGGTATCATGTGCCTGTACAGATAGCTCCAGGTCGGCTCGCCGTGCAGCATCAGGATCGGATCGCCAGAGCCATGCTCGACATAAGCCATTCGTAAACCTTCCACCTCGACATACTTCGGTTCGTAGGGATAGCCGGGAAGTTTCGTGAAGCGATCATCGGGAGTTCGCAGCACAGATCCTTCAGGCCATGTGGTTTTGACGCCCGCGAAAAGCGCGACCTTGGCGACGTCTTGGGGATTCAGGCTGGGCGCGATTTCGGCGATCCACATTGAGAGCGCGAGCAGATCGGCATCGATCTCGTGCTCCGGCGGGCGCGGCTCAAAGCGATCCCAATGACCGTAGACCATTGCCATGGATGGACGGCCGCGACCGAGATCGGCCAATTCGAGAGCATACAGATGATCGTGTCCGGAGCGCCAGTAAACCCGGCCCGCGCGAATGCCGGCGGCCCGTTCGATGGCCTCGGCGACATCCGGACGGACGTCGAGCTCTTGCTCCCACAGCAGCGGATCGGGTCGCTGACCGGCGAGTTCTTCTTCGGAGGGCCTGATGAAATTCACAGCTTCGATCCGGCAGTGCGGGTGAGGAATGCGACCGTCGCATTCGCAAGATCCGGGCCGCGATCGTCTTGCAGGAAATGCCGGGCGCGATCGAAAGTGATGGGTCCTTCGGCGTGCGGGAGCAGCTCTTTCAGGCGGTTGCCGAATTCGATGGGGAATACCTCGTCACCGGGAGCCCAGAGCAGCAGCGACGGAATCTTGGCCAGCTCAGGCAAACGCCGCTGAATGGTTTGCATGTCGGCGAAACCGCGGTCGCCTTCGCGCATGGGAATGGTGCGCAGCCAAGTGAGGACCACATGATCGGAATCGGGCTCGTCGAACACATGATGGTAGGCGCGCGCTTCGTCGCCAGTCAGTCCGCGGACGGTGGTGGCAGTGGGCCCGTGCTGCGAGAGGACTTTATGGCGCTTCATAAAGAACTGACCGATGACTGGGGCGTGCCAGGTGGTCCAGGGCCGCGGCGACGAATGGAACTTGCTGATGAGATCGGTGAAGAGCCAGGTGTTCATCAGGACCGCCGCTGATAATTTCTCGACGCGCTGGAGCGCTGCGCCGATGCCTTGCGGGCCACCCCAATCCTGGCCCACGATGACGAACCCTCGCAGACCGAGTTGATCGATCAAGGAGACGAGATCCGCGATATGATGCGCGAGCGTCAATGCGGCGTCGACACGGGGATGATCGGAATAACCGGCGCCGATCCAATCAGGAGCGATGGCGCGAAAACCCGCCGACGTAAGAGGTGCGATGAAATCGCGATAGAGAAAGCCCCAGGTCGGGTTTCCGGATAACAAAAGCACAGGACGTCCAGCGTGATCGCCTTGGTCGATATAGGCCATGTTGCGGCCGTTAACGAGTAGTTGGTGTTGCGGCCAGGGAAATAATGGCTCAAGCCACGCTGGTTTAGGGCGAAGCATAAACTAGTGTATACTGCCTCCACATCGAGAGAGGAGCAAGCCCATGAAAACATCCATTCCGACGACTGTAACGATGGCTATCGCGGCGCTGATGATAGGCTTCGCGCCCGCAGCGATGCAAGGCGAAGTCACCCGTGTTGAAATATCGAGCCGCGAGGACGTGCTCGGCGGAAAGGCTTTTGGCACGACCGGGGTGTATGAAAAGCTAACCGGTAAAGTCTATTTCGCCGTCTCGCCGGATAATCCGCACAACCGGATCATCGCCGATCTCGATAAAGCGCCACGGAATGCCCAGGGCAAGGTGGAGTTCTCGTCCGACCTGTTCATCATTAAACCGAAGGACCCCTCGCATGGGAATGGCGTCCTGTTACTCGATGTCGTGAACCGCGGCAACAAGGGACTGCTTCCCGCCTTCGATCACGCGAAAGGATCGGCTGATCCTTCAAGCGAGGCCGACTTCGGCGACGGCTTGCTGCTCCGTCAAGGTTTTACATTGGTGGCCGTCGGCTGGCAATTTGATGTCCCGAGGGACAAAGCTCATATCGGCCTGGACGTGCCAGTTGCGACCGACCATGGCCGTCCGATCACCGGCTGGGTCAGCCCGTGGTTTATTCCTGACAAGCGGAGCGATTCCTTCGAGTACGCTTCGGGCTTCTTCACGCACGCTTATCCGCCAGTTGATCCTGGCAGCACCGCTTACCGCCTGACCGAGCGCGAGGGCTTTATGTCCGCTCCACGCTTGATCTCGCGCGACGATTGGCAGTTCGGCCGCATGGAAAACGGCAAGCTGGTTAGCGATCCGCACTGGATCACGCTGAAGGGCGGCTTTCGAGCCGGGCAGACTTACCAACTCGACTACGAGTCGCAGAATCCTCCGGTGGCGGGATTGGGATTCGCCTCGATTCGAGACCTGGCCTCGGCTCTAAAGTACAAATCCGATGCCGTAATTCACGGCAAGTATGTGTACACCTACGGCGCGTCGCAGGTTGGACGATATCAGCGCCATTTGGTGTACGAAGGGTTCACCACCGATGAACAGGGGCGCCAGGCAATCGACGCGCTCTTCATCCAGACCGGAGCAACCGGAATGGGAAGCTTTAACCAGCGGTTCGCGCAGCCCAACGAACTCGGATCGTTCACGCAAACCAAGTTTCCGATTCGATATGAGACCACTACCGATCCAGTCACCGGCAAGCGCGATGGATTGGGAGCTCGGGTGCCCTCCGGTCAGGAGCCGAAAATGTTTCTGGTGGACACGGGCTCCGAGTATTGGGACCGGGGCCGTGTCGCCGCGCTGCGGCATCTGTCGATGGATGGCGCTACGGATCTGGAGGACCCGCCCAATGTCCGGGTCTACACGCTTGCCGGCACGCAGCACAGCTCTGGCTCATGGCCGCCGAGCGACAACGGTGGCCAGCTCAAATCCAATCCCAACGACTATCGCTGGGCCCAGCAGGCGCTACTGATTGCCCTGGATCGCTGGGTGCGGGAAGGCGTCGCTCCGCCGGCCAGCAAGCATCCTAGGCTTTCCGACGCCACACTTGTGGCCCAAGCCAAAATTCAATATCCGAATCTGCGCGGCCTGCAATGGCCGCTCCACGTGCCAGGCGGTTATCGCGCCGACGTGCCGGGACCGTTCTCGGCGCTGCCATTCCTGGTCCCGCAGGTCGACAGCGATGGGAACGATATTGGCGGGATTCGTTTGCCCGAGCAGGCCGTGCCGCTGGGCACCTATTGCGATTGGGCATTTCGCAGTGAGTCCATCGGGGCTCCCGACACGCTGATTGCGATGGCCGGATCGTTCATTCCGTTTGCGAAGACGCGGGCCGAACGCGAGAAGAGGGGCGATCCCCGGCCGTCCATCGAAGAGCGCTATCCAAGCCGGGCCGATTATTTGCGGCGCGTCGAGGAAGCGGCGAACCGGTTAGCCGGCGACCGCTACCTGCTGCAGGAACATGTTAAACGCATCGTCGACGCCGCTGGCCAACATTGGGATTGGATGATGGCACCAGCCTCCAGCCAGAGTTCCAGGTAGGCGAATGCGGCTCGCATTGCTGATCATTCTGGTAATCGATGGCTTCCGGCCCGATTCGATTTCGAGCGACATCACGCCCAATCTCTTTCGCTTAAAAAATGAAGGCGTGTGGTGCGACAATTCCCATTCGGTTTTCCCGACCGTGACCCGTGTGAACTCGGCCAGCATTTCCACCGGAACTGTTCCAGCTGTCCACGGCATCATCTCGAACACGATGTACGTCGAAGGCGTCGCGTCCAAAGCCTTCGACACCGCCAATTACAAAAATCTGATGAAACTAGCCGAGGTCTCGGGCGGGCGCACACTGCCTGTCACGACCATGGCCGAAGCGCTCCAGGGCGCTGGTCTCCCCTTCGTAGGTATCAGCTCCGGATCCACCGGCGGTGGTTTCCTCATTAACCCGATGGCACCGTCGGGCACAGGCGTTCTGATCAACGGCGGTTTCGAGGACGGCCACCGCGTGGCATATCCAGACAAGATCGATCGCGAGATTCAGCAGCGCTTCGGAGCCGTAAAGTCGGGTGAAGGAATTCCGTCGCTCGTGTGGGCCGAACGCGTGCTTCGCGAATATGTTCTATCGGAATTGCACCCACGCGTGATTGTCGATTGGTTGACCGAGCCCGACGATACACAGCACAAATTCGGCGTCGGATCGCCCGAGGCGACAGCAGTCCTCAAGAGTATGGATCAGCAGGTTGGCCTTCTGATGATCCGGCTGCGCGAGTTGGGCCTCGAGAATACCGCTGATATCATCGTGACCGCCGATCACGGCTTTGGTGGCGAGCCCGACCCGGTGGACTTGAACGGCGCGATCCAGGCGACAGGGAATGCGGCCGGCATCATCGCCGCGAACAACGGAGCTTCGACTCTCCTTTACGTGAAAGCCCACGATCCCGAATTGATCCGCGGACTCGTCTCGCAGCTCCAGAAAACTGACGGCGTGGATCTAATCTTTACTGCCTCGCAACAGCCTAAGGGCGCCGCTGTCCAGTGCCAACCAGGCCGCGATCTCGGGTGGGTGCCGGGCACGTTTTCGCTCGAATTGATAAATGAGTGTAGGCCGTCGCGCGGCGCGGACGTCATCGTGACATACCAATGGACATCGGACCGAAACGCTTTCGGCTTCCCCGGTTTGCAACGGATTGCGACCACCAATATGCAGCACAGTGTGGCCGGAAGGAGCGGTCATGGGGGGCTGAATCCGTTTATGATCCACACGCCGCTAGTGCTGTGGGGTCCGGATTTCAAACGCCGGACCGTTGTCCACGCTCCGACGGCCAATTTCGATATTGCGCCTACGGTCTTGGCACTCGAAGGCGTGAAGGCGCCCGCTTCCATGAGTGGTCGCGTCATCGCGGAGGCGTTCGCCAAGCGGTCCCAGGAAGAACCGAAAGTTCGAATGCGATCGGTCGAGACTCGCGCGGGAAGTTATTGCGCCACGATCCAGCTTTCGATAATCCATCACCGGACCTATATCGATCGAGGGGAGCGCTGCCGTTGAGGCTGTAGCCCCGCAGGATCCGACGATGCTCTAGCCGACATAGTAGAAGAAGAGATAGAGAGCCGAGGCGAAGCTTCGATTAAAACGCCAGCAGACTCGTGGGCTGGGCGTCTGAAAAGACAGACGCTTCTCTCTCCGGAAGAGCCGCGAAGAGCCTGGTCGCCAGCGTTTGCCTGGAGCGGCCGGACAGGGTCGTGAAATCCTCAAAACCGATAAGTAAGACCAAGATTGAAGAACACAACTGCATTCGAGGGAGGGGACTGCTTCAAGAACTCCCCCGTAACGAAACCGGCGAGGTTCAGCGCTGCGAGGAAATGCTCGCTTATGGCCCAACGAACCTCAAGGTTGGGTTGACTCCCGACAAAGCGCGCGCTGCTAAGGTTCGCCGGCCGTATTGGCACGTTCTCAAAGCTGTAGAGCGCGTCTTTCGTGCTCTCGCGCCAGAACCATATCCACTCGAAAGTTCCGGTTACGTTCCGTAAGGGATGGAACACGAACTGGGGCTGAACGGATAACAAATTTGCCGGCCCAATCAGCGCGAACTTCGGCCCGAAATACGCTCCTCGCGGAAAAAACGCGTTCAAGGTTCCGAGCGTACCCGGCTGTCCGTTGTCTCCGCTGATGGCATCGGCCTGGAGGCCGAATCGCACGGGCCACACGGGGCCGGAAAGCGTCCACCCGAAATTCCCGCCTGCGCCCCAGGCGCGAATTTGACGATTCCCGAAGGTGCCCCACTGGAACCCAGTCTCAACGTTGTAATCAAAACCTGCTCTGGGTGGCTCGCCGGGTAAACGGTTGAAATACCGGCCGCCAACCATACGACGCTGCTCTCGCGCGGATTGGTTGCCGTACGTCGCGGACTTCGCATCGTAGTCAAGAAAGTAGACATCTGTCATGAACTGCCGGCTCCAGCGAACATTCGAGGCGTACAGGCCCCACAGCGTGATCTTTGGATTGGGCGTGTCGTCCCACGCGCCTGGATTGATCTCTACCGGCTTGACAGCGATGAGATCAATGCGCCCCTTTGGTTTGTCATATCCGATGCGGACGCCGTCGAAGGCGCTTCTTACGTTCACTCCCTCGTTATCATCGAGCAGACGCCCTGTTCCGAGGACAATTTCCTGACGTCCAAGGATGACATCCCAGCCGGGGTGCGGGTCATGGAGATTGCCGCCGAACTCGACGAAACCTTCGTGTCCATCGGCAGCATCTTTGTCGATACCCGGCCGGGGCCCGGCCTTTTTCCCTCCAATCTCGTCGAAGGCCAGGGTAATAAAAACACGCGCATGATCTCCCAGGCGCACGTCAACATCGGGCATCAACCGTTCAAGGACGTAACCGGTGTGATCTTGCGGGCCTGCGCCCCAGTTATTGCTGTTGAGATATTGGAACTCCGTACGATTCTCAAGGCCGAGGGTCACGTAGATCGTTCCTGAGTCGTTCAGTGGAATGAATTTCAATCGGTCGTAAGGATCAACTCGTTTGGCCGGGTCTCGTAGAAAGCTCCAATCTTCATACCTGGGGAAAGGGCTAAGCGGAGTCCGGACTTCTGGTTGTGGTGCATCTGTGGGCGATGGGTCCGGTGTCTGTGCTTTCAGCGAGTCGCTGGCAAAGAGGCAGAGCCAAATAATAACCAACCATCCGGCCAATCTCGCCAGCGTTGCAGTGTCCTCGATAATGACATGTTGCCTCAAATACAAACGCCGAAACTGGCCGCCAAGCCCATTCGTACCTGTCGTCTCAGCGGAGGTAAAGAATATGCGGGCCCTCGTTGACAACCCACTGAAGCGGTGCGCTGGACTCATTTCGTAAGCCCTCGTTCAGCCTGAAGCCAATCCTCCAATTCATAGCCGGATTGTCCCCCGCGCTGCAGATAAATCTCGTATGCGCGATTTCTTATTTGGTGCTCATGTGTTGAGTGCGCCAGCCTCTCTGTTTCTTCAACTGCTGTTTCAGACTCCGCGGGTTCAGCGCAACCGATTATTGTTGCTCCCGATGTCATGTCGGTCTCCTTTGAAAAATGAACTTCAGCGACATTACTGTGAATGGAATTGGTTTCTTCGAGTACTCTCCGACCTCTTATCTTTGTCAATAATCGTTTGCGGCGTCTGTCGTGCGGGTTCTTCAGAGTTCGCGTCAAGTGACTGGAAATGCCTCGCCTCCAAAGGGACTTTGATCCAAGAAGCGGTAGCGATAAAAGCGCTTTGCGAAGCGCCAACCGTCTGCCTCGCGTACGAGAACATCTTCGTAAACAGCCAGACTGTCGTAGTAACTTGATTCACCACGGCCCCGCTCTCGCTCGACAAATCCAGCGGTTGCCCGATCGCCTTTGATCTCAACTACGCCTGAGTGCGTCATTTGCATGAAGTATTGTTCTGCCTGCGACAGGCGACGCAGCAATGCCACGATCTCGTCGACACCCTCCGCACGGGATTGGAGCGGCGGGCCGATTTCCCAGACCGCATCGTCGGTCCAGAGCTGTTGAAAGCCGGCGATGTCACGCTCGTTTACGGCGTCCGTGAAGCGCGCCACAAGATTACGGATGGAAAGTTCGTCTTCGACCGCTTTCAATCGTTCTGCCAGCGTTCTCATTACTTGACCTCCGATCAACCGTTCCAATTAGACGTTCGACGTCAGAACCCCTTTAATGCAAGCACGAGGACTTAGGCCCCCAAGATCGCTATGTTCGATCCAATTAGCGGAACGGCGCTTTCGCGTCGCTGGTTCTTCAAAGCATCCTGCAATGGGATGAAAGCAGTGACGAGAACAACGTAGGCGAAAAGCGCTATCACTGCGGGATACAACAGCGTGCCAATGAGCAAGCAGACCCCTCCAGTAGTTTCTACCAGTATTGCGATAATCAGACCGAGAGTTGGCCAAGGTACTTGGTGCATTTGCATTAGTCGGATGGTATCTTTCCACTTGCTGACTTTCCCAAGCGCTGAGGCGATGAAAGATACAGCAATAAGACCCCGACCCACTACGAACAAAACATGTGTATTCACGGTCCCTCCCCAACAGTGACATTCAGGTTCGACTACTCAAGGTATTGCGTCGAGCCAAAGTCATTATCGTTGCCTAGCCATGGCGGGGCCGCTTATCTCCCACGCAGTATCACCGCGAACAAGCTTCGTCGGCCTTCGCCCAGCCGCCGATCGGCGCAGCCGAAAACGTCTCATCCGAAACGCGCCACTTACGAGCGAGCGATGTGTACTTCGATATTCGACAGCACGCCGAGCTGCGCGAACATCACCGTTCCCGCGGGGTAGCAGTTGAACGACTGGATCTTGTCGTTCACGAGACGGAAAACATCACAGCATGGTGCGTCCATTCGCTTGCCCGTTGGCGGAAGGATTCCCATCGGCGTCAGTAGGGGCCCCTGGTGTGTGCCCTGAAGGGCCAGTTCTACGACCACGACGTCGCCGACGCTGAAAACCCGGTACAGCTCGCGATGCATGTCTGGAAAAGCCTTCGCATAGACCTCGACCGTCTTGTCCAGGCCGGTGGGACCACCAGAGCCGCGGTACGTGACTCCGATTGACATGTCGGTAAATGTCCCGTCCGGTGTGAAGCAGTCGACCCAACCCTTGAGGTCCACTTTTTCCGCCACTTGGTATGCTCTGCGAACGATCTGCTCATTGTTCATTTTTGAAAGTCCCTTCTGGTCGTCTGTCGAGATTCAGGTCGCGTGGCCTCAGTACTGCCTATCATCTTTGCTTTCGATGCCATGTTCGGTCTCCTTTGAAAAACAGCTTCACGGGAATCTCCTTAATCTCACGACTGACACTCTTTGGTCTCCACAACTTTCAGTTCATTTTGCAGCCGCCTCCGGGTGTGCGCCTCGAAGTTGTCCATCGTGAGAGCCGAGCGTCACCTACGGCACGACTTGAAGCCCTTGCCCCCATGCTCCGATTCCCCCCCTGGCACCCTATCCGGCCGGCTTACACGCGAGGTACCAGCCGAGGAAAACGACCTCCAAGATGATCGGGTCGAGGATCATTTGCGGGCCGATGTCGTTCAGCGTCTGACCCGCCTTCAAGAACTCAGGATCGGTCCAGGCAACGCCCGGGTACTTTAGTCCCGAGGCCCTCGGCCACGGGAAGGCCCCTGTCGCCGCCAGCCGCGGTCAATCGCTGGAATTCTAAAAAGGAGACTTCATCATGCCACAACAAATGATCTGGTTTTTCGCGAGTATTGTATTCAGTTTGATCGCGTGGGGGATCATCGCCGCTCGCTATATCTGGCCGGAACTGCGGCACCGGCAACGGGCCGAAGCCTTGCGGCCATTGCTCATCCTGCACAGCTTCCGCTTCATCGGGTTGGCATTCTTAATTCCCGGCGTCGTGTCGCCCGATCTGCCGTCTGCCTTCGCGCATTCCGCGGCCTATGGGGACATCATTGCTGCGATACTGGCGTTGGTTGCACTGCAAATGTTGCCCAGTGCCGCCGGCGTTGCCGCCGGATGGATCTTCAATCTGTGGGGCTTTGCCGATATTGTCAACGCTTTCTACCAAGCGAATCACGCCGGACTCTTGGCGGGGCAGTTGGGAGCCGCATTCTTCGTTCCGACTGTCATAGTGCCGCTGCTGCTGATTACGCACGGACTTGGGTTCCGGATTCTTCTGCAACATCAACATCGACCTGAACTCGCAATGCAAGAAAGCCGGCACCCAGCATAAAGCCGCCGCGGCCATCGCGGGGAGTGCCATTAATTGGCCTCTCCGCTAATTGTGTCCCGTTTATCGGTGGTCTTGCTCACGCAGCCTTGGGAGATCCCTTTGAGCCACTCACCGACCTACCTCAGTGATGTGAAGGCGGTCCGCAACTCCTGAACGAACAAGTCGGGCTCTTCAAAGGCAGCAAAGTGACCACCCCGATCAAGCTCATTCCAGTAGATCAGGTTTGAGTAGATCTGCTCCGCCCAGCTTTTAGGTGCGCGGAATATTTCGCGTGGAAATACGCTGGCCGCAACGGGAAGGGTGACCTTTCCTCCAGAGAAGGAAGCGCCTCGATTCTCCCAATAGATCCGGGCCGAAGAAGCGGCGGAGTTGGTAAACCAATAGATCGAAATGTTGTCCAACATCTGATCCATCGAAAGGGCGTCTTCCGGCATGCCTTTGTTGTCCGTCCACGCCTGGAATTTCTCGTAGATCCAAAGCGCCTGACCAGCTGGCGAATCCGCAAGGCCATAGCCGACGGTTTGCGGGCGTGTGGACTGTTGTCGAAAATATCCATTTCCTTCCCCGAGAAATAACTTCGCGCCCTCGACCGCTCTCTTTTCTTCGAAGCTGAGTTGCTCGGGGATCTGCTCAGGAAATACAAACTGCCAACTCAAGTGAATTCCGACCAAACCGGGTGGCATGATTTGAGCCAGCGCAGTGGTTGTTCCGGCTCCCCAGTCGCCGCCCTGGGCTACCCAACGCTGGTAGCCGAGTCGCTGCATCAGCTCACTCCATGCGAAGGCGATGCGGGACACGTTCCAGCCGGTTTCGGTTGGCTTGTCGGAAAATCCAAATCCTGGAAGAGACGGAACGACAACATGGAACGCGTCCTGTACGCGACCACCGTGATCTGTCGGGTCAGTAAGGGGCCGAATGATCTTGATGAACTCCGCAATCGATCCAGGCCAACCGTGAGTCAGAATGATCGGTAAAGCATCGGCATGCGGTGAGCGGGCGTGGATGAAGTGAATACCCAAGCCGTCAATCAGTGTGCGAAAGTGCCGAAAAGAGTTCAACTCGGTCTCGAAGCGCCGCCAGTCGTATCGGGATTCCCAATACCGCACCAGCGCCTCTGCTTGAGCGAGGGGCACGCCCTGAGACCAATCCTTCACCGGCTGTTCGTTGGGAAATCGAGTAGCCCGCAGGCGAGCTCGAAGATCGGCGATGGCTTCCTGCGGAACGGAAATCTGAAATGAACAAATTTCTTCGGTAGCGTCGGGTATCAGCGAATCAAGGACTTTTGACATAGTGTGCTTCTCTACCTAAACTTCGTTCTGGCGCGCCCTCAGGACTGGTTAAGACCTGTCAGGTTTGTGCCCCATTCGAGGATCGGTGAGTTCCACTCAACCTCCACCTTTTCGAGAAATTGCTTGACGTTCTCCATGTAGGCCTTCCGATATGGCTTCGGCCCCTGGATCGCGTCGAAGTCGGCGCGGGTTCCTTTCCACAGCTCGTAGAACACGAATTCATTCGGTCTTTCGGGAGTTTCATGAACGATGCCCGTGATGAACTCAGGCTCTTGCGCGCAACGGTCAAGGATACCCTTTATCTCGACGAGAACTGCTTCTCTCTGACCAGGCTTGACAGGGTAATGGAGACTCAGTGCTGTCGTTGCTCTTTGCGTCATAGTGTTTCCTCTCCAAATGGTTGTTTCCTTGAAGTACAGGCCGAAGGGCAGCCGAGGTTAGCCTCATCTACCGGGAAGGCCTATGGACCTTTGCTTTGGGAGGCGCCCAGCAGTTGCGTCTCCCAAAGGAATGCTGACCCTGTTGCGCCGGCATGGTCGATAAAAAGCTGGGCGACTTCTCCGAGGCGCTCTGTGCGAGCCCAATCACGCTGAAGTTCCCCCGCCAAGGCGAGCCAGGTAATGGGTTGAGCTCCCGCAGCCACCATGCGGCGAACTGCCATATCGTGTGCTTCGGGAGAGACGCCGCCCGAGGCGTCAGTGACGATGTACACTTCGTAGCCGTCACCCATCGCATGGATAGCGGGCATCGCAAGACACATCTCCGTCCAGAGCGCAGCCATGGCAACCTTCTTCCGGCCCGTCTTCTTCACCGCCTTGACGACCCGGCGGTCCTCCCAGCAGTTGATAAAAGTACGGTTAATCGTCTTCTGATCCGGGAAAACTGCCTGGACCTGCTTGAAGATCAATCCCCCGCGTTCCTCATTGACAGTGGTGAGAATCGTCGGAATGCCATACGCCTTCGCGGTCTTGGCTAGAGCTGTGACGTTGTTGATCACCATGGTGGGGTCGTGACTGTTTACGTTTGCCAACTGGAAAGGTTGGTGGTCGATGAGGAGTAAGACACAATTCTCTGGTGTCAGGAGAGCGTCGAGGCCGACTTTGGTGAACGTTTGCACAATGTATTCCTCCCTATACCTGCGCGATGCCGCCGTCGGCGAAGGGCTCGATGCCGGTTGCGAAGCTTGAATCGTCGGAAGCAAGGAAGACCACCACTTTGGCGACCTCGTCCGGTTGCCCCAAGCGACCCAGCGGCACTTGCGAAGCTAGCATGCTATATTGCCCTTTCCGCTGTTCTTCATTCGGCGCAAGACCCGCGAGGCCCGGAGTTTCGATAGGTCCGGGACTGACCACGTTGACGCGGATCTTCCGGTCCTTTACATCCAGCGTCCAGCACCGGGCAAAGGATCGTACAGCCGCTTTGGCGGCGGAGTAAACACTGAAGGCCGCCATGGCCGTGGAGGCCGTCATGATAATCGACCCGCCATCCGGCACCAAGGGCAGAGCCGTTTGAACCGTGAACAACGTACCGTTCACATTCGCATTCGAAGGTTTGATCGAAGTGCTCTTCGGTAATTCCGCCGATTGGAGCAAAGCTGCCGCCGCTGGCGTTCGCGAAGACGACATCGAGCCGCCATTTTTCGCGTTTGATCTGTGAGAAGAGCTTGTCGAGGTCATCGAGGTTCGAGGCGTCGGCTCTGACGGCTGTTACGTGGCCGCTCGTAAGCTTTGCAGCCAGGTCCAGTCCGATCTGTCTCCGGCCGGTAACGAAGACGTACGCGCCCTCCTTGACGAAACGCTGGGCGGTGGCAAGGCCGATTCCGGCCGTGCCGCCTGTGACAAGCGCGAACTTTCCGCCAAGTTTTCCTGACATTTGATTCCTTTCTGGTCTTGTCGCAAAGTGCACTTCCACCCTTCGTCGACTGTCAACACGACGCTTAGATCTGTCGCGCGCTGACTCTTTAGCGATGGCACGCTTCGCCTTAGCGCAACTGCCGGTCCATTCGAAAGCTGTGAATCTAAATAAGTTGGCTGAAGCCAAACGGGCGAGATCTCGCCAATGGCGAAATCCTGGGCAACGTCGCCTCAGGAATGTTTCGCCGTCCGCGTGCGAAAGCGGCTCTTGTTGATCTTCAGCGCGCGAATCTTCGATTCGAGCGTCGAACGCGGCATTCCGAGCCGCGCAGCCGCCCCTGAGGGACCGTAGACGCGCCCGCCGCAGGCACGTAAGGCATCTTCAATAATTGCTTTCTCGTGAACGGCCAGCGTGCTGGACAAGCCGAGCCGGCTTTCGACCTGGGGGGCCGCGGACAGCCAACTCTTGTCGACGACGAATTCGTCGGTGTCGGAGACAATCACCGACCGTTCGATAACGTTTTGCAACTCGCGAACGTTCCCCGGCCACGGGTAGGACTGCAAGTGATCGAGAGTCCGCTTGCTGACGCGCGTGAAAGCCTTCCCTGCCTTCCGCGTGTAGCGGCCGATGAAGTGCTCCGCCAGCACAGGAATATCTTCCCTCCGGTCCCGCAACGGTGGCACGTCGATGGGAAACACGTTAAGCCGATAAAAGAGGTCCTGACGGAACGTTCCTTCGGCCACCGCCGCCGTCAAGTCACGATTGGTCGCCGCGATGACGCGGACATCGACCTGAATTCGTTCTCGTCCTCCCAGCCGCTCGAATTCCCGTTCCTGGAGCACCCGCAGCAATGAGACCTGCGTTTCGGATGACAGTTCGCCCACTTCGTCCAGGAAGATTGTTCCGCCTTCGGCCAACTCGAACCGGCCGAGCCGCCGTTGCAGGGCCCCGGTGAACGCGCCTTTCTCATGACCAAAGAGCTCGGACGCAATCAAGTCGCGCGGAATCGCCGCGCAGTTGACGGCTAGGAACGCTCGTGAAGCACGTCGAGACCGCCGGTGAATTGCCCGCGCGACAAGTTCCTTTCCCGTGCCGGTCTCGCCAGTGATCAGCACGGTCGAATCCGTAGCAGCTACTTTGACCACCCGCGAAAGCGCAGCCTGCAACGCCGGTGACATTCCCACAATCTCTTCGAACATGGAGACCCGATCCACTTCATCTCGTGGAGCGAGGTTCTCCCTGTAAAGCTGTTCCGCAAGGAGCTTTAATTCCTCAACAGCGGATTCTAGGGCTGCCCTCGTTTCAAGATCCTCGGCGCCATCCCGGAACGGGAGCGCCAAGCCCTGGAACTGCGCGGTACGGATGAAATCCAAAACTATCTTCACGGCAGCGCGAATGCCGATAATTCTTTCGGAGTCACGGAGACAATTATGGTTTGTCCCGAGCTTGATGCGTCGTTGCGGTCCGTCCGAGCTATCGTATACGTCAAACCTCTGGCGGACAAAACCGATGTCCTCTGTAGGCTGATGATCATCCGGGAAAGCTGTTGTTTGTGTCGCCATTAATCCCTCCCCTTTGGGGTCTCCGCGATCTCAGGAGCGTAGACTGCTTCCACGACAGAAGCGGTCGTTCAGTATTGCCGAGTTGCAACGGCCTCCCGTGAACTATTCTTAAAGGGTGGTTTCGGGGAAGTCTTTCAGAAGACTTTGAAAAACGATGAAAAACCTTGAATACTCGACCTAAGTGGCCTGCCATGAGCCACTTGTATAATTTCGGCCGATTTTCCCTGGATTCCCGGAAGCGCACGCTCTCTCGCGCCGATTCACTTGTCCCGCTCACCCCGAAGGCCTTCGATGTCCTGCTTTTCCTGGCGCAAAACCCTAACCGCCTGGTCACGAAAGAGGAATTGCTGCAAGCCGTGTGGGGCGACACGTTCGTAGAAGAAGGGAATCTGGCGCAATACATCTCGCATTTACGGAAGGCCCTCGGGGACAACCCCGAAGACACCCGGTTGATCGTGACCATCGCCCGAAAAGGCTACCAGTTCACGGCAGACGTGACAGTTGCCGAAGCGACAGACACCGCGAAACAACCCGCCGCCCAAGTCCTGACCGCGAACTCGCTGGCCGATACGCTACCGGTCCCCGCGAGTCCCGCAGATGAGGGGGGGGCAAGAGGGCTAAAGCACTGGCGGAACGCGGCCCTAGCTGCGTTGACTATCATTTTTGCGGCGTTCAGCTACGCGACGTGGCGGCACTTTTCGGGCGTGACGCCGCCACCGTCCCACAAAATCATGCTCGCGGTACTGCCGTTTGAGAATCTTACGGGCGATCCCAATAAGGAATATCTCGCGGATGGCCTGACCGAGGAAACGATTTCATACCTAGGCCGAATTAGCCCCGAACAGTTGGGTGTGATCGCCCGAACGTCCGTCATGGGATACAAACACAAGGACGAACGCCTGGACCAGATTGGGCGGGATCTTTCTGTGGAGTATGTCCTGGAAAACAGCCTCCGCGAAAGCGGGAACCACATACGTCTTACAGCTCAGCTCATTCAGGTAAAGGACCAGACTCACGTGTGGTCGCAGGATTACGACTATTCGATGAAAGACATTCTTAATATCGAAGACGACGTAGCCAAGTCTCTTGCTCATGAAATTCGGCTGCGCTTGAGTCCGCAACAACATGCGCAGTTGGCTGAGTCGCACACCCCGAGTCCGGAAGCCTTCGATGCCTACTTGCACGGATATTACTTCTTTGAGCGGAATACCAAGAAAGAGGCTGACACAGCGGCGAAGTATTTCGAACGAGCGACCCAACTTGACCCATCCTATGCTTTGGCGTGGGTTTGGTTGTCTCGGACACGCAACCGGCAGGTCAACTTACAACTTACTCCCGCCGCGGAGGGTCACCGGCTTGCCCGAGAAGCAGTTGAGCGAGCTTTAGCTCTGAACCCGAAACTGGCAGCGGCCCATGCCCAAATGGGGCGGATTAAGCGACAGGTCGACTTCGATTGGACCGGAGGGGATGCTTCCGCCCAGCGTGCGCTTGCGCTCGAACCCGGAAATCCCGAGAACCTACTATCGGCGGCTTCCGCGGCAGCCATGCTCGGTCGCCTAGAGGAAGCTGTTCGATTGAGTCGCCAAGCCGTTGATATGGATCCGATCAATGCAAATAGTTGGGAGGGCCTTGGAGAGAACGAGTTTTTCCTGGGGCAGCTAGATGTAGCCGCTGCACATAGCAAGAAGGCGCTTGAACTAAACCCCGATGTATTCCCGGGCCCCATCCAGTTAAGCAAGATCTATATAATGCAGGGCCGGGCGCAGGATGCCTTGCCCGAAATCGAGCTCATAAGCTATGCCCTTGAACGTGCGTATCTGTACCCCATGGCGTACGACGCGCTCGGCCGGAAAAAGGAGTCAGACACTGCATTGAATAAGTTAATTGCGAATTACCCTGAAAGTGCGTACGCGATCGCCCAGGTCTATGCTTTCCGGAACCAGTCCGACGAAGCGTTCGAGTGGCTGGATCGAGCTTATGCGCAACGTAACACTGGTCTGATCTCTACGAAAGTGAACCCCCTACTGAAGAGCTTGCACAAGGACCCGCGATTTGCCGCGTTCTTGAAGAAACTCAATCTGCTGAATTGAGGCCAGCGAGAGTCACGTGGTCGGCAGATCGCGCCGCCCGGCGCGGCCTCCGTCACTTGTCTAGCATCCCACCATTGGCGACATCTCGCCAATAGCGCATCGCCCAAACCTTTTTAGATTCACCAAATTATGCTGGCCAAATAATTGCCAATGTGTCTCCATGAGAATTCGGTGTTCACCTCAGGTTGCGGTCCTCGTCTTGAGCGTCAGTTTCTCGGTTCGAGCGGCGACACCGACGCGCGAATCAATTCCCATTCCAGGAACGAAGGCCATTCCAGAGAGCATCACGTCGACTACGGACGGTACGCTTTATGTCGGGCGCCTCGGGGACGGTGGAATCGTCCGCGTCAAACCGCGCACAGCCGAGAGCAAGATTTTCGTCCAACCGGGCGCATCAGGGTCGCGCTCGATTTCGGGAGTTTTCGCAGATGAGGCATCGAACACGCTCTGGGCTTGCTCGAACGACCTGAGCGCCCTGGGCGCGCCTGCAACGGGCGGCGATACAGGGAGCGCGTTGAAGGCTTTTGACCTCAAGACGGGCAATGGAAAACGCAGCGTCTCATTGCCGGGGTCTCGCGCGTTCTGCAACGACATCACCGTGGACGCGCAGGGGTCCGTATACGTCACCGACAGCGCAAATCCCACCATCCTAGAACTCTCTGCCGGCGCCACGACGTTCGACGTATTCGCGCAGGATTCGGCCTTTTCTGCGCCTCGAATCGGTGGCGCCGGGCTCGACGGGATCGCCTTTGGCAACGACGGCAACCTTTACGTGACGACCTACACAGCTGGCAAACTTGTTCGCGTGGAAGTCAAGGGGGGAAGGGCCGGGCGCATCACCACACTCTCGGGTAACCATCAACTGAACTTTCCCGACGCGCTCCGAACCCTGGGTAACAACAGTTTCCTCCTGGTCGAAGGCTCAGGAACATTGGATCGCGTAGTGATCCAAGGCGACGCATTCGCCGTGACGCAGGTTCATGGCGGCTCTGCGGCCCCGACGTCGGTTGCCCGGATTGGAATGGCAGCTTGGGTCAGTGAGGGCCAACTGCCCTTTCTCTTCGATCCTTCGAAGAAGAGCTTATCGCCTTCCTTGCCTTTTCGAATCTACGCAATTCCATTGAGAAAGGAAGACACTGAATGAGGTTTCAATCCGAGTGTTATCTCAAGTTTTCGCTCAGCCTGCCAATTGCGCTTCTCGCCGCACAGAGCGTGTTCGCACAAGGCCCGCATGTCGAGGCGAATCCATACCCGATGGTGACGGATGAACGACTCGAGCACCCGGACGCCGGCGATTGGCTCATGTATCGGCGAACCTATGACGGCTCGGGGTACAGCCCGCTAAATCAGATCACGCCGAGCAACATTGGCCGACTGGCGCTGGCCTGGTCGGTGAGCACCGACCTCCTTGGCGCCCACGAAACAACTGCGATCGTCAATCACGGCCGGATGTTCATCACGACGCCTCAAAACAACATCATCGCGTTTGACGCCAAGACCGGGACCCAACTCTGGCGGCACGCCAGGAAGTATCCGGACGGCCTGTTCCAGCTCCACCCAACCAACCGAGGAGTCGCGCTCTTCGGTGACTACGTCTACATGGCGACGACCGATTGCGCCCTCGTGGCTCTCGACGCCGCAACGGGCAAAGAGGTCTGGAACGTCCCGCTCGATGACTACAAGACCGGTTGCTACTCGACCCTGGCGCCCCTTGCGGTGCGCGGCAAGATCATCGTCGGCTACTCGGGTGGCGAACTGGGCGTTCGGGGCTCCGTAAGCGCTTTCGACGCGCTCACCGGAAAACGCATCTGGAAAACCTACACCGTGCCTGCGCCAAACGAGCCGGGCGGCGACACCTGGAAAGGCGAGGCCTACAAACGAGGCGGCGGATCGACCTGGATTACAGGGGTCTATGATCCTGCCTCAAACACAACCTACTGGGGGACGGGCAATCCCGGGCCGTGGGTCGCCGACGATCGGCCTGGCGACAATCTCTACACGGACTCGACGCTGGCTCTCGACGCCGACACTGGAAAGATCAAGAGCTATCACCAGTACACTCCGCATGACAGCTGGGACTGGGATGAAGTCTCGGCGCCGCTTCTGATCGACACAGAGGTCGATGGGAATCTCACGAAGACGGCCACCCATGCGGGTCGGAACGGCTACCTTTGGATACTGGATCGCGATCGCCTCAATTTTCTGCACGCCTTCCCGTTCGCCAATAACAACGTCTTTACGTCGATTGACCCGAAGACCGGTCGACCCACGTTCGACGAGTCCAAGCGACCAGGGGCACACCAGGGCGCAGAGTTCTGCCCGAGCATTGGCGGCGGCAAAGATTGGCCGCCCGAGGCGTGGAGCCCGCAGACGAGACTCCTCTATATCCCTGCGAACGACAACATCTGTGCATACCTCCCGAAAGGTGAGGTGCCCGAAGCCCGCTCGAAGGGATTTTATGTGGGGTACGAGGTCGAGAGCATATTCGGGTCGGTCCGTACCGGCTCTGGCGCGTCAGATCACATTGGAGAACTGCAGGCCTGGGACCTGAATACCGGCAAGCGAGTTTGGCAGCACAATTTCAAGACTATGCTTTGGTCGCCGCTGTTGGTCACCGGTGGGAACATCCTCTTCGCTGGCGGGACTCCGGATCGCTTATTCAGAGCATTTGACGCCCGCAGTGGCAAGGAATTGTGGAGCTTTCCGTTGCCGTCCGGCGCCATCGGTGTTCCCACGTCATTTGCGGTCGATGGCGAGCAGTATGTTGCCGTCACAACAGGCTGGGATCTTGACGCGCGGGGCGTTCAGAACGGCCTCGACAAGATACAAGGGACAAACACAGCGGTTCCGCAGGCCGGCACGCTACTGGTGTTTAAGCTTCGCTAACTCGTACTCGCGTGGGTTCGAATAAACAGAGGAATGACAAATATGCAGATGAAGAATGAGTTAGAGAATAGAACAAGAGCATCGGCGCCGTTCAGTTCACGCCGTCGGTTCATGCGTTCCGCTGCCATAACCGGTGGTACCGGTTTGTTGGCAACGGGGCCGGTGCCAAGTAGGGCCCAGGAGAGCGCTAAGAAGGCTCCGCTGCTCGTGCTCCCGGCGGCGACCAAGGACGTCACACCCTTCACGGTTCATGTGCCACGGGCGGCACTGGACGATCTCAAGCGTCGGCTGGCGTCCACGCGGTGGCCGGAGCGGGAAACCGTCGGTGACTGGTCGCAGGGCGTACCGCTCCAGAAGGCTCAGGCGCTGATCGCCTACTGGGGCGACAAGTACGACTGGCGCCGGTTCGAGGCTCGCCTCAACGCCTTCCCGCAATACCGTACTCAAATCGACGGGCTTGGCATTCACTTCATCCACGTGCGCTCCCCTCACCGGAACGCGCTGCCGATCATTCTCACGCACGGATGGCCGGGATCGGTCGTGGAGTTCATGGAGATCATCGGGCCGCTCAGCGATCCCACCCGCTACGGGGGGCGGGCGGAAGACGCGTTCCATGTCGTCGTGCCGTCGCTCCCTGGCTTTGCCTTCTCCGACAAGCCGATGGAGACGGGCTGGGACGTGAACAGGATCGCCCGCGCCTGGGCGACGATAATGCAGCGCCTCGGCTACGACCGCTGGGTGGCGCAGGGCGGCGATTGGGGGGCGGGCGTGACGCACGCCCTGGCGCAGCAGCGGCCCCAGGGCCTGATCGCGGCCCATGTGAACTGGCAGTTCGTCTTTCCCGAAAAGCTGCCGGAGAACCCCACGCCTGCCGAGCAGCGAGCCATCGACGGGGCATCGCGGTTCGCCAACGATTGGAGCGGGTATTTTCGCGAACAGGCGACGCGCCCGCAGACCATAGGTTATCCGCTTGCGGATTCGGCTGCTGGTCAGGCACTGTGGATCTACGAGAAGTTTCAGGCCTGGACGGACAATCACGGCAACCCTGAAGATGCGCTAGCGGTCGACGCGATGCTCGACGACATCAGCCTCTACTGGTTCACCGACACTGCCGCATCGTCGGCCCGCATCTACTGGGAGAACACCCGCGCCGGATTTGGAGGCCTCTCCAGGGGAAGAATCGAACTGCCAATGGCGGCGTCGGTCTTTCCGCACGAGATATTCTGCCCGCCGAAGGCCTGGGCCGAAGCACTATGGCCGAACCTGTTTTATTGGAATGAACTCGACAAAGGCGGCCATTTCGCGGCGTTCGAGCAGCCAAAGCTCTTCACCGAGGAACTGCGAAAGGCCTTCAGGTCGCGGCGAGCTTAGCGATCTGGCTGTCGTCCGAACCCGCGCTGGTGCTCCGCAGCGCACCAAATTTGAAACGAACGATTGGGAGCAACTCATGAAAGACGATTTAGAGCACAGAGCAGAAATAGCGGTACCCGTCACCTCACGGCGTAAGTTCATGCGAACTGCTGCCGTAACCAGTGGCGCCGGCATATTGTCCGCGGGGCTGGTGCCGATAAGGGCACAGGAGAGCGCCAATAAGGCTCGGCTGCTCGTGCGCCCGGCGGCGACCAAGGACGTCACACTCTTCACCGTGCATGTGCCGCAGGCGGCGCTCGACGATCTGAAAAGGCGACTTGCCGCTGTTCGCTGGCCTGACAGAGGATCGGCAACGGACTGGTCCCAGGGTGTGCCGCTGGCAAAAGCACAGGAGCTCATTGAAGACTGGCGCACTCGCTACAATTGGCGCCGTGCTGAGAGCTCACTGAATGCGCTGCCGCAGTTTCGCACGCAAATTGACGGTCTCGGGTTCTACTTCATTCACGTCCGATCGAAGCACGAGAATGCCCTGCCGATCATACTGACGCATGGATGGCCTGGATCGATCATCGAGTTTCTGCAGGTCATCGGACCTCTGGTAGACCCGACGGCCCATGGCGGTAAAGCCGATGAAGCCTTTCACGTTGTAATTCCCTCCCTGCCTGGGTTTGGATTTTCGGACAAGCCGACCGAAGCAGGCTGGCGCCTTCCGCGTATTGCGAACGCCTGGGCCGCGCTTATGGCGCGCCTAGGTTACAGCCGCTACGTAGCACAAGGCGGCGATTTGGGCGCCGGAGTGTCGAGTTGGATGGCCAAGCAGCGAGTTTCAGGGCTTGCCGCCATTCATCTGAATCTTCCGATTCTTTTTCCGCCTCCACCGCCACCTCCGGGGGGCTACACGGCGGCAGAACAGCCGGCGCTTGCTCAGCTCGGCAAATATGCGGGCGATGGTTCTGGTTATGCCTCGATCCAGGCGACTCGTCCCCAAACACTCGGATACGGTCTTGCCGACTCACCCGTTGGGCAAGCAATGTGGATCTACGAGAAGTTTCAAGCATGGAGCGACAACAAGGGTGATCCAGCGGAGGCCATCTCTGCCGATCACATGTTGGATGACATAACCCTGTACTGGCTGACCGACACCGCCGCGTCCTCGGCGCGGGTTTACTTTGAGAGTTTCGCCAAGGATTTCGCCCGTATGCCCATCGATCTGCCAGTTGCGGTGAGCATCTTCAAAGGTGACTTTTTTACACCACCGAAGCTATGGGGCGACCAGACCTATTCGAAGCTCTTCTACTGGAACGAAGTTCCGAACGGCGGTCACTTCGCCGCGCTTGAGCAACCTGAGTTGTTCGTTGCCGAACTGCGCAAGAGCTTCGCTCAGGTGCGCTGACTGCGGAAGCCAGCAACGACGCGGACACGCGGGAATTTTCGCAAGGGACGACCAGCGTGGCCGCGTCTCAATCGTTCGTGGAGCAAGGCTGAAATGTTCTCGCGCTGCATCTTTGTTCTCGTCACGTCGGCCGTCCTGGGGGCTTCACCAGCAGCCGCCCAAACTCCGACGCCGGACCCGGCGCGCAGGTATCCACTGCCGGCGTACGACGAAAACTGGCAATTCCTGAGCGATCCGAACCGCCACCGCGATCCATGGGACATCGTCAAGTACCTGCCGTTGGGTGACGGAATGTTCGCTTCATTCGGCGGGGAGGCGCGCGAGTCGTACGAGAGATTTGGCAACCAGAACTTTGGTTTAAGCGTGCCGAGTCCGAACGGATACCTCTTGCAGCGATACCTGCTGCATGCAGACTTTCACTTGGGCTCGCGTCTGAGATTGTGGACCGAGTTGAACAGCTCGTTCGAGAACGGTCGCGTCGGTGGCCCGCAACCCGTCACAGAAGAAGACAAGCTGGACTTGCATCAGGGGTTTGTGGAATTCCAGATCGTTCAAGCACCTGGCGTCGCCCTGCGCGTGCGAGGAGGCCGCCAGGAAATCGAGGTCGGGTCCGGACGCATGTATGCACTACGCGAAGGTCCGAATGTTCCCTTAAGCTTCGACGGCCTGCGCGCGATCGCCCAAACGGAATTATGGCAGTTCGATGCTTGGGTCGCGCGCCCGGTGACGACAACACCGGGGATATTCGATGACTCATCGAGCCGCCGATTTAACGTCTGGGGCGCCTACGCTACTCGCACCAGCCGTCGGCAAACATCGCTCAGTATTTATTACCTCGGCTGGGATTCGCGAAACGCCAGCTTCGACAAAGGTGTCGCCAACGAACTGCGTCATACCGTTGGAGCCAGGCTCCAGCGAAATGGACTGTGGGAGTACGACGTCGAGGGCATGTACCAATTCGGCAGCTTCGGCGCAGGCAACATTCGTTCCTGGAGAGGCGTGGTCGAAGCATCCCGCGGATTCGCTGGTCAATGGAATCCCCGCGTCAAGATTGACTTCGACGTTGCCAGTGGGGACCAGAACCGATCGAGTCCGAATCTCGGAACCTTTAACTCCTTCTTTCAGAGTGGTGAGTATTCGGGACGCGCACAACTTCTTGGGGCGAGCAATTCGATTCGTCTCGAACCGACACTGACGCTGGCTCCGCGACGGAATATCTCTGTTTCGACCGGGTGGGGTTTCTATTGGCGCGAAAGCGAGCAAGACGGATTGTACGGAATTCCCGGGAATCTAATCATTCCCAGCAACGGAGTGCCGGGGCGCTACGAAGGGAGTCGCCCGATTGCGGAAATTGCATGGACGCTGAATCCGCACCTTTCCGTGCATTTCAACTACATCTTTGTGCTCAACGGGCGGTTCGAAGAACGGTCAGTCCACGCAACGGCCACTGAAAGCTACATCTGTCCATGGATTACGTATCGTTTCTAGTGGGGACGCCCAGGGCAAATCCCGATGGCGAGCGTCGGGGCGGGCAACGATCTAGGGGTCGATCCATCGACGCCGTTGTTCCACGTTGTTTGAAACTGTCTCGGCGAGCCTGGAACGAATACGCCTGCGCCATCGCAAATCGCGGCGCGAGCACCATCAATCTTGGCGAAAACCCATGTCTCCAGCGATCCCACCAAGGTTGTGGCGTAATTCCCGGATCGCGCAGCAGCTTCCGAAGGCCGCAAGCTTCGGGCACAGGCGGTGAAAACGGGACCACAATATGGTGAATGGCGGGTTTGCTTTGGCGTGTCAAGAAGGTGGCAATTGATGTTAAGAGTGGTGGACGGCTGTTTCGGCGCTGGACTACCGGGCGATGGCATTGTTTTTTGCTGTCCATTTTTCGATTGAAGTCTGGCCCAGTTGTGGCGAGTGTGTTGGAAATGATGGGATAGCTAGCGCCAGTGGTAGAGTCTGGATTCCCGGACTCGCAAAATTCTCTGTTGCTGTAAATTAACTGATTCTGCGATACTTAAAGCGAATAGCCGGGCGGGAGTAATTCAGTGGTAGAATGCCAGCTTCCCAAATCAGCGCTACTTTGTAAATCAAGAAATTAGCGTTCACGACGGAACGTTTCAGGCGATTTCAAGCACTACAGTTTCCAATGGCTCCGCTTATTGGAGCCAAAATGGAGCCAAGGCACCGATCCCATCCCGAGTCGACGCAGATCGTGAACATGTAGCCGCCCCCGGTCCCTCCCCTCTCAACTTTCCACTGCCGTCTTCGCCGTCAAGGGTTCGCTCCGCCGCACAAGACCGGGGAGCCCTTGACCGCTCCGGGCAGACCATCCTTAGAAGCGCACAGGGAAAGGGACTCCTGGTCCTGGACTGTCGGCGAGGTAGATTTCGAGATTCAGGAGATCAGAGCTCATTGAGAGACCTCCGCGACCCGTCCAGGTGCTCCCGGGACTGCCAGCTGGAATCTCGTCTCGCGTACCGCCTACCTGTATGAAGCAGCAACAGGGAGACGTTGGTCGAAATCCCGTTGGCGAACTGTCTGGCCCATGGAAGACGGCAGTTTGTGGAGGTGGTGGAGAACTTTCCCGAGCAGTGCCGTTATGTGCTGGAGACCCTGCGCGGCGTTTACCAGCACGACGCGCTGGCCCGGGAACAGGGGTTGTCACCGCAAGACCGGCTGCACTTCCATCGGAGCATAGCGGCCCGTTGATGAAAGAACTGCACGACTGGATGGAGGTGCAGTTTGCGGAGCGGAAGACCGAGCCCAACTCTGGGCTGGGCAAAGCGATCTCCTACTTATTGAATCACTGGCCGAGGCTGACACTTTTCCTCGAGCAGCCAGGTGCGGCACGCGTCAACAACATCGTCGAGCGTGCCCTGATAAAAGCGATTCTGAACCGCAAGAACGCACTCTTCTACAGAACGCTGAACGGCACCGGGGTCGGCGACCTGTTCATGAGCCTGATCCAGACATGCGAGCTGAATGGAGCCAATCCGTTCGACTATCTGACCGAGTTGCAGCGGCACACCGAGGAGCTGAAGCGAAACCCGTCGGAATGGATGCCCTGGAATTATCTCGACACCCTGGCTCGGCTCGCCACACCCGCGGCTGCGTAATATGATGAGTGCTGCCTGGCCGGGAAGGATAGACTGTGGCCGGGTGAGAACGCGGGAGTGAGGCAGGAGTGAGGGGAGAAACAGCACGCCGCCGTAGCGGATTTACTCACTTATCAATGCGAAATCTAACGTTAAGAATGAGTTGCCACGGTGCGTGACTTGCTTGAATCCGTGCTGAGGTTGTGTCGTGTTCCCGAGGGTCTTTCTAATACTTGTACTTGTTGCGTTCTCGCCGGCCGCCGTCGCGCAGGTCCAACTCCAGTTCGCGTTGCCGGAATTTGGGCCATTCAACGCCACTTATACGTACGGCCGTGTTGTCCCATTGTCCAATAACGATACCTTAGTGATCGGCGCCAGCCGTCTATCGAGCGCGATTGGCCTTTACAATCCTCCGGTTCAACACGCACAGATCGCGCTGGCGGCCTTCGGCTCCGTGCCGTTCCAAAACGGGGAACCTCCGGATCTTTTGCCGGTGCTCGGTGGCAGCGGTAATGATGTCCCGCAGGCGGCCGCGGTTGATCCCAGCGGCAATATCTGGATCGTTGGAAACACCGATTCGGACGACTTCAATCTGGTTAACCCTATCGCGTCACAGAAGGTGCCCTACCGTACTGCTGGTTTCGTCATCGAGCTCGATCCGACCGGAACCAAGCTGCTGTTTGCCACCTATCTGGCCGGCCAGCAGCATTCCAGTTTTATATGTAGCATTTGCTTCTATGCCTCCAACGCAACCACCATTGCGGTTGACAAGGGCGGGAACATCTACGTCGGCGGTTCAACCAATGAGACCGATTTCCCGACCACGCCGGGCGCATTCATGACGAAAGGTGGGACGGTAGGGGCAAGTAGTTTTGGTGACACGTTCTTTTACTCGTTCGTTCTCAAGATCTCGCCAGCCGGCAAGCTGGTCTACAGCACCTTGCTGGGCACCGGTAGCAGTTCATGCTTCGGCGGCAGCTCCTGCATCGGACACGAGTCGACCAGCGCCACGGTTAACAGCATGGCCGTTGATGGCGCCGGCGTCGTGACGGTGTCTGGCGTCAAGGGCGGTAGCTATAACCTCGGTTCCGGGTATGTCTTGCGCCTCGCCGCGGACGGTTCCAATCTCCTCTGGGCAACCTCTGTTGGCGGTAGTTATGGGGGCGTTACTACGCTGCTCATGGCACAAGATTCCAATACAAACGTAGATTTATTCGGGAGGTACGTCATCCCGATAGTGCATCCGGGCCTCCCATCGCAGGCTGGAACTCCTGGGCTTTTTGCCGCCAAACTGAGTTCCGACGGATCGACCATGATTTACTCCACCGATCTAGGCCAATCTCCGGACGCTAACGCCGCCGGAATTGCGCTCGATGCTTCTGGCAACCCCAACCTGGCAGGCAGCAGTTCCTCGGCCCAGCTACTTGCTCTCCCGGGTGTTCCCAATTTGGGCGCCGATTTTGTTTTGCGGCTGGACGCATCTGGCGCGAAGCCTCAGGCTCTCTTCCGGTTTCCTCTAGGCACCATAGGCGCGCCGCCGGCTTTCGATAGTAGTGGCCGGATCCTGCTGCTCGGTTCCACCGGCGCACTAGTTACGTTGCCTGCCAACTACGCGTTTGACACCCCGGCTATCGTGGGGTACGCCAACGCGGCGTCATTCGCTCTGAACACCGGCCTGGTTCCGGGAGAACTAGTCTCGCTGTTCGGGTTCGATCTGGGCGGCTCCCCGCAGAACGTGCAAGTTTCTTTCGACGGCGTGCCCGCCGCAGTGCTGTATGCCGGCCCGAATCAGATCAACGTTCAAGTGCCATTTGAGTTCTCGCAATACCTGAGTCCCGGCCCCCAGATCCAGGTGGTCTTGCCTTCCGGGAGTATCACGTTGAAGCCGGTGGCGTCCGCGGAATCACCTGGCATCTTCACGACGGATGGCGTCCACGCCGCGGCGCTGAACCAGGATGGGAGTGTGAACTCCACCTCCAACCCTTCTGCCCGCGGCTCCATCGTGACGCTATTCGGTACCGGTGCGGTTTGGCCATCGGGCATCCAGGACGGAGCCGTTGCGGCTTCGGCAGTACCGCTCGACCAGGAGCAAAATCGGCTTGAAGTGGTAGACCCTCTCGGAACTCCGGCGAGTATCCTCTACTTCGGAACAGCTCCAACCCTAATCTTTGGTGTTTTTCAAGTGAACGTGCAACTGCCTGCGGACGCCGCTCCACCATTTACGCTGCAGGCGCCAGACAGTGCGCGTTCGAGCAACGCGGTCCAAATCTACCTGAAGTAGAACGCCGCGATCTGGGTGCAGTCACCCTCACCGTCAAGTGTACTGCCCTCTAGTGCGCCTGGACCGTCGGTACCGGGATCGTTCCACGTCGCCAGCAGTAAATACTGACCCGTCACCGGAACGGTGATGGTGACTACGGTTTGCCCATCGTTCCAGCCTCCGCCGCAGACGCCAAGAGGTCATCGTCGGTCCACCTATCCCTTGTCGAGCATTACGACCGACGTTACCAACTACACCTCGGCGGCGTCACGCACGCTTACCGGAACCTCACGGTATTCGCAACTTATGATCCCCCAACGTTTGAGCTTATCGTCCGCGATGGCGTCACGACCGCATTCGAGTTGGAACTCGGCGCCCACTGGACGGGAACATAGGCAACTGGTACTCCTCCAAGAACGGCCAGGCCCTGGTCACCCTTGCAGAAATCCGATTTGGAGTCGAGCTTCTCTCTCCGAGCAAACGGCGAATGCAGTTGGGACTCGCTTGAATAGTTCAACGGTCGGATTCTACCGGTTTATGAGTCGATTGCAAATCTATGGGGATTCCTTCGCACCAAGGACAGATGAAAGGAGGGCCTCTCTCACTCGTTGACGGCCGGCTCGCGGCGAGCGCTCTGCAGTACAGTCTTACTATCGCGTCTGGCAACGTGAGCGATTTACGCCGTTGTCGAATCCCTGTGGTTAACCTGGGGACGTTCGAATTTAGCGGGCGACAGAAGCTGGCAGAGCGATCGACGCAACCTTCGGGCCAGAGAAAACTTAGAGTCCAATTAAAGTCCATTACCATGCGTGTGAGATTGGCCCCTGTAAATCAGTTGCTTGGTATCGTCAGCAATCGACTCGATAGACGCCAAATTTTGTGTTATCAATCTACGGTCAATTTCCCAAACTGCCATATTCTGCTCCGTTGCGAGAAACGTTGCCCGCGCTCCACAACGGCCGCCCCGCGCTGACGGCACCCCAGAATCAATTAATCCAGAAAGAGTTGCTCGCCGCAACGACCTGGCGGCCAATCGGGCGGCGCCGATGCCTTCCACAGGATGCGCATCTTGCCTCCATGCGAGGACTCGAACTCGATGACGTACTCCTCCAGCGCCGCCGGATGCGGCGTGATCAGTTCCACGAATGCAGGCTTGATCCCCTTCCGTCGGACGCTTGGCGTTCCGCCGAGCCGCTTCTTCAGCCCCATATAGTCCAGCCGGAGCGGGTGCGCGACGAAATACACACCGTGTTGCCGGGCCAGTCCGACCGCAGCCCACAGCGACTCCGGCAGCTTCGTCCGCCGCGGCTGGGTACTGCGAAAACTGATCCAACTGGCGTTGCAGCTGCAAGATCGGCTCAGGAATGGGTGATGTGCTTTTGCGGTTCATTATCAGCCGCCCCTCAGCGACTGAATGAACTTAACAGGGCACGCTAACTGGCGTCACGCACGCTTGCCGCAAACTCACCGAATGCCGTCGAGATTGGATTCCGGATCCGGGCACAGAGTATCGTGCATCGCGCACTCTATTCCCGGATACACTGTAAGCATAGCCGAGCCGCCTCGCCTTGTTGCCCGTTGAACAGAATGAAAATGCTGCCAGCCAGTCTGCTAATGGTAGATTACATTCTTTTCAATCGTGACGATCGAATTGATAGTTCCCAAGCTGATGCCAGAGGCCACAAACGCAGTTGCCGATATGGAACTCAGCCAGAGAGTGTCTGTCGACGTCTCGGAGGGAGATACGCTGAGCAACACAAAAGCGGGGATCGTGAAGTGCTGGTCGCTGCTGCTGACGTTGCAGAGAAAGGGCACCACGCTCAGCACGCTGCCTGGGATTTGAACCTCGCCTGCGATCTGGACCGTGCCGGTAGGGTCGCCACCGGTCTAGACAACATCGAGACCCTGGAACGATCCACTGTGCTGATGTTGCTTTGATTGGTCCATGTGAGAGGCTGAGGGATAGTGAAGTTTTGCGAGAACGGTCCGGCGTTGGCGAGGGCTTCGCTTCGGGTCCCACCCGTCCCGGAGACAGTGTAGTCGCCGGTACTTAGGTAGAGCGGCTGCGGATTTGTGCCGGAGCCGCCGCCGAGCTGGGCGTCATATCCCGGTGCGGGGAGTTGCTGCGAACCGTTTGGACCGGTGATCGTGATGGCCGGGCCGGCATCGAGCGTCGTACCGAGTACGTCAAAGATTAGCGGAAATGTTACGCCCCCGGTGCATGTACCCGCTGGCAGAGAATACGGATTGCCGAATAAAGGAGGGACGTAGAGAAATGCGAGGATTTGGGGATTTCCAAAGTATGCCTGAGCGCGATCCGTTGTAACGGTTGTGCTTCCGATCATGATGTTTCTACCCAGCGTGATATTGCCCGTGAACGAATTTGGGAGGGGCATCGCCGGATCGGGGCAGGATTGCCCCGCTGGAGCGATCGGCATCGTCGCAAAATTACTGACGACATTTCCGATCTGCACCGCGACCGGAACATGGCAGCCCGTGATGCCCGATGGGACCACGAAGTTAATTTAATCCTCTCCAGTGAACCCGCCTCGGCCACGATAGAAAACGCTCGCCGCCTGGGTGCCGACATAAACTGTCAAAGGAAGATTGGGCATGTCCACCTGCTGCGGCGAGGCGAATCCGTCATCTCCTAGTGAGGCGCCGATGCCGGTGCCCCAGATAACGGCGGTATCGCCCGGATTCGCGGGTGAATTAACGAAATACAATTGGTAGCTCGCACCCGTGATGATGCCCGCCCCCGAACCGTTCGAATTAACGGTGAAAATTCCAAAACTATTAGCGACCACCTGAAAAGAACCCGGATTACTAGTTTGCCCATTGTACGTGACCGTGAGCATCGCCGCCCCTAAAGGTATACTCCCAGGTAAGATAGCATTGACCAGATTGTGCCCGACGAAAATCGGAATGGCATTCAACGTTGTGCTTCCAGAACTAACCTCAACCGATACGCCGCCGAGCGTCGTCTGCAGGGGATACGCCTGTGCTGGACTGGAAGTTGGACCCAGATTCAAGCCATAAATCGAAAAGATAGAACCCTGTGCGATGGAGGAATTGGGCCAGCCAACTCTAGCGCATCGCTCGCTGCGTTCAGCACTCCGTTCGCTGCTATTTGAGGCTGCGCCGCGGCCGTCGCAGTAAACACGATCACGAAAATAGACAGCCAGACGACTGTTTTCATTTGAGGGTAGTCCAAATGAGTTTCTGTGCGCTCAACGATTAGCGGCGGCGGGTATTAGCCCGTATATTTCCCTCCAAAGGGGTTGCCGACAAAAGCTCGAATCTTCCCCGCGTCGACTTCGAATGTTCCGTAAAAAATATCAGCCCTCGTATCTGGGAAGGCCGTCCACTCCGGGAATCGCCGGTGCCCAAACTGCCGCACTGTCAGGCGCGGTCTATGACCCGTCCCATGATCCCCCAGCTTTATCGACACCAACCCAGGTTGATGCAATTCATCGGAGGCTTCGATCACGGCTCCTTTTGGAACCGTGAAAAACGCCGGACTTTGGCTTGATTGTCGGATGGCCACGAAAGGAGAAATTAAGCGAAGATGCAGTACAGCTTGCATACCACGCTCCAGAGAGTAGTAGTCCTTTGATTCTAGCGCCGAGCGGCGGACCATACTTTTTTTTGGGGGCGACAAAACCAGGTCGATTGATGAAGGAACTAAGGTGCAGTAAATCCAAGACTGGATTTGTTTTGAGACCACCAAGTCTTCCAGAATTCTGCATATTGCGCCGGCGTGAGAGATGAGCCAGAGCGCGGCGTATAAGCCCGAGTATCCGCCATCGCAAAGGGTCCGATCGTAAGATTCGCCTCCGCGAGATTCCCGTTCTTGTCCGCGAACAGAGAGTAGTATCCGAAGAACGCGGCTGCGCCAAGCTGGGCGTTCGTATCCGGGCTGCTCAGCAGTTGCGCCATGATCGGCGCTATTTGCTTTGTACTGATTTTCCGTAGTGCCGCTCCGGCGGCGGCATCCATCCCTGGAATGCCGGAGCCAATAAGTTGCTGGAGCGGCGCAATCGAGGCATTCCCGTTGGGCTAGTAATATTGGCTGATCGCGGTGAGAACTTGAAAGAGCTTCGGATTCGAGCCAAGCGAGGCTAGCTCGGCCGCAATCGCCGAAATCGCGGGGTCCGATCCCAATTGTATGGCCGCCGCCAAGCCGACCGCATGATGCGGCAGCGAGGTGGAGCTGATCAGTTGATTCAGAACCACAAGCGCGTCCTGCGGGTCCGCTTCCGTATTATTGAACAGCCGCCCGTCATCATAACCGCTCGGATTGGCGAGTCCGAGATACCACCGGATCACCGATGTCAGCAGTTGCTGATTAATCGTTCCGGTGGGCGGCGCCAAGGTCGAGGGATCATTGTTTGGGAGGAAAAAGTCGTGTTCTGTGACCAATCCTTTCACGAGGGGCACCGCCTGGTAGCCGCTAGCGCCCGAATGTAAAAACCATAACCCCTTCTGGCCCACAGCGCTCGGGGCCAACACTCCTGACTTAATGTACAGGTTTGGCGAAGGCATCAACTGGACGGAGAGGTTCGTGGAAGTGACTTGTCCTTGCAGGACCTGTCGTACCTGCAATTCCACGATCTCAAGTGCCGGTCTGGGGTCTGCCAACTGGGTAATCGTCGCGATGACGATAACGTCCGCTTGCTGCTGAAGGACACTGATGGGCACAGGGGCCCGGACATCTGCTCGTGCAGCCAGCTGACAAAGGATCGCCACGGAGATGACTAACGCGCTTTTAGTAACTTTGTGCATAAAGTCGGCCTTGCTTACCGTTCCGTCTCCGCTCAGCAGCGCGGATTACCGCTGCATGTGTTGTCCCCATGATCCTGATAGTACTCAATCGTGCCGTTATATACGCGCCAGCCTTGCGACCGCGTTGTCGTGCCCCCATTTGGCAGCCGTCGCTGTCACGGTGACAGCCGAGCACGCCGGGCAACGTCCAATGAATCATTGATGGATGCCCGGCGCAAAAGGAATTTTCGGAAAGCGGGGTCTGTTTGATGCGTTGCGCCCGTCATGGCGAGGTCTCAGGCGCGGTCCCGGTGGCGGGGCGCGTCTAGACTGTGTAAAAGGAAATAAATTTGCAATAATCGAGAAAGCTCGCCTTTCCTCGCGTCCCAAGGATGTACATATGAATCTCTGTATTGTTCGAACGGGACTGCGCTTTGTGGTGGGCCTCGCGCTCGGATGCCTGACGCGCAACGCGATAGCCCAGTCGCCGCCCGCTGCCGGAGTCACGTGCGACGTTTCGGCGGCGACGCCGATTGTTCCGGCAGAAGGCGTGGCGGAACTGATGGGGGATGTCGTGATCAAATGCCAGGGCGGTACACCGACGCCCGCGGGCCAGGCGATTCCACAGATCACTTGGCAGGTCTTTGTGAACACGGAGATTACCAGTCGTTTAGTTTCCACCTCGCCGGATCTCTCGGAGGCTCTGTTGCTGATGGATGATCCGGCTCCTCAGAATCAGCTTGTATGTCCGGTGCCGCAGTGCTCGATTCAAGGCACGGGAGGTGGCGCAGGCAGCGAACCGAACAGCCCGTATAACGGATCAGCCGGTAGGTATAACATCTTTCAAGCTGCGCAGATCTCAGGGAATAGTGTGGAATGGGCAGGTGTACCGTTCGATCCTCCGGGCGTGGGGCGGGTTCGAACCTTGCGGATCACCAACGTGCGGGCGGACGCGTGGCCAATCGCCAACTGTAACTGTTTGGGGCCTGTTTCGTTAGGGGTGTTCGTAACCACCGTGGGTTCGAGCGGAATCACCTTTCGCAATCAGCTATTCGCGACCGGGTTCTTCCAACCCGCCCTTCGCTTCACCCACACGACGGCAACACTCTTGTCTCTGTCGAATCACAACGTCGGCAAGATAGGTCCGGCGCCGGCCACCGATTTCACTATCACGTTTCAGGAGGGTTTTGCCGGCGCGTTTAAATCACGAACCGTCGCCGCGCGTCCGGACGACACTTCGCCTGCCGCGAATCAGAACACGCCAGGGACGGTTTATCCGAGCGCCAGTGGCTTTTATAACGCAGGATTCAACGGCACATACACAGGCGCCGGACTTGCTAGCCAAGGTACGCGGCTCATAGCTCATTTTGAAAATGTTCCTGCCGGTGTGAATCTCTTCGTCACCCAGCAGCCAATTGCGGGGTCGAGTGTTCGCGTTCAACTCGTCAGCACTGGCCCCGAAGGCAATGGACCGTACGATCCGATCGCTCCGGCTGCGAATGGGTTTGCACAGATTACCGCCTACGACGGCTCCGCGGTTGTGGTTTGGGAGGTGCTTTCCGCGAGCCCTGCCGATCAGGAGAACGTGCAATTCGGAGTGGCTGTTTCGTTCACGGTCGATTCAGCTTCCCGCCTGTTTGGAACGGCCACAGTGAGAGGAAGCCTGGCGCCGGTGACGGATCTGCGCATCGCCAGCTTGACGGATCCCGTGCCTCGATATATCGAAGGAGCCCCTCAACCGGCATTTACCATCACGGATCGTGGTGCGCCGGTCGTCACCGCTGCGGTTAATGCAGCGAATTTTGCCGCGAATGGCCCGCTGGCGCCGGGAAGCGTTGCGGCCATCTTCGGGCAGTATCTCAGTGCCAGTACGCAGGTCAATTCCTTGCTTCCGATGCCGGTCAGCCTGGGAGGTACAACAGTCCAGATCAATGGAATCCCAGCGCCCATCTACGCGACTTCGCCGGGGCAGGTGAATGTCGAGATTCCGTGGGAGCTTGCGGGCGCTGCGGCAGGGATCGTGAAGGTCATCGTGGATGGAGTTGAGAGCAATGCATTGACGATTCTGTTGTCCGACACTGCGCCTTACATTTTCGCGTCCGCGGATGGTCAAGGCTTGATTGCTCGCGCATTGCCAGTTGGGCCGGGCAGCACGCTGATCATTTACGGCACTGGTTTCGGACCAGTTCAGAATCCGCCTGCGACCGGTTCAGCCGCCGTAGATTTCACATTGACGACGATTAACGCTCCCGACGTCAGCATCGGCGGCATATCCGCGGAAGTTGTCTCTTCGAGCCTGACGCCCGGGATTGTGGGTGTGTACCAGGTGAGTATTCGCATACCGGCGTCCCTTACGTTTGACGTCGGGATTCCGGTGAAGCTATCGATCGGGGGAGTGGAATCGAATACGGTGACGGTCAATCTGCCATAAAGCGCTGGGCGAACTTTCTGGCGACCCAAAGACGGATCGCCCTAGCACTATGGCTGCCCTTTTATTTGCACACAAATCTTGGCCCCGTCGAACGAGCTGCCACGTCCTATGCTGACGGTAAGGTTTGTTCGGCCAAGCTCAGTGTTGCATGCAACGAGATAGTTTGGCGGCAGATTCGGTACGACAAAGTTCACCTGATAGAGGCCCACGAAGCCGGGCGTCAATCCGGAGAACACAGGTGTGTCCGAACTGAGGGTTGGGTTGTGCGGCGATACCTCGCCGTGAAAATTAAAATCGAAAGCGATCGAAACGTATGCCATCGGCGCTGATGCCGGAGTTGCGTCGCCGGATTTTACCGGGGGCGTCACGGGTCCGAGGCCGACAGCGTACAGGACTAGAGTCTCGCCGGGCTGAGCGGGGTTCGCACCTGTTACTAGCGTACCGTCAGCATGGGTAACCACGGTATCGAGCGTGGAGAGCGGCCAATCAATGTTCGCCGCAGCAGGATTGGTTAATGTGTCGCCGGTTCTCAAGATGTGAATTCGATCAGTCAGCGGCATGGCCTCGACAGTGGCCTGCCCGCCTCCCTCCTCGGATACGACCAGTTGAGCATAATTGGTGACGAGGATTGGGGGTGTGGACGAAGTGGGAACCAGTTCGAATGGGATTTGCAGGTTGATGCCCGTGATCGTGCCGCACGGTTGGAACACGAGGCTCCGGCATGCATTCACGGGAAATACGGCCAGCAATGGAACGGCGATGGGGCCTTGGGGGGACTCAGTTTGTTTCAGAGATACGGAGATTCCTCCCAATTTCGTCGGCAGAGGCACCGTCGTTGCGACCACAGGCTGAACGATTTTGTTTCCGATGCCGAGCACGAAGATCGTCGTCAAGCCGCCAGGTGCTATGAATATTGGTACGGAAGCCGTGTAGTCTGATCCAACCACAGCAGGCGATGTCTGTTCAAATGCCGGACTCAAGCAGCCGGCAATACAAACAATGAGAATTAGGTACCTCGACTTCTGCCTCATGGAATTCCCGCTTACATCACTGTTACTAATATAGTCGGGGCCCTATACCGTCAGCCACCCAACTCCGCATCCCCGGCGAAACTGCTGGATAGAAGTCCTCACTTTAAGAAAACCTGCTGCGTAGCGTCGCTGGCCACATCTCGATCAAACATGAAAAAAATGACTCGTCGGGGGAATCTGTGGGTCCTGGCGAGAGTTAGTTAGCGAGCGGACGGGGTTAGGAACCGTCTGAATTTCCGTCTCTACTCGTCCGCCGAGTGGCAGTCATGGGGGAAAGGCTGAAGCCGCGCAGTAGTATCTATTGCAGGAAGAAGTACATGCCGGTCTGACTGACCGACGCGCCGGGCCCGGTCAGGTACACAGGCGCGAATCCATGAAAGATGGAGGCCGGGAGACGGAAATTGATCTGCGTCAGCCCAGCCACAAAGCCTGGGGCGGCGCCTGCATAGATGATTTCGCCCTGTCCGAAACCCGCGGACCCGATTTGCAGTTGCGATTGCACCGCGAGGGGAGCCGCTCCCGGTGCGATCACTCCGGTTGCGAGCGTCGGAACAGTATTGTTCAATCCCGTCGCGTATACGGTGACCGTCGATCCCTGGCGCGCGGGATTGCTTTTCGAGTTCAGGCTCCCGTCCTCGTTGATCATCAGCAACTGCCCGGTCGCGCTGCCATCGGCGGTGAAGAGCGCGGGAGACATAGCGGCGAGTGGCGCTGTGATCGGCTGGATGGTAGCGGCACCGTTGAGAATCTGAATGGTCGCGGTCCCGCCGCTGTTGGCGCTTTCGAACGGAATCACCGCGCGGATCTGGTTCGGACCCGCGGAAAGCAGCGGCGCCGCCACGCCGTTGACCAGCACTTGGACGCCGCCGAGCAACGCGCCGATCTGCCCGTCGGACGCCGTCGCGGAGACCGCATTCGTAGGCCCGATGGAGCTTCCGAATATATCCACGATTTCGCCTGGCGCGATGGCCGTCGCATTTCGGCTGGCTGCATTGGCCACGCAACTCACAGAGCCAGCCGGCAGCGGCGCCGGATCGAGACCGGTGACGAAAGTGCCGGAGCCCGTCCATCCGAACGAGCCCGGAACGACGGAGAGCGTTGCTGCGCTGTTTCCGGCGAGATAAACCTCACCAGCGCCATCGATGGCAATAGCGTTGGGCGCGTCCGCACCGAGATATGTCGAATAGAGCAGGCGCGAGCCATCCGGGGCGAGCTTGAGCGCGATTCCTGTGGACCCCCATGTTGTTCTAGGATCGCACTGGCGCAGCGCACCGGCTGTGGTAGGAAAATCGAGCGCGTAAGTGCCTCCCGCCAAAACGGCGGCGCCCGAGGCGTCTACTGCCAAACCGCTGAGTCCGACATCAGCCGACGCATAGACGTAAGTCGAGTAAATCAGCGTCGCCCCCTCGGCATTCAGCTTTGTAACGAAACCCACGGCCAGATTGCCAGCGGCCTCGAAATCCGGCAAGTTGGTCTGAAACGCGCCTGGTGTGGTCGGGAACGTAGACCGGACCGCTGGCGCGCTGCCCGAGCCGAGTGAAATGCTACCCGCGACGTAAGCATTCCCTTGCCCGTCCACGGCGATACGGTTACCTGAGGTCGGGTAATTTGCGGCTAGATAGGTGGAATAGACCAGTTTCGACCCGGTAGCGTCCAGCTTAGACACAAAGGCTGCGTCCGGACCATTTGCGCTGGTTTGGAAAGCTCCGGGAGTGGTAGGGAGCGAGCCGCCGCGGTGCGCTCCCGCCAGATACAGGTTGCCTCCGGCGTCGGCGGCGATCGAGTTCAAATTCGTCCCCGAACCGCTTTCGCCTTGGAAGAACGTGGAGTAGAGCAGCCTGCCGGTGGCATTGAACTTGGCCGCGAAAGACGAAGTCCCACCATTTTGGCTCTGACCGAAGCCGGTCTGAAATGCTCCCCCAGTGACCGGGAAATCCGGCGAAGTGGTGCTTCCGACGATGTACGCGTTGCCGCTTGAGTCCCGAGCCAATGATGCGACTCTGTCGTAGCTGTTCCCACCCAGATAAGTCGCAAACAGCACTCGCGAGCCGGTGGGATTCAACTCCAGCAGAAAAGCGTTCTGCTGCCCCTTGAGCTGAGTCTGGAAAGCGCCTAGTGTTACGGGGAGATCGGTGGAGGAGACCCCGCCCGCGACCCACGCGTCGCCCTGCTGATCCACGGCAATCGCTGACCCGGTGCTTTGCGATGCCGCGAGATAGGTGAGATACAGCAGCGACGTTCCATCGTGGCTCAGCTTGGCAGCGAAGGCGACCGGGCAAGGGAAAGTCTGCGGTGGCGATTGCGGAAACTGCGAAACGCACGTGGCTGGCTTGTAATCGGTTTGGAACGCTCCGGCCGTCACCGGAAGAGCGGCGCTTGCGGTGCCTGCCAGCAAAACATTGCCATCGGCATCCACGGCGATGCCGCCAATTTGAACTTCGCTGCCGAACAGCGCTGTAAATTTGAGGGGAAACGAATAGGCTGACGCAGCCTCAACCCGACCGCTTGCCATCATCAGAACCGCCAACGCGGCGCAACGAGCTACAACGGACACATGACCTCCAGGGCAGGAGGACGCGGCGGATTCTGTTTTCAGTATATCATTCTGAAAATTGTTGGGCGATAGTTCGAAGCGAAGCGACCATAGTTCGAACCGACCAAGGACTCCAGGAAGGGGCGGAAGCATCGATGCGGCGTGTGGATTGTCGAGGCTGCGGTGCAGTGGTTGTCGAGGAAGCCCCCTGGGCCGAAGGCAAACGGTGGCATCAGCATCTATTTCTTCGCTATACTTGAACAAATGCCAAAGCGCAGCTATCTCGGCGAAAATGCAGCTGATGGTCCTGCTCGCAGCCGTACGACTGGGTGACGAAGCCTACGGAGTCCCGATCTCGAAAGAGCTGCTCATCCTCGCCGGGCGGGAAGTCGCCTTCGGCAGCATTTACGCAGCGCTAGACAGGCTGGAACAGAAAGGTTTTGTGACGTCGTTGCTTGGAGACCCAAAGCCCGAGCGCGGTGGCCGGGCGAAGCGCTATTTTCGTGTCACGCCGGTCGGCCTTCGAGTCTTGAGAATAACCCGTACGGCACTAATCAATTTGTGGAGCAGCATTCCTCTACTGGAAGGGAGGCGCACATGAGCGACGGCAAAACCGATCCGCCAAGGGGAGCCATTTGGTTCTTACAGAATGCGTGCCCTGGCGACAACGAGGCTTTAACGGGCGATCTTATCGTGAGGTTTCGCGAGGGGCGAACACACGCCTGGTTCTGGAGGCAGGTTCTCATCGCCTTTGCCGTAGGTGTTCTAGGCGAGATCCGACGGCATGGGCCGCATTTCTGCTACGCGAATCGCTGGAACGGTAATGCCGGTCGTCGTGCCATGGAAGATCGTGGACCGATTTCCCTTAAACGGGTCGCTCCTGCCGTGGCCGTGGTCACAACTAGTCTTAGACCTTCACGCAATCTTTCTACTTGCTTTGGCTTCATTGCCTGTGCTGGCAGCTGGGCTGGTGATCAACGGATCGTTTCGCTGGGTTAGCGTGTTTCGGACTGGCGTGATCAACTTGGCGCTGATCACGCTTCGCTATTATCTGTTCGATTTCTTGGGTCCGTGGTTAAGCCGTCCTGTGCCGGGCGATCCGTATCATCGGTTTCTTATAGTCCCGGCGGAACTATCGTCCTTCTTCATCTTCCTCGTCTCGGCTTGGCTGGGCTGCGTATCGCCTCGGCACTCCGATGAATTTGGACGGCAAGCAGAGTCATGAGATGCGATCCCGAAGGGATGCGCCTGAGTTATAGGCGGCATCTAGCAATCCATCGCGCCGCTACCGTTGGGAAAGATTTTTGTGACCGGTCGTTTTCCAGGCGGTGACCGTGCGCTAGAGCAGTGGCTGACAAGCCGGCTCATCGCCTTAATTACAAGTTCAGCATGTCGCCGAAGATTACCCAGCTTAACTCCCGCCTGACGCCGAGGGGTAGATTGTTCTGCCCTTGCCGACAACGCAGGATCTATCGTCCTCGGTGTTGTTTTCTTATACTCGGCATAGAGAGTTTCCACCGAATGGAATCTTTACTGAACGATCTCAGACAAGGGCTTCGCGTATTGTGGCAGAGCCCCAGCTTCACCATCGCAGCCGTCACAGCTTTGGCGCTCGGCATCGGAGCAAACACGGCGGTCTTTTCGGTGGTCAACACGGTGTTGTTGAAGCCGGCGCGATTCGCGGACCCGGAACGAACCGTGTGGCTCTCGACCATCATGCTAACCGGTCCGGATTATGGCAGTTCCGATCCGAAGTTCAATATATGGCGTCAACAAACCAACGTGCTCGACGACGTTACCGGGCAAGCCTACGCGAAGGTCAACCTGACGGGCGTCGATTCTCCAGAGCAGGTGCAGGCGGCGCGAGTCACGTCCGCGTATTTCCGGCTCGTAGGGTTATCCTTAGCAAAGGGTCGCGGCTTTGTCGCCGAGGAGGATCGCCCGGCCGGCCGTCGCGTAGTGGTCTTGAGCGACGGATTCTGGAAGCGGCACTTTGGCGGCGATCCAGGAATTATCGGCATGAGCATCATGCTCGATGGTGCTCCCTATGAAGTGGTCGGCATCACGGCGCAGGGCGTTCAGACGGAGGCTCAAGCGCCTCCCGATCTGTGGATTCCGCTTCAAATTGATCCCAATAGCAACAGCCAGGTCGAATATTTCTTGGCGCTGGCTCGCCTCAAGCCCGGAGTGACCCTCAGCATGGCGCGAGCGCAACTTCAGATCTCGGCTGAAGAATATCGGCGCAAGTTTCCCAATACGATCACGATGCAGGCCGGCTACAGTTTCGGCGCCGACCCGGTTGAAGATGCAATGGTCAATAACATTCGCCCATTGCTCCTGATCCTTCTCGGAGCTGTCGCTTTGGTCTTGCTAATTGCTTGCGCCAACGTCGCCAATCTCTTGCTTTTCCGCGGAGCCGGCAGGAGGCGCGAGATCGCTATTCGATTGGCACTTGGCGCTGCGCGAACTCGTATTGTCCGTCAACTGCTTACCGAAAGCGTGATGCTTGCGGTAGCCGGCGGAGCCGTGGGCTTCTTAGTAGGCAGCGCAGGGATTCGCAGCCTTTTGAACCTGAACCCCGCAATTCCTCGCGTCGGCGCGTATGGGTATCACGTTGCTGTCGATTGGCGCGTCCTGACTTTCACCGCTCTGATATCGCTGCTTACCAGCATCGTGTTTGGCCTGATGCCCGCGTTCGAATCCTCCCGGAGCGACCTGAACACCGGCCTGAAAGCAGGACAGTCCGGCGCCGGCTTTCAACGGAACGCAACCCGCTCAGTGCTGGTCGTCAGCGAAATGTCTCTCGCGCTTGTGCTTTTGATTGGCGCGGGTTTGCTCATTCGAAGCTTCATAGATCTCCAAGCAGTGAAGCCAGGATTTGACGTGCATAACGTATTGACGCTGCGAATGTCGCTTACCAGTTCACGATTCGAAACGACGTACCAGGTCAGTGAGCTCGTACGCGATGCCGTTCAGCGCCTCGGCAGCCTGCCCGAAATCGTTTCCGCGGGAGCGGCCTCCTGGCTGCCTTTCGAAACCGGGGCCACGCTGCCTTTTGTCGTGGTGGGCCGTCCGCTGAATGGACCGTCGCATGGGTTTGGACACTGGCGGAACATCTCGCCGGCGTACTTCGATGCTCTGAAGATTCCTCTTTTGCGCGGCCGCTTCTTTACCGATCGCGATGATGGAAAAACTGCGAAGGTCGCCATCATTAATCAGGCGATGGCGCGCCAATACTGGCCGGGAAGAGATCCGCTCGGCGAGCAAATTGATATTGCTCCGAATGTCGGCCCGGAGTTTGACGAGCCCCCTCGTCAGATTGTTGGAATTGTGGATGACATACTCGAAGATGCTCTTGACCAACGACCTCTACCAACGATGTATGTTCCGATCGCACAGGTTGCCGATGCTCGTATTCCCCGCATCCGGCAGAGCATTGTTTGGATTGTTCGCACTCGTGTCGAGCCACACTTACTGATCCCAGCGGTTTCGCACGAACTTAGGGGAGCGAGCGGTGGTTTGCCAGCCGGAGGTTTCCGCTCAATGAGCGAAATCGTAGGGCAGTCTACCGCCCGGCAACACTTCAATATGGAGCTGCTGAGCGTATTCGGAGGTGTCGCGCTCTCGCTCGCCGCCATCGGAGTCTATGGATTAATCTCTTTTTCGGTTCAGCAACGAACGCAGGAAATAGGACTCCGAGTGGCGTTAGGAGCTGGATCGGGCGATATTCTGAGAATGGTGGTGGTCCAAGGCATGCGGTTGGCGTTCATTGGAGTCGCCCTCGGCTTGTCCGCCGCGCTTGGCCTTACGCGCTTCCTCGCCGGGTTTCTATTCGGGGTCCATGCCCTAGATCCCGCCGTGTTCATAATTAGTCCGATTGCTTTAGCCGTGGTGGCCTTCCTTGCCGTCTGGCTGCCGGCACATCGCGCCAGCCGGCTTAATCCCATCGAAGCGTTGCGGCACGAATAGCCTGACGTGTAATTCTCCGTGCTGCAGTAGCTCATGCAAATCTGACTGCTCAGTGCCGAACCCAAGCCTCGACCTGTCGGAATTCCAGGCTCTCAATATGGGCCGCGCAGGAAGGCGGCACACTCAGGCTGCGGACGAAAAGCGTCGTTCGTACGGGACCTATCGATCATGACTGACGGCCAAGGGTTTACCGATTCATCGATGAGCCGACTGTCAGGTCTCAGCAAACCGAGGCCCTGAATTGTGAGCGAGTCTATCTACTGGAGGAGAACCGCTTCGGTGATCGTTTCGAGTACACTTTAGCGAAAGAAGATGACGGACTCCCAGAAGGACGCTTTGGCCGCCATTGTTGAGGAACGATGGGTTGATTTCCAAATGGCCCTCTCAGACAACAGGCGAAAGTACCCGGCTCAAGAATTCAAAAGGTTCGTTCAAGCAGTTCGAAGCTACATCGAACAGTGTCGGGATGATCCACTCGTCCATCGAAAGGTTGTGCAAGTCGTCAACGGTCTAACCAATTCTCTTGAAGTGGAGCGCCAACGGGTTCCAAACGAGGTCCTCGCCGAGGCGGAGCGATTGGAGTGTCTGATGTTCGCCGGATACGATCCACATTTCGAAGGCGATGAGCCGCCCGGACTGTGAGAGGAACTAACCCCGGGTCGCGTGAATCCAGACACATCGGCAAAACGCTAAGCCCAACCATTACTGGATAGGCGCTTAACGGGACCCAATTTGCTCAGGTATGCGCATATGCGGCTAGTTGCGTAATAAGGTTCGAAGTTTTACGGGCTGCGGCTAACTGAGTGAAACCTAGGCACGAGTGGCAACTCAAAGGAACACCTGGGAACCGTCAGAAATGCTTATTGGGAGTCGAAAGGGAGTTCATTTTCGAGAATTGGTTTTGCACCAATAGGTCGCCCACTTACCGAGGATTGTTCAAGCTGACATAGGAAGGAATCTGCGTCAGTTTGCCTCGGGCTGGATCAAGATCGTGTGAACTGCTCGTGTTCTACTACGAGAAGGAGGATCGTGCATAGCGGTCTCGTGAATCACCAACCATCGCGTGGCCGGCGATTCTCCAATGGCCAGAAGGATCGGCCCTACAAAGATCCATATCGCGTTGCATCGTGAGTTTCCGGTGAGCGTGCGTGACTGAAGGCATCGAAACTTGCTAGCGTCAGCAGAAGGCGGGAGGGCCAAGCAATGATGCGAGTAACCCACGACAGCAGCTTCGATGATGTGGAAGAACTGAGAAAGCGCTTTGAAGAATTCCGGAGCCAACATCAGACGAGGACGCGGCTGCCAGAAGAGCTATGGCGGGCTGCCGCGGAGATCGCGGGACGGCGCGGCATGAATCTGGTTTGCCGTTGCTTGCGGCTGGACGCGAATAGCCTTAAGAAGTGGATGGGCAAGGGAGTCAGTGGACCTAGGCCGAAGCACGCGAGGAGAAAACGCTTGGCAATGACGCCTACGGCAAGTTTCATGGAACTGCTGACGCCCGCGACTGGTGTTGCCGCGAGTTGCATCATTGAAGTCGAATCGCAACGTGGCGGGAAGCTCCGTTTGGAACTGAAGGGCGTCGCAACGAGCGAGATTGCGCAGTTGATTCACGGCTTCGCAGGCCAGTAAACCATGCTGCAGATCACGCCGCAGATGCGCATCCTGGTTGCGCTGGAGGCGGTAGATGGAAGAAAAGGGATAGACGGACTCGCACAACTGTGCCGCGAGAAACTGGCAAGCGATCCGTTTTCTGGCTGCGTGTTCATATTCCGCAGCCGCAGCGCCAAGTCGATCCGACTGTTAGTTTACGATGGCCAGGGCTATTATTTGGTCCAGAAGCGTCTCTCCAAGGGACGGTTTCGGTGGTGGCCCATCGGCGATGGGCCGGCGCGATCGGTGGAAGCCTATCAAGCACAGTTGTTGCTGGCCGCCGGCGATCCAGACACCAAAGCCGCCCCGATGTGGCGGAGAGTGAGGTAATCTTAGCCACGAAAACAATGCGTAAAAGGGCTTGCGTTCAAACAGATTTTCTGTCACACTGCTGCTGTGCCGGCAGAATGGCGATATCGAGGACGTGAGATTCGCAGTTCCGATATTGCTTTCCTTCGAGAGCTGATCAGCGAGCATCCTGAACTCAGTCGGTATTCCTTATCCAAGAAAGTCTGTGAGGCATGGCAGTGGAAGCAGGCTAACGGCGAGTTGCGCGACATGGTGTGCCGGGGTCTGTTGCTCATGCTGGATCGAGCGGGAGCGATTGAGTTACCTCCGGCACGGTGCGCTTCGCGGAACAGGCCCGAGGGACGTGACCGCCCCGAACCGTTAGTGCCCGACAATCGGCCCGTGCGTGGTCCTTTAGGTGAGTTAGGTGTGCTGGAGTTTCAGCAAGTGAGGCGAACACCCAATGAGGCGCTGTTTAATAGCCTGTTGGAGCAATATCATTATCTTCAGTATCAGCAGCCGGTCGGAGAACACCTGAAGTACTTGGTATCGACCAAAGGGCAAGTGATTGCATGCCTGGCATGGTGTTCGGCACCGCGGCACTTGGCGAGCCGGGATCGTTACATCGGTTGGAGCGTGGAAGCGCGCAAGCGCAATCTACGGTTGCTGGCCTACAACACACGTTTTCTGATTTTGCCTTGGGTGCAAGTGCCGCACTTGGCTTCACACATTCTAGGCCGCATGGCGAAAATTGTGCCGCGCGATTGGCAACAGATGTACGCGCATCCGGTGTATTGGCTGGAGACCTTCATCGACCCAGCACGCTTCAGAGGCACCTGCTATCGCGCGGCCAACTGGCAGTGGCTGGGAACCACTACGGGCCGCGGTCACAATGCGCCCACGAAGAAACGTACACAACCAGTAAAAGAGTTGTTCGGTCTTCCGTTGAGACGGCGCTTTCGCGAGTTGCTCAGTCAGTTATGAGGAACAAGGCAGCACGGCGGCGGATCGAAGTGAATCTGGAGGAACTGGATCGGATTATCGATCACGGCACGCGTGCGCCGATCAGTGAGTCGGATGGCCAGAAGATCAAAGCTGCACTGCATGCCATGGCTGACCGATTAACACCGAAAAGGAGCACGGAGAAGACTAGCGCCGTCCTACCGAAGCCCGCTCCGATGCCTTCTGTGCCAGCAGATGGTGAGGGCGGTTCTGCAGCCGGACACGGACGAAACGGCGCAGCGGCGTTTGCGGGCGCAACCAGAGTTTCGATCCCGCATGCCACGCTCCAGTCCGGCAGTGCTTGCCCGGAATGCGGCGAGGGAAAAGTCTACCGGCAAAAGGATCCGGCCACATTAATACGCATTGTGGGGCAAGCGCCGGTGAAGACCACGATCTTCGAGATGGAGCGACTCCGCTGCAATGCCTGCGGGGAGGTTTTCACCGCTGACGAACCGGAGACGGCGGGTCCGGCGAAGTACGACGAGACCGCCGTAGCCATGATCGCCCTGCTGAAGTACGGTACCGGAGTGCCATTTAACCGACTGGAAAGACTGCAAGGCCAACTGGGAATGCCTTTGCCCGCAGCCACACAGTGGGAACTCATGGCGGCCGCCGCGAAACCACTCCGGCTGGCGCTGGAGGAGTTGATCCGGCAGGCGGCGCAAGGCCGCGTGATGCATAACGACGACACCAGCATGCGCATTCTGCGATTGATCCGCGAGCCGGGCGACAAGCGGACCGGGATCTTCACCAGCGGCATTGTATCGCTGGTGGGTACATGGACCATCGCGCTATTCTTCACGGGAAGCAAGCACGCAGGCGAGAACATTGCCGAGGTTCTGAAACAGCGTGCGCACGGACTGCCGGCACCCATCCAGATGTGCGATGCGCTATCGCGCAACACGCCGAAGGGCGTCGAGACTCTGATGGCGAACTGCCTCGCCCATGGAAGACGGCAGGTGGTGGAGGTGGTGGATCATTTTCCGGAAGAGTGCCGGTATGTGCTAGAAACGCTGGGCGGCGTTTATCACAACGATGCCGTGTCGCGGGAACAGGAACTGTCGCCGGAAGACCGGTTGCACTTTCATCAGCAGCACAGCGGGCCGCTAATGAAAGGGCTGCATAAGTGGATGGAGGCGCAACTGGCGGAGCATAAGACGGAACCGAACTCCGGACTGGGCAAAGCGATCTCCTATCTACTGAATCACTGGTCGAAACTGACGCTTTTCCTGCGGCAGCCGGGCTCGCCAATCGACAATAACATCGTTGAGCGTTCTTTAAAGAAAGCCATTCTGAATCGGAGGAACGCACTCTTCTACAAGACGCTGAACGGCGCCGGGGTCGGCGATCTGTTCATGAGTCTGATTCACACGTGCGAACTGAACGGAGCCAATCCGTTCGATTATCTGACCGAGTTACTGCGGCACGCCGAGGAGTTGAAGCGAAGCCCATCGGAGTGGATGCCGTGGAACTACCGCGAGGCGTTGGCGCGGATCGCAAAGTTCGCCGCAGCGTAATATGATGTCTGTTTGTATGGCCGAAAAGGATCGACTTCGGCCAGGTAGATCGGGCCTCTGGAAATGCCTGTAAAACGGACTGTCCGCAACGCAAGATCCGGGAACGTTTTTGGCCAGCGACGAAGACCAGGGAAAATGTTCCGGGCCGGTCTATACGCCCGTGAGTCCACCAATGATCAGCAGACTTTGCCGATGCAGACGCGCGCTCTGCGGGAGTATGTTGCGCGGCGGGGCTGGACTCTTGCCATGCAGATCCGGGAGGTCGGCTCCGGAGCGATCGAGCGACACGCCCGCGAGCAAGTGATGGAAGCGGCGCGCCGCCGCGAGATCGATGTCGTGCTGGTGTGGCGGCTCGATCGCTGGGGCCGGTCGGTGACGGATCTGCTGGCGACACTTCAGGAGCTGGAGCATCTGGGAGTCGGTTTCGTCTCGCTGACTGAGGCGCTCGATCTCACTACTCCGGCGGGTCGCGCGATGGCCGGTCTGTTGGCGATCTTCGCCGAGTTCGAAAGGGAAATCCTGCGCGAACGAACTCGGGCTGGCCTGGCTCACGCCCGGCAGAACGGCAAAAAACTCGGCCGGCCGAAGACGGCGAGCCTTCAGGGCGCCGAGATTCGGAAGCTTTATCGTGCCGGTGTCGCCAAAGCGGAAATCGCCCGCCGCTTGCAGATCGGGCGCACCTCGGTGCGCCGCATTCTGGCAGCGAAGGCATGAAAAAAACAGCCAAAGATCCGATTCGCGAAGATCGCATCCACCAAGAAGCCATAGTGGATGCCTACGGGTCCGAAGAGAAGGCGATGAGCTGGTATTACTATCTCGAAAGCAAACTGACGTTTCCTTTCAACGCCCGCTGCATCCGCTCCCAAGCGACTTCTCCACTGCGGAAAGGAGAGACCGTCGAAGTGCGTCGCCTGGCCAAGCAAGACGCATGCGAACGCGACATGCTCGTGCAAATCCAATGGCAAGGCCGCAAAATGTCTGTCCCTCTATCTCAACTCGCCGCCATGCATCCCGACGAATCCACCGCGGAAGCCATTGGCGACTGGCATTACTGGGTGGCTCAGGGTTACCTGTTCTGAGTTCGTGCGAGCAATCCACATGAACCAACGTCAGTCGAAATCACAACCAAGGTGGACCGATGTCAAGGCTAAGCTCACGAGTTTTGATAGACCAGCCTTGCTGGGCTTGATCCAGGATCTCTACAGCTCCCACAAGGACAATCAAACGTTTCTGCACACCCGCTTCGGCTTGGGCGAGGATATGCTTCGCCCCTACAAAGAAACGATTGATCGCTGGCTTTGGCCGGACGCCTTCAGCAGGCAGGTTCCGTCCGTTCTAAAAGCCAAGCAAGCCATTTCCAATTACAAGAAGGCCATCGGCGACCCCGCCGGTCTGGCCGAGTTGATGGTCTTCTATTGCGAGCAGGCCTCCGGTTTTGCGAGCGACCTCGGCTATCAAGACGAAAGCTACCTCAATGCTCTGGTCCGCATGTTCAAGCAGGCTCTCATTATCGCGACCACTTTGCCCTCCGGCGGCCGAGACGCCCTCGTCGCTCGTTTGGATCGAGTTCGCACCATCGGCCACAAGTGCGGTTACGGCGTCGGAGACGACCTGGATTCCATCCTTGCCAAGCACGCCCAGCGCAAGAACCGTCCGTCCAAGCGCCGGTAATCCTGCTTCCGGTCGGATTTACGCTTCACGCAGCCTTGCCGAAAACTCACGTTGCATCCCCAAAAGCAGTGTAGATCATTTCAACCCGGGCCGGGCAAGCGCACCGCTACGCGCGGGCCGGTGGACCTTCGTTGGCCCAGCGAACGCGACTCTTCGCCTCACGGTGTTTAAGATCTGCATAGATCCGGTCCAGATCTTAGCCGTGCTCCACGGCTTAGGCGTCGCGCGGTTTATAGACTTCGCGCAGCACTTCGTCCTCCGAGAGCGTCTGGTCCGACAAGCTCTTCCGGGGTACAGATGGTCGTTTTTGTGTAGCCATGATTTGCCAAAATCTCTCTACTTCTCGCCGAATCCGAACGTTTGTGATGTGGCGAAAGTTCCAAGTCAGAAGAAACTCACATTCTTCAACACCCTCTGCCGCAATATGCACTGCATCTGGCCAGCCTTCGTGGGGATCGTGCCTGGAACGACGAGGAGCCTTGCTACTTCTAGTATCCTCTGATCCACAGGGAAAAGCGCTACCTGGTGCAGGAGTTTAAGGAGGCCGTGCCGGAGATTTGGGAGGCGCTTCAGCCGCGTCATCGATGTGGCTCGCATGAGCGGGCGTCGAATTGGTCCGTAGGGTCGAAGCGGCGCTTTGGTCTGCTTTGGCGCAATCGGTGTGATCTGCGGCACGATGCTGTTCAGGGCCGGCTTATGGTGCGGTCTACACCATTTGTTTTGAAGGCCCTCTGAGCCGTAGTCCGATCACCTCGGCGGCCTCTTGCCATGTTAGTTGGAAGGGGTCCGCTTGTTAATTTGAAATGCGGGGTTGAGGCTCTAGCGGCTGGAGCGCAGCGATCTTGCTGCGGTGCTCCTGCTCTTTGCCCTTGAGATCTTTGAACATCTCTGACAGATCGTAATCGAACCGCGCTACGTAGGCTTCTCGCGCCGCCCGAACCTCCTCCACGATTTCGTCCTCTAGATTCATTCCTCTTCTCCCATCAGTTCTTCTGGCGTGCAGATCGTCGGCAATTCAAATCCACGCCTTCTTACCACTTGGCGGGCCGCCCGCTGGATCTCGGCGTTGGCTATATGCCTGCAGTTCCAGGTGAGCAAGTATTCGCAAGCATACGCTGTGGCAATCGCGATGTGAAGTGCGTCGCCGGCGGCTTTGCGTGGAACCGCTCCTTCCGCTACGAGAGCCTCCGCTAATTCTAGTATCCCGCTGGTGAGTGCCAGAACGGGAAGGTCGGCCACGAGTTCCAACCGCTTCCCCGCGAGGTTTGCGTCTCCGGCGGCGGATTCCTGTAATACCAGCTCAGAAACATATAGATCAAACATGGGTCGACGGGATTCCCACCATTCCCGCGTGAGCTGCTGGTGGGCGGCGATTAGCAGACCACGGCTTGGCCGAGCCGCCAAATAGCTCGGAATCGTGGTTTCGAGGTAGACTTTGGCTGCCACTCAGATTCCAATCGCTAGTCTGTGGCCGAGATTGGCGTCATCGCCTGGCCGATCGCAAAACCTTTGGTCCGCACCGATTCGTTGCCCGCGCGAGTACCACGTCCCGATTCCATGGTGGCGAAACCAGGCGGCGAGATCCTCGTTGGTAGAGACCCGATCGAGGTCGTCGGACAACGACGAGATCGACGATCGGCTTCGCCACCATGCCGGGAACCGCCGTACTGCCGATATGCTCGATCTCCCGATCCCCCCGACCCAAGGCGACCTGGAGCCGATCAATCTATTCCTCGGCCTGCCTAGGCCAAGCCGGGTCATACGGGACGATCTGAATGCGCTCCTCGATCAAGGGCCGCGCATGGTGGGTCGAGGCCATGAGCTTCATCCATGATAGATCAGCGTTGGCCAGCACTCAACTTCTTCGCCACCCAAGGACCCAAAGGGTAGCTCGAAGTCTGGGTGCTTGCCCTCTCTTAGCTCCAAAGCGCTTGCTCTTGCTCGCCTCACGCCCGGGTGTAGAGTCAGTGCATTACTCCGCTGAAACACCCTCACTTGTGGGTAGTTCGCTGGTGGGGTGCCGACGGCGTTAGGCGCTTCAATTCGGGTTGTTGTTCATCAAGTCAGTCGAGTTCTTTAGCGCTTGACCGGTCCCAAATATTTGTCGAGCCAGTCGAGGCACTCGCGAACTGCATTTGGACGAGGAAAGGCCCCGTGCCCACCCTCGTAGATCACGTGCTTTTTGTCGATGCCCGGCGTACCGAGGAACTGGAAGAGCGGACGCTGCGACGACTCCAACGGGAAAGTGTTATCGTATCGTCCGTTCAACATGAGCACCGGAATGGTCACGTGCGTCACGAAGTTGAACGGGTCGGCCTCCGGGAGATAGTGTACTGTGAGCTGAAGACCCCCAGAAAAGAGGATCGCCGCTCTGATTCGCTTCTCGATCGCCGGTAGGAGCGCCCCTTCAGTCCCGCCCAAACTGAGGCCGAAGTAGGCCACCTTGGTGGCGATGTCTTTTCGCGTCTCGAGGTAATCCAGCGATCGGCCCAGGTCCTTCGACCACGCGATCTCGTGGTCGCGAAAGAAGGCAGGCGGCTCCAAATCGGTTCCCAAGCCATCCCGCCGCTGATACATGCCCTTGTAAATCGGGACCATCAGCGCCCGCCCGCTTTTTAAAAAGAACTCGTACGTGTCCTCGACGTTCCCGAGATCGAGCTTGTCGTCTAACAACGAAAACGCGCCCGGAAAAAACACAACCGTCTGGAACGGCGGAGACGCGTTCTTGGGAAGAAACAGGTATGCAGTTACACGCTCGTGGCCGTACGCGGCATCAAAGCTCACCTTTGCTCTCGACCAGCCCTCCGTATTTGTCATTTCGTCTACCTGAGCGTTCAAATCCCCTTTGTCGTAGACGTAAAGTGCGGTATATGCCTTAAAGACATCGTTCGAGACCGGCTTCGCCTTCCAATAGTCGCGAGTTGTGACCTCTACGCGCGCCGCCGCGGCAGCGGTTGGTGGCGAGTCGAGTTTGACGCATCGAAAACCGAAATTCCCACGGCGGTCCCATGGCGATTGCACGTCAGTGTGATTGAACATGTAGTTCGGCTCGCCGAAGCCTCCGCCCATGATTAACCGCTTCGCGTCCCTGGCCTCGTTCAAGCACCACTCCTTCACGTTGCCCGCCATGTCGGTCGTACCGAATCCGCTCAGAGCGCTCTCACTTCCAACCGGCTGGGTTCCTTCACGCCGGAAGTTACTTCCCGAAGCGATCAGAGGTGTATAACCAGCCGATTGAGAGGCAAGCGTCCAGTGGTACGCTGTAGGAAGGCTTTTGCCCGCGAACTCCGCGTACGCTGCTGCCTCGTACCAGCTCACACCGGCGACCGGATATTTCTCGCGCCCCTTCGGATAACCGCCCGCTTCCCACGTCGCTGGACCCGGGCGTCCCGTCGCATCGGAAAAAAGTGCGACTGCGTCTTCCCAAGGAACGGTATCCCCGTCTCTCACGAAGGGTTGCTTCCAGAACTCGCGCTTCTGGTAACCCCCCGCGTCGACGAACTTCTTGTACTCCTCGTTGGTGACTTCGTGCCGGTCGATGAGAAAGTCGTTGACTTGTGCGAAGGGGGCATAAGCGAGAGGATACGCGAGACCGACCCTCCCGCCTGCGACAACAACCATTTCGGCTGGAACGCGCCCCTCAGGACGAAGGTTAAACGTGAGATCGTTGCTGGAATGAAATCCAGGTGGAAGCGGTCCAGGAGGCTGGCCTATGAAAAATGTGGGCGCGAATCCGGGCTTGACGAGCCGCCAAACGTAGGTGTCCGTAGGCACGCGAACCTTCTTGAGAGGCGTCTTCCCCAGCGTCTTCCAGTTATTCGGATCTCCTCGATAGGACCGAAACGAGACGTCCGCCCCAGAAGGCACGCTGGCGATAGAGAGTTCTCCGGTCGCACGCATCCAAAGCTTCTCGACTGTCGGGTCATCTGGGAGTACTGCGAGTGCCTCCCGCGCCAGTGCCGCGGCTTTGACATACTCCCCCGCGTCGGCGAGCCGCGTGATCTCGGGCGTCGCCGTCTCGCTTGCCCACCGCTCACGTAACGACCCGCGCCAGAACCAACCTGCAAGGAGGCCGATCAAAACGACCACGGTCCCAACCGCGATCCAGGCATTCCTTGATAGCCTCACCGGCCGCTGTGGCACCAGTGTGCTTTCCAATGCTTTCAGCTCCTGTTGGACCTGGTCGGCGCTTCTGTAGCGATTCGCCGGGTCCTTTTCGAGCAGCTTCCGGATGATGGTCTTAAGCTTTCCGGGGACCGGGCTATCGCCGAAATCACGCGGTGGAGCGTGTAGTATCGCATCACAGACGGCCATTGGCGAACTTCCGATGAACGGGCGTTCCCCCGTCACCACCTCATAGAGAACTACCCCGAACGAGAAGAGATCCGTTCGGTGATTGACTGGGAGTCCGCGCACCTGCTCGGGCGACATGTAGCCAACTGTGCCGGAGATCTCACCCTCCGGAGTGAGGGCGGCGGTTCCGGACTCTGACGGTGGCACCCGCCACGCCAGACCGAAATCCAGCAGCTTGATGTGGCCATCGCCGCTCAGCATGATGTTGGCCGGCTTCAGGTCGCGATGGATTATTCCCGCGGCGTGTGCCTTCGCCAGCGCGGCGGCAATTTGGATGGCGTTGTCGAGCCCGCGGGCCAAGGGTAGCCCTTTGGCCGGGATCGCGTGGGCGAGCGACGGGCCCTCCACATACTCCATTGCGATGAAATCCACACCGCCTTCGGATCCGATCTCGTACACCGTCACGATATTCGGATGGTTCAGCGCCGACGCGGCGCGCGCTTCTTGCATCAGCCGCTGCCTGTACTCCGAATCGGCCAGGTGCTCCGGCGGCAGAACCTTCAACGCCACCTCCCGATGCAGCCGCGTATCGTAGGCCCTATAGACCACGCCCATACCGCCTTCGCCCAGCCTGTCATCAATGCGGTAGTGTGCCACGGTATCGCCGGGGGCGAGTTCGGCGGTAACCGGGAAGAACGTTGTCGTTGGACTTTGCCAACTGGGCTCTTGGTTCCCCACCAACAACCGCTCCACTTCGGCGCGCAGGTCCGTATCCCCGCCGCAGGCCGACTCCAGAAATCGGAGCCGCTCCGATTCCGGGGTCTCCAGCGCCGCACCGAACACTTCCCGGATCCGAAACCATCGTTGAGGTGTCACGCCCGGGCTCCCGCACTCAACCGCGATTTCATCCAGCCTTTGGCCATCGCCCAGTCAAGCTTGACGGTGCGCGTCGCGATGCCCATGGCCTCCGCTGTTTCTTCCACCGATAGGCCGCCGAAATAGCGCAACTCCACGACGCGGGCCTGTCGGGGGTCCAATTCGGCGAGACGGGCCAGTACCTCGTCCACTGCCAGGATTTCTTCGGTCTGATCGACGCCCGAACCCCTCTGATAGATCTCTTCGTTTAATGTGACCGGAACGCCGCGCTTGGCGGCACGGCGCCGCCGAGCATGATCCACGAGCAATCGGCGCATCAGTTGGGCGGCCACGCCAAAGAATTGCGCCCGGTTTTGTAAGTTATCGTGGCTCTGCTCCACCAGACGAAGGAAAACTTCGTGTACAAGGGCCGTGGGCTGCAACGTGTGACCTGCGCGCTCGCCCCGCATTTGATGGTTGGCGATGCGGCGCAATTCCCGGTAAACCAACGGCATCAGCCGGTCAAGGGCATCGCTTCGACCTAGCCTGACCTCGGCCAGCAACCGGCTCACCTCTCCACGAGTGTCCGCCATATCCCGACCATCAATTCTAACTGCTCTGATCTCTGTTTTGGATTTTCCCGATTGTTTGCCCCTAATACCGTGTTTTTGCGCGTTATGGTTTGGAGCAATGCGTGGATGACGGGCAGGCGACTCTTAAAGGCGCTACGGATAAGGTGACCGTTGGTCAAATTCGACGGCGCTTTGTTGGAGCCCTTTAGGTATAAACGGCAGGCAGAAACACGCATACAAAGAGACTGAGATGACCACTTTACGTTTACGTCCCGCATTCACAGGCTTACGCCTTCCGAGCTTACCGGGCAGTTTTTCAGGTCTGCGCCGCCGAGGAGGCCACTTGAACACTTTGGCGAGCGCTCCTATGGAACGCAGAATTGCAAAGAGAACGGCGATTTTTGCGGCGGCCCTGCTCGCGCTGGGCACTATTACGTTTTTGCGAGCTGACGCACTTAGTTCCCAGGTCTATATCCTTGACCAGAGGTTGGTGGGCACCGCCTGCAACGAAGCCAGCTCTAACTCCACGCCCCTTTCGTGCACTGGGGAATGGACCACACCGATAACGTCTGGAGAGAACACAGTCACGTTCGGCGGGAGCGCTTACGCGGCCGCAGGATATGGACTCTTACATTCTGCGTCCAGCGGTGTCGCAAGCTGTGACCTTCAGCCTGGTATAAACTGTTACGGCTTGGCAGGGAATGCACACAGCAGCGCCGGTTTTGTCGATGAGTTCACCATAACGGGAGCTACTCATTCGGGCTACCTGGACTTTTCCGTTGTAGCAGATGGTACCGGCCACGTAACGTGCGCAGGCGACGCCGCAACCGCGATTTGTGGAGGGGGCGCTAGTTACGGGATAGCGTCTCTTTCGGTCTACGGCCCTGCGTTAGTGAACGGTATTTCTCAGTCCGGGACGGGCCTCAACCCCGGCACAAATGATGTCAATGTATGGGTGCCTTTTTCGGCTCTAGGCGGCGTTGCAGAGATTAGTACTGGCTTGACATTGAGCACGCTCATCCAATGCTACGCTGCGAGAAACACGACTTGTGCCGCGTATGCTAATTTCTCGAATACAGCCTACGTGAACGGGCTCAGCGTACTGGATGCCAGTGGCAATCCCGTTACAGGAGCTCTAGTAACCGCCGCATCCGGTACAGACTACAACAATATCCAAACACCGGCGGCGGTTCCTGAGCCATCTCAGATCATGGTCCTTAGTCTTGGCTTGTTGGCAATGGCTTGGTTTCGAATGCGATCAATCAAGCGTAGGCGGTCATTGTGGCGGAGTTGATGCCTCCCGCACATTAGGCGTGGGTGCTGGCGTCCCGCAACGGCGTGCTGACCGCATCGAGAAGACGTTCCGCGCACTCTCGGGTAGCAGTTCCCTACGGCAGCGCTTCGGCAAAAACAATGGACCCGGGCGCTTCCGGGACGCGGCCCAGATAGCGCAATGATCTCGATGCGTAATTTATGTCTGTTTGTCACGCGCTGATGTATGAGCGTGAAGATGAATATAGGGTAGGAGGGAACAATGCTTAGTAGAATTCTCACACACTCGACTTCAAGACCAGAGGCTCCCATGCAAGAAATTGAAAAACTGCCGGGGCGGTTCTATTTTGTGACGAGAATGCTGGCAATTTTGATTTGCGGTTTGACGCCAACCCTGCCAGCGGCCACGATAACATCAGTGACTTTCAGCGTAGGTCCAGCCAATCCTACCATTCAAATAAATGGGTCTGGTTTCAATCCACAACCTTCCTCCGACCAACTGGGTTTTCCCGGATTCATTGGCAATGATTACGGGAATCAGCTGTATTTGAATGATCTCACCAACGATCCGGCGTCATTCGGTGCAGGCTTCGATGGTCCAGCGGGAAGCGACACGATCGGACTCATTATCTTGAGCTATACGGATCAGCAGATCACGTACGAGCTCGGGACGGATTATAAGTTCTCTTACTATCCTTCTCATGTATATGGACTCAACTCGGGGGACGCTTTCAACGTGGGGGTCCACGGCACGACGTTTAACGGAACTGTCGCATACAATAGCGCTGTTCCAGAGCCGGCTTCGGCGATTCTGGTCGCCATAAGCTTCGTCATAAGCGGATGTTTCGCAATGCAACAACGGAGGCGGCAGAAGCAGTGACTTAGCGTGCGGACTGCCCGAATTCTATCCATATGCAAGTTCAAAGGCGCCGCGAGAAACCCAATATCAAAGCTGCGCGGAAGCTGTTGACGAAAGTGTCCCGCCACCCCCGGGCCAGCAAGTCCATCTTCCTGCTCGCTTCGATGGCTTTGCAGTTAGCGGCTCAACAATATGTAGTAAACACCGTTGCCGGCGGAGGTCCTGGGCCTGAGCCAGCCACCAACGCGGGGCTGAACATTTCAGGCCTTGCTATGGATCAGGCCGGCAACGTCTACTTCACTCAGTACAGCCGCGTCTTCAAGGTCGACCCTTCCGGGAATCTTTCTGTCGTTGCCGGCAACTGGATGGTCTTTAACGGACAAACCTCCGGCGGCGACGGTGGCCCCGCAACTCAGGCTGTGATCGGTTCTGCTAGCGCCGTCACCGTTGACGCGTCGGGAAACATTTTCTTCGTTGACTCTGATCAAGTCCGCAAAATTGCCGCCAGCACCGGAATTATCACGACGGTTTACCCGTCGGGCGAAACGCCAAGTGACTTGGCAGTGGATGCTCAAGGAAACCTCTACGTGGCAAACCGTGGCTGCCCGGTTTGTATGCTAGCTCCAGGAGTGGATGTCATAGCTCCAAACGGAACCATCAGCTCTATCGCAGGAGTCCCGCCTGGCCCGATTGGCGCCGTGGGCGTCGATAATAGTGGCGCGGTTTATGTCGGTTCCTATAATGGCAGCGGCAATTCCTGGACCTATCGGGTGATCAATGGGCAGTCCAGTTTGTATAACAGTGGCCACTGGATTGTCCGTTTCGACTCGAACGGCAATGGCTACGCCCCAGACTCAAACACCAACCAGGTCTTGCGCTACGCGCCAGGCGGACAGAGCTTTACCGTAGTGGCCGGTAATGGACAGGCTGGGTTCAGCGGAGACGGCGGAAGCGCCACAGTAGCCGAACTCAACCAACCGGAATTGGTAGCGGTGCAACCCAATGGCAAATTCGTTCTCTTCGACCTCAGCAACTTTCGGATTCGCGAAGTATCCAACGGAGTCATCAATACCATCGCGGGCAACGGACTGAGCAACTACGGCGGTGACAACTATCCGGGTGGCACCGCTCAGTTGATGGGAGTACCACATTACATTACTCTCGATGCTAACAGCAATCTATACTTCTCGGACCAGACTCGCATTCGAAAAGTAGACGCTACGAGAGGAATTGTCAGCACCGTGGCCGGCAACGGTGGCTACCCCCCGTCCCCCGATGGAACGCCAGCTTTGCAAGCGAGTATCCAGCCGTTTGGAGTCGCCCTCGACTTCATGGGAACGATTTACTTCGCGCAGAATGGAGCGCTCAAAAAGATCTCTGCCGGATTCCTCTCCACAGCGCTCCCAGCCCCTGGTCCTTGCTGCATCCGGCAACTCGCCGTAGACGGTACGGGGAACCTGTATTATGGCGCAGACTACGAGCTCGTGGTGAAAGTAGCGGTAAATAGTCACGCACTTACAACGCTTGCGGGGTCGGGTTCCTCGAATCCGATCGGAGGGGTCAGCGCGCTCACGGTGGACCGAGCGGGAACCTTCGTCTATTTCGTGGACACCTCAGGTGGAGTGCTCAAGAAAGTCCCCGCGGATGGCGGCGCCGCTTCGATTATTGCAAGTGGTTTTACCTTCGCTAACGGACTCGCGATCGACCTGGACGGAAGTTTGCTCGTCTCTGATTCTTCAAACAATATCATCCAGCGCGTCACCGTCAACGGTAGCACTCCAACTCTCACCACTATCGCGGGTACGGGCGTACGGGGATTCAACGGTGATGGAATGCTGGCAACGGCGACACAATTCGGCGCACCACAGGGGGTCGCGGTCGATTCTGCCGGCCGAATTCTGGTCGATGACATTGTCAACGGTCGAATTCGGTCCTTGACACCCGCGACCGCCGTAACAGTGGCGACCAGCCCTTCTGGGTTGAATATCGTGGTGGATGGCGTTGGCGTGGTTGCACCGCAAACCTACGGATGGATTCCGGGTTCTATGCACACTATTGCCGTACCGGCAGCTCAACTTTTGGGTAACGCGCCCTATACGTTTACGGGTTGGAGCGATGGCGGCGCGCTCAGCCATAACGTGACCGCGACAGCTTCAGCCGTCACTTATACGGCGATGTTCAATGCCACGGTTTGCACGTTCGGGTTAGGATCCACCATCACCTCGGTGAGTTCGGCCGGAGCGAATAGCAGCGTGGCCGTCAGTGCGTCTGCCTTGAACTGTCCTTGGACGGCGATTTCAAATGTATCGTGGATCGCCACCTCCGCAACGGGGACTGGGGACGGTACTGCAGGCTTTACCGTGGCAGCCGATGTCGGCACGGCCCGGTCGGGGACCATCACCATCGCAGGCCAAATGTTCACTGTCAATCAAGCCGGCGCTGCTGCCGCGACGTTGTCATTGAACGCCAGCACACTTCGCTTCGGCACGACCGGTCAACAGATTACCGGACCGCAACTCATCGCGCTCAGTTTCAGCCCGGCTGCTGCAGTCGCCTGGACGGCATCCTCGAACACCTCGAACATCACCGTCAGCCCGTCCTCGGGAATGGGCAGCGCACAGCTTCAGATCATGGCCGCGCCTGGATCTAATGGCGTTATCACCCTCACAGCCCCGGGCGCGGCGAACTCGCCGCAGCACGTTCAGGTAAACGTCGTCACCGTAACGCCCGGAAATCCATACGGCAGCTTCGATACGCCTGCGACCAACATCACCGGCATAGCCGGTGCAATTCCGGTCACCGGCTGGGCACTGGACAACATTGAAGTGAGCAACGTGGGGATCTGGCGTGAGCCGGTAGCTGGTGAAGCGAACGCTAGCAACGGGCTGGTGTTCATCGGCAATGCCGTTTTTGTGGCGGGTGCGCGGCCCGACGTGCAGGCCGCCTATCCAAACGCGCCGTTGAACTATACCGCCGGATGGGGCTACATGCTGCTTACCAACTTCTTGCCTAACGCCAGCGGATCGGGCGCCTCGGGCAACGGAACCTACAGGCTGCACGCCATCGTAACTAATCTAACGGGCCAGACCTTGGATCTGGGCACTCACACGATTACCGTAGACAACGCGCATGCCACCAAGCCGTTCGGGACCATCGATACGCCCGCGCAAGGAGGCACAGTGGCGGGCAATGCCTATGTGAATTTCGGCTGGGCGCTGACGCAGAATCCTTACGTCATCCGCATGGACGGCTCCACGATCAACGTGTTCGTGGATGGCGTCCCGGTCGGGCATCCGACCTATAACCAGTACCGCAGTGACATTGCTAGTTTGTTCCGAGGCCTGGCAAACAGCAACGGCGCGGTGGGCTTTTTCTATCTGGACACGACCACGCTCGCGAATGGGGTCCACACCATAGCTTGGAGTGTATCCGACAATGTGGGGCGCGGCGACGGGATCGGGAGCCGGTATTTCACGGTCGCAAATACTGGAGCGAGCAATGCGCCAGCATCCGAGGGGTTTGTCGATTCTGGTAGCGATCAAGTCGTGGTGCTTAGGCGTGGCTTTGATACCAATCGCGACGTGCAAAGACTTACGCAAAACCAGAACGGCGAATATTTGATCCGAATCGAGGAACTCGATCGTATCGAACTGAGCGTAGGGACAACGTCGGGGCATTTGTTGGTGAATGGTGTCCGTCTAGCGTTGCCAGTTGGTTCCAGTCTTACGGCTGGAACTTTTTACTGGAATGTTGGGCCGGGCTTTCTAGGCGAGTATGAATTCGAATTTGAGCGGAGCGGCAAAGCGGCGGTCCGCGTGCGAGTAAGGATTCAGCCCAAACAATATCATTGACGTCCCAAACCGCGTTGGAATTGGGTTTTGCTCTGGCGATTAAGGGAAAGGGGAACTCAGCCAAGAGGGCGGCAGGGCACTAGTTGTTAGCCAAAGGGATAGCTCGCTTTCAGCGTTCCATTCCGTGTGAGATTTCCTCTGTTGGGTTCTGCTCCGCGTCGGGAGCTTCGTCATGCTTTGACCTGAGGTGATGGCTGATTGTTTTGACACTTCTCGACTGAGTTCGTCGCCAAGCTTGTCGGCCTGGTTGGTATAGATTTGGGCGTCGTAGCGGCCACGCGAGACGGCGGCGTAACGGTCGCACTTCCATCGGTCAGACCATTCGGGTGACAGCACATCAACCATCCATTTTTACACTCAGCCAGGGTGGAACCGGGCCGGGCGAGGTCACCAATGCTGTCACTGCCGTCTTGGCACAACCGGGAGCACCCTTCCGCGCCGGTGACGTTGTGTCGATCTACTGCACCGGACTCGGCGCCGTGAATCCCCCGGTACCAGAAGGCCTACCCGCACCGGCAGATACACCTTCGCAAACGGTTACTCCCGTGACGGTATCCATTGATGGATTCAACGCCGCTGTCACATTCTCCGGTTTGGCACCAACCTTCGCGGGCCTGTATCAGGTAAATGCAACCGTCCCAATGGGTATTCTTCCGGGTGACGCAGTTCCCGTTACTTTGACCGTAGGAACTACAGTGAGTCTCGCCGGTTACCATAACCATTCGATAAGACCGTGGCAACAAACCACGACGGCAGCGTGCCGAAGGACGTCGAGCTGCACCGCAACGCTTGCAATAATCCGATAGCCAAAGCCCTCACAGAGGACTATTCCGCACGTCCGTTCGGGATGATCCCCGTATTCCATGGATCAAGTGATGCCCAGCAGAGCGAACGCCCCATCCTGATTGGAGAAAAACTGGAGGCTCCCAAGGAGTAGCACCGCGCCTCTTCGGCGCCTCGCTTTTGTCAAATTCCTACTCACATCGTCGTATTCCGCACGCCGCATGGGCGCACCTCAACCTTTCGAACTCGTGCACAATCAGGGCGAGGAAAATCCCCTCAAATGCCATGTTCACTTACCTGGTCCCCTTTCTTAAGGAACCCGACAAAAGGCACCAAGTGGCGAAGTTCACGGAAGCGATCTCAAATTCGGCTGCCATTCGGCTATAGGCGGCACTAACGGGAGCCAGTCGCGCAAGGCCGGGTCGGCGTTCGGCGGTTCGGTTCGGGTATTGATTCACGATTCAGTCGAGTCTCTAGTGCCGGACCGGTCCCAAATACTTATCGAGCCAGTCGAGGCACTCGCGAACTGCGCCGGGACGAGGAAAGGCACCGTGGCCGCCCTCGTAGATCACGTATTTTTTTTCGTTCGCGGGCGTGCCGAGGAAATGGAAGAGTGGACGCTGCGACGATTCTAATGGGAAAGTACCGTCATAGCGCCCGTTCAACATGAGGACCGGAATGATGACATGCGTCACGAAGTTGAACGGGTCGGCTTCGGGAAGGTAGTCGTATGTGAGCTGTAGTCCTCCAGACACGAGGATAGCCGCCTTGATTCGCTTCTCGACTGCCGGCAGGAACGCCCCTTCCGTCCCGCCCAGGCTCTCGCCAAAGTATGCCACGTTTGTGGCGTCGATCTCCTTTCGCGACTCGAGATAGTCAATTGATCGGCCCAGGTCCTTCACCCACGCGATCGCGTGGTCGCGAAAAAATGCCCTCGGCTTGCCACCAGGGGCGAGGCCATCCCGACGCGCGAACATGCCCTTGTAAATGGGAACCATCAGCGCCCGCCCGCTTTTCATAAGGAAGCCACGAGTTTCCTCGAGACCTGACAGATTGAGCTTGTCGTCCAACAACGCAAACGCGCCCGGAAAATACACCACCGTCTGGAACGGCGGAGACAAGTTCTTTGGTAGATAGAGGTATGCAATTACACGCTCGTGGCCGTACGCGGCGTCAAACGTCACCTTCTCTCGCAACCATCCCTCCATCGATGCTGTTTCTTCCATCTGAGCATTCAGCTCGCTTTTATCGTAAGCATAGAGGGCGTTAAAGACCCTGAAGACATCGTCGGAGACAGGCTTCTCATTCCAGTAATCGCGGACCGTGACCTCTATATGCGCACCTGCGGCGGGGCTGGGTGGCGCGTCAAGTTTGACGCAGCGAAAACCGAAGTTCGCCAAGCGGTCCCATGGCGATTGCGCATCCGCGTGATAGAACATATAGTTCGGCTCGCCAAAGCCTCCGCCCAGGATTAATCTCTTGCTGCCACGTGCCTCGTTCAAGCACCACTCCTTCACGTTGCCAGCCATATCTGTTGTGCCGAATCCGCTAAGCGCGCCCTCGCTCCCAACCGGCTGCGTTCCATCACGCCGGAAATTGCTGCCAGGAGTGATCAGGGGGGTATAATTCGCTGAATGCGAAGCGAGCCTCCAGTGATATGCTGTGGGAAGGCTTTTGCCGACAAATTCCGCGTACGCTGCTGCCTCGTACCAACTCACACCGGCGACTGGATATTTCTCGTGCCCCTTCGGAAAATCGCCCCTTTCCCACGTCGCGGGACCGGGACGCCCGGTCGCATCGTGAAAAGCAGCTATGGCGTCTTCCCAGGGAACGGCGCGCCCGTCCCTCACGAACGGCTGCTTCCAAAATTCGCGCTTCTGGTAGCCCCCCGCGTCAACGAACGTCTTGTACTCCTCGTTGGTGACTTCGTGCCGGTCGATGAGAAAGTCATCGACCTGCGCTGCGGGGGCTTGTCCAAGAGGGTACGCGAGACCAATCCTACCGCCCGGGACGACGATCATCTCGGGAGGAACGCTCCCCGAAGGGCGAAGCTTCAACGTCACATCTAAGCGGTTGTGGTAACCAGGTGGAGGCAAGCCGGGGGGCGTGCCTATAAAAAACGAAGAGGCGAATCCGGGCTTGACGAGCCGCCAGACGTAGTCGTCCCGAGGAACTCGAACCTTCTTCAGAGGCGTCTTCCCGAGCGACTGCCAGGCATTCGGATCTCCACGATAGGGTCGAATCGAAACGTCGGCTTCGGAAGGCACACTGGCGATCGAAACTTCTCCCGTCGCGCGCATCCAGAGCTTCTCGAGCGTCGGGTCTCTAGGGAGCGCTGCGCGTGCCTTCTGAGTCAGCGCCGCGGCCTTGACATACTCCCCCACGTCGGCCAATCGTGTGATCTCAGGCGTCGCCGTTTCGAGTGCCCACCGCTCGCGTGACGACCTGCGCCAGAACCAACCCGCGAGGACGGCAATCAGAACGACCGCGGCCCCGACGCCGATCCAGGCATTCCTTGGTAGCCTCATCGGCCGCTGTGGCACCAGTGAGCTTTCCAATGCTTCCAGCTCTTGGTGGACCTCGTCGGCGCTTCCGTAGCGATTCGCCGGGTCCTTCTCAAGGAGTTTCCGGATGATTTCCTTGAGCTTTCCGGGCACCAGAGTATCGCCGAAATCACGCGGTGGAGCATGCAGTATCGCATCACAGACGGCCATCGCCGAGCCTCCGCTGAACGGACGTTCACCCGTCACCATCTCATAGAGGACCACCCCGAACGAGAAGAGATCCGTTCGGGAATTGACGGGAAGTCCGCGCACTTGCTCGGGCGACATGTACCCAACTGTGCCGGAGATCTCACCCTCCGGAGTGAGGGCGGCGGTTCCGGACTCTGACGGTGGCACCCGCCACGCCAGACCGAAATCCAGCAGCTTGATGTGTCCTTCGCCGGTCAGCATAATATTGGCCGGCTTCAGATCGCGATGGATTACGCCCGCGGCGTGCGCCTTCGCCAGCGCGCCGGCAATCTCGATCGCATGGCCGAGTGCGGGCGCTAAGGGTAATCCGTTGGTTGGGATCGCGCGGGCGAGAGACTGGCCCTCCACGTATTCCATCGCAATGAAATCCACATCACGTTCGGATCCGATCTCGTATACCGTCACGATATTCGGATGGTTCAGCGCCGACGCGGCGCGCGCCTCCCACATCAGCCGTTGCCTGTGCTCCGGATCGGCCAGGTGCTCGGGCGGCAGCACCTTCAGCGCCACCTCCCGATGCAGCCGCGTATCGTAGGCCTTGTAGACCACGCCCATGCCGCCTTCGCCCAGCCTCGCATCGATGCGGTAATGCGACACAGTATCTCCTGGGGTGAGTTCGGCGGCAACCGGGAACAGCGTTGTCGCTGGACTTTGCCAACTGGGCTCTTGGTTCCCCGCCAGGAGCCGCTCCACTTCGGTCCGCAGGTCCGTGTCCCCGCCGCAGGCCGACTCCAAGAATCGAGACCGTTCCGATTGCGGTGTCTCCAGCGCCGCGCCGAACAGTTCGCGGATCCGAGACCATCGTTGAGGTGTCACACCCGGCCTCCCGCACTCAGCTGCGATTTCATCCATCCTTTGGCCATGGCCCAGTCGAGCTTTACGGTGCGCGTTGCGATGCCCATAGCTTCCGCCGTTTCTTCTACCGTTAGGCCGCCGAAATAACGCAACTCCACGACGTGGGCCTGTCGCGGATCCAATTCGGCGAGACGGGCCAGCACCTCGTCCACTGCCAGGATTTCTTCGGTCTGATCGGCGCGTGAACCCCGCTGATAGATCTCATCGTTTAGCGTGACCGAAATACCGCGCTTGGCGGCACGGCGCCGCCGTGCGTGATCCACGAGCAATCGGCGCATCAGTTGGGCGGCCACGCCAAAGAATTGCGCCCGGTTTTGTAAGTTATCGTGGCTCTGCCCTACCAGGCGAAGGAAAACTTCGTGTACAAGGGCCGTGGGCTGCAACGTGTGACCTGCGCGCTCGCCCCGCATTTGATGGTTGGCGATGCGGCGCAATTCCCGGTAAACC